>Ga0302320_10014424_pt1 | contig 16350 bp, 8 predicted proteins | sample Bog_T0_3_FD_202130 | JGI IMG/M metagenome (GOLD analysis project Ga0302320, IMG submission 202130) | Peat permafrost microbial communities from Stordalen Mire near Abisko, Sweden - Bog_T0_3 | ecosystem: Environmental > Terrestrial > Soil > Wetlands > Peat | place: Sweden: Abisko, Stordalen Mire... | reverse complement strand
GACACTCTCCTGCCCGCGCGGTTGGCGCCTGCACTTTCCATCTTACACTCGATGCGGGAGGAGCAGAGGCTGATGAAAAGGATTAAGTCGGTACACCCAAACCCGCTTGTTTCAGACATAGGCAACCAGACACTCGGCCCGAAAGGAGCCATTGGTCGATTCGACGAATGGGTTCGAGTTCATGGCAGCGCGGAATTGCCCAATTTCCGCCCATTTAATGCAGGATGGCTCTTGCAATACCCTCCAAAGTATACTATTCGTGCGGAAGGGTTCCGATAAAACGGAGATTCCGATCCAGGGCTCCTCAAAGATGTCTCATCAGAAACCGTTCCGGTGTATATTCGTCCCGATCGTGATCCTCTTGTTGGTGCTGGGGATGACGTTTGGAATGGTCTGGCATCATCACGCCGATTCCTCTGCCACCACCTGTCCGATATGCCATCTGGTCATCGTTCCGTTGGCGGCAGGCATTCATGTATGGTGGGTTCCGGTGCCCTTAGGCACTGTGTCTGAAGCCATCTACATGGAGCCCGTCGCTCGCACTGTTCCACGCCTCCCCGCGCGAGCGCCTCCCGCATAGCCTCTGCATACCTCCGTGCCTCTGGGGCACGTTCCATCAGTGTAAGTCTGTCATGAAGGAGGCTGATTGCCCATGCGTTCGCTACGTATGTGCTTGCCTGTATTCCTGGCTTCGGCGCTTTTCCTTGAAGGCGCTGGCGCTCAATCCCCCGCTGGTCCAAGCCAGTCGCCGCCCTCTCCTCAAGCGCAAACGCTTGCACAGAAGCCCGGCGCGGTGACGATTTCGCTGGAAGAAGCGATCCAGATGGCGCTCCAGCACAATCACACTTTGATGGCTGCGCGAACCGTGATTCAGCAGGACCAGGCGGAAGAAACGACGGCCAATCTACGGCCGAACCCGGTGCTTCTGGGTGACTCGCAGTTCTTGCCAATCTTCCAGCCAAGCCAATTCAGCTCCGATTACATCGACAATACGGCACAGTTCGATCTTGGCGTCAGCTATCTGTTTGAGCGCGGCCAGAAGCGGCAACACCGCTTGCAGGCAGCCAAAGACGTGACCGCCGTGACACGATCTCAGGTGACCGACAATGAGCGCAGCCTGAGCTTCAACGTGGCTTCTCTGTTCATCAATGTTGAACTCGCCGAATCGACTCTGGAGCTGGCAAACCAGGACCTCAAGAGCTTTCAGGACACGGTGACCATCAGCGAGGAGCGATATAAAGCAGGGGACACAGGCGAGGACGATCTGCTGAAGATGAAGCTGCAGCTGCTTCAGTTTCAGATGGACGTGTCCGCGGCAGAGCTCTCCAGGGTGCAAGCACTGTCAGACCTGCGGCAACTGCTGGGATATGAATCGGTAGGCCCAGAGTATGACGTTACCGGGTCGTTCGACTATCAGGCAGTGAAGGGCAATCTGGATGACTTTCAAGCAAAAGCCATGGCAAACAGGCCGGACTTGCAGGCGGCCCGACTGGGAATCAACGCCGCGAATAGCCAGCTTGCTCTGCAAAAATCCATTGCCAAGAGGGATGTTACGGGGCAAATAAGCTACACGCACCTGGGCTATACCAACGACGTTTCACTCTTCGGGCAAATCCAACTGCCGATCTTCGACCGCAACCAGGGTGAGATTGCGCGCGCCGGCTTTGCCGTTACGCAAGCACAGGAGCAGAAGAGTTTCGCGAGCGGACAGGTGCTGACAGATGTAAGAGACGCGTTTGAGGGTCTGCGCGCCAATGACCAGATCGTCTCACTGTATCGTTCCGGATACCTCGACACTGCGCAGCAATCCCTCGATATCACCGAGTACGCATACAAACGCGGGGCAGCGAGCCTGCTTGATTTTCTCGATGCGGAACGTAGCGATCGGGCCACGCAACTTGGATACCGCCAGGCGCTGGCATCGTACCTGCTGGCGGTGGAACAGCTTCGCGAAGCTGTAGGAACCAGGAGCTTACCATGAACATTCAACGCATTACTCCCCTCACCTGCAGTATTCATAGTGCACTGGCGCTCGCTCTCGTGCTGATGCTCACGGCCTGCCGCGCAAACGATCGCGAGCAGGCAAGCCAGATGACGTCTTTCTCCACGAATGCAGCTAAGTCCGCGACCCCGGAACTGTTCACCATTCCGCAGGAGCAAATGCAGCATGTGCAGGTCGTCACGATTGCGCCATCCACATTGAAGCGCACGCTTCGGCTCACCGGCACCGTGGCGTACAACGCATTCAACACCACGCCGGTGATTACTCAAATCGGCGGACCTGTGAGCAGGATCCTGGTGGTGCCCGGACAGCATGTCAAAACAGGCGAACCCATGCTCGACGTGAGCAGCCCTGACTACTCGCAACTCCTGGACTCCTATTTGAAGGCGTCCGATTCCTCCCGCCTGGCGGAGAAATTCTACGTTCGCGCGCAGGACCTGTTTCAACACCATGCCATCGCCGAACGCGATCTTGAGCAGGCTGAGTCTGACCGAACCCACGCCCAGGCGGACCTGAATGCGGCGGAACAAGGAATGAAAATTCTTGGGATCAAGAATCCCGGCGACCTGGCGAAGGCACCTTCGTCGGCGCTCATTCCTGTTCTTGCTCCAATCAGCGGCGAGGTGGTCGAGCGTCTTGTCGCGCCAGGCCAGGTGGTGCAGGCTGGCCAAACCCAGGCCTTTACGATTTCAGATCTGAGTACGGTGTGGGTCCTCGCAAACGTATACCAGGCGGACCTTGCTTATGTTCATAGCGGAGATGATGTGGTGGTGGAAACAGACGCGTATCCCGACAGCTTTCATGGCAGGATCTCCTATGTCTCTCCGGCGCTCGATCCGAGCACCAGAACGCTGCAGGCGCGCATCGTTGTGGATAATCCAGGCGAGAAGTTGAAACGAGATATGTATTGCACGGTTACCGTGACGGCCGGCGTACTCTCCAATGTGGTTGCCGTGCCAAACTCATCCATCCTGCGCGATGACAATAACCAGCCGTTTGTCTATGTTGCCACCGGAGCCAACCAGTTTGGCAGGCGAGACGTGGACCTGGGCGAAAGCCAGAATGGCCAGACGCAAATTATGAAGGGCATTTCCGTTGGAGAGAGGGTTGTGGGCGACGGCAGCTTGTTTCTACAGTTTGCCAATTCGCTGCAACACTGAGGAGGCAGTTTCCAATGATTCATCGGATCGTTCAGTTTGCATTACGGCAACGTCCATTGATCCTGCTACTGGTGGCGATCGTTGTCGTCGCCGGAGTGATCTCGTTCGAGCGCATGCCCGTGGATGCCTATCCCGATCTCTCTCCACCGATGGTGGAGGTCATTACACAGTGGCCGGGTCACGCCGCGGAAGAGATCGAACGACTGGTCACCGTCCCCACGGAAGTTGAGATGAACGGCGTTCCGCAGATGTCTGTGATGCGCTCGATCTCTCTCTACGGCCTGTCGGATGTCATCATGACATTCAACGATGGAACCGATGACTACTTTGCACGCGAGGTGGTGTTTCAACGGCTGAGTGAGGTGACATATCCTCAGGGCGTAACCCCCACGCTTGCTCCGCTGGCAAGTCCATCGGGGCTTGTATATCGATATGTATTGATGAGCCCCGACCGCACGCCGCAGGAATTGAAGACCTACGAAGACTGGGTGGTCGAACGTGAATACAAGCAGGTGATCGGGGTTGCTGACGATTCCGGATTCGGCGGCACAGTCATGCAATATCAAGTACTGCTTGACCCTGCAAAACTGTACGCGTACCACCTTACTGTGCCAACCGTGATTCAACAGTTGACCGTCAATAATTCCAATGCGGGAGGCGGGTTTTACTCTCAGGGCGATCAATTCTATTATGTCCGAGGCATCGGCCTTGTTCAGGACACGGCGGATATTGGCAACATCGTGGTGGGCTCGCCGAACGGCACCCCGATTCGTATTCAGGATATCGGTGAAGTTGTCATAGGAAACGCCCCTCGCTTGGGCGAATTCGGATTCAACAAAACAGATGATGCCGTCGAGGGCGTCATCATGATGCGACGCGGCGAACAGACGCAGAATGTGCTGCAAGGAGTCGAAGCCAAAACCCGCGAACTCAACGAGCGCGTCCTGCCATCCGACATCAAAGTGCTCCCCTACTACGACCGAAGCGATCTTGTGCAACTGACTATCAACACGGTCGAACATAACCTGCTGCTTGGCATGGCCCTTGTTCTTCTTGTCCTGATGGCTTTTCTAGTCAGCATTCGAGCTGCGGTGATTGTGGCGCTCACCATTCCCTTGTCGCTGCTCTTTTCGTTCATTTTCCTGCACGCGCAAGGAATACCTGCAAACCTGTTATCGATCGGCGCCATCGATTTTGGAATTCTCATCGACGGAACGCTGGTGATGGCAGAGAATATCTTCCGCGAGTTGGGTGCGCGCGAAGGCCAGGAGTACGAACTCAACGAAGTGATTCGGAGTGCGGCAAAAGACGTCGATCGTCCAATCTATTACTCCGTCGCAGTCATTATTGCGGGTTATCTGCCGATCTACGCGCTGAGCGGACCATCAGGGAAACTATTCAAGCCGATGGCCGACACAATGGCGATCGCCCTGGTTGGCGCGCTGATCTTTACTCTCACTTTGGTTCCAGTGATGTGTTCTTACTGGTTCAAAAAGGGTGTTCACGAGCACATAAACAAACCTTTTGAGTGGGTACGCGCCAAATATGCCGTACAACTCGAGTGGTGCCTCGATCACCCCAAGTCAACCATGTTCTGGGCCTTCGTGATCTTCGCCGCCACGCTCCTGCTGGTGCCTTTCATTGGCGGAGAATTCATGCCCCATCTGGACGAAGGCGCATTATGGGTTCGAGCAACCATGCCCTATACGGTTTCCTTCGATACAGCGAGCAAGCTCTCGCCGCAGGTACGCGATATCTTGCTAAAGTATCCGATGGTCACCGACACTGCATCGGAGCTTGGCCGTCCGGATGACGGCACCGATCCCACGGGGTTCTACAACGACGAGTTTTATGTGGGTTTGAAGCCTTATGACGATGCCTCCTGGAAGACGGGCCCGATTCATACCAAGGCAGAGCTGACAGAGGACATCCAGAAGCAACTTACTGCGTTTCCCGGAGTCATCTTCAATTACACGCAACCTGCCGAAGACGCGGTGGATGAAGCTCTTACGGGCCTGAAGAGCGCACTTGCGGTAAAGATCTATGGCCCTGACCTGAATGTTCTACAGAGTAAGGCGCTGGACATCAAGCGCAGTCTCTCGCAGGTGCCTGGATTCACGGAACTGACGGTTGTTCGCGAACTCGGCCAGCCCAGCCTGCTGATCGATGTTGATCGGGACAAGATTGCCCGGTACAGCATCAATGTAGCCGACGTCGAGGCAGTTGTTCAGGCTGCTGTGGGCGGCCAGGCGGCAACCCAGGTCATCCAGGGCGAGAAGCTGTTCGACCTGGTAGTGCGCATGAAACCGGAATTCCGGGAGAATGCAAAGCAGATCGGCAATCTGCTGGTGGGCACACCGTCAGGCCAGCAAATCCCAATGAGTGAGCTGGCGAACATCCATGAGGCCGGTGGCGCGTCGATGATCTATCGCGAAAACAACTCACGGTATATCGGCGTGCAGTACAGCATCGAAGGACGCGACCTGCAGAGCGCCGTGGTGGCGGGCCAGCGGTCGATCGAGGACATTTCAAAATCCTTGCCAGCCGGGTATCGGATCACCTGGGGTGGAGAATACGATGAGCTGCTTCAGGCAAAGCGCCAGTTGGAATTCATTGGCCCGCTTGCCGTGATGATCATATTCATGATTCTGTTCGCGCTCTATGGGAACTTCAAATTCCCGTTCACCATCGCTCTCGGGGTCCTGTTGACCGAGCCCGTCGGCGCCCTGATCGCTCTCAAGCTGACCCACACGCCGTTCAGTGTCTCGTCGGCGCTGGGACTGCTTGCGTTGATGGGCGTTTCGGTCCAAACTGCTGTGATTCTCGTCTCCTACATCAACAAACTCCGCCTGGAAAACAAGGATATCCGCACAGCAACTCGCGAGGCATCGCTCTTGCGACTGCGGCCCATTATGATGACCGCGCTGGTTGCCTGCCTCGGGCTTCTGCCTGCGGCGCTCTCCACCGGCATCGGTTCTGACACGCAAAAACCATTTGCCATCGTAATCGTCGCAGGTTTGGTTTCGCGGCTCTTCCTCGGCTTCTTTGTTAATCCTGTGCTGTACGAGATGGTCGCCAAGGATGGAGATGTTCTACAGGTATGAGCCAGTTTAGTCCTGCCTGGCGGCCCGCAGTGCAGGTACAACTTAGTTTTATGGATTATGAGCGATTGAACGCTGTGCTGGACGCATAGGACATTGACTTGTCCGAAGACAATCAGAAATTCCTGGCCAGGAAGCCTTTCAAGAGGTCGAGACGGAAGGAGCTGTCGCTCAACTCGATGCGCAGAAGAATCTGGGCTGTGCTGAGCTGATTGCGGTACTCGATCGCGGCAGACGTGTCGGGTGTGGCGACTTGCTGCAAGCTCTTCTCAATCTGCTGAGACTCAATATCGAGGGCGTCAAAGCGGCTCTGCTGCGCGGTCATGCTTTCGATCACATGCGTGCGGAGAACTTTCATGCCGCGAGTCGCGTCTCCTTCCTGGACCTTTTTCCAGTCGGCGTAGTCGTCGACGGAGCGGTCGAGGTGCCGGTTGATGGCGCGGCTGGCGAAGTTGTAGGAAGCGGTGATTTCGCCGTAGGGCTCGAGGCCGGGGGCATAAGGGTTGATCTGCTGGTGTGCGCCGACCATGAGGGCAACGTCCCAGTCGTTCTGGCGCGCAAGTTTATCCAGGGCCAGCTGTTGGTTGACGTCGGCGACCTGCTTCACGGCGACCTGAGCTTTGAGCGGCAGGGAGGCGAGTGGGGGAGCGTAGATCGCAGCAATCTTCGCCTGGGTATCAGCGCGGTCGGCTTCGAGCCTAATCCTGGTCAACTGTAGTTCGAGAAGCATGGGGCGAGTCATGTTTTGGGCATCGACCATTTTAGTGGTCTGGTCAATCATGTCGTCCAGCGATTTTGATGCGCGGGCAAGCAGATCCAGGCGATTGGCGAGAGCCTGCTTCTCGATGCCTGGCAGGGCGTACTGCAGGGTCTGCTGAACTTCGGTGGCGGTTTTATACACGGCGCAGTTCTTACGCGCGGCATCGAGCGTGATGCCGGCACGCTTGAGATTGGCGAGACTGAGCGATGCGCCCGCTACCAGTTGCGTTGGCAGGCCGGTGTCCGGTTGCGTGAAGGAGGCAAGGCCATTAGGCGTGTGCAGCAGTTCGCTCTGCGCCTGGGCCTGTTCGGTGAGATAGGAGCAGTAGGCCTGGCTGTCGGAACCGGGGTCTTGAGCAAAAGCAATAGCGGGCACCGACAGGATCAGGATCGAGCTAAGGGTGGACTTCAGATGCTGCAGTTTGACAAAACTGCGCGATGGCGTGCGGCGCGTCATGGGTATGCTCCTGAGAACCACGGACTAGAACAGCAGCGGCTTGCGGCCGAGGAAGACGGTTTTGGACTGCGCTGAAGCGGGGCGGACGAGATCCAACTGGATCATGAAGCCGCGAACCTGTGTCTTGAAGATCGGGTGCACAATGTCCTGCTCGCCAGGAAAAATCTGCTTCACCGTGCCGACCTTGCGGCATACGACCATATTCAGGTAGCAGTCGTAGACGGACGCCCCGACCATAGCGCTGGCTTGATCGTCGTACGGAACGAAGGCGAAGTAGAGCCTGCTGTTGCCGGCGGCGTTGAGGTAGTAGGGGCTTTGCTTGGCGGTGGCGATAGCGGCGCGCAGACGATCAATCTGCCGATTGTCTTCCTGCAATTGCATCTGAGCGACGGCAAGGGTGACGTCAAGCTGGGCGATATCGGAGCGAAGCTCTGCCTCCTTCTCGAGCACTTCGAGCGATTTGGTGCCGGCCGTAGTCTTATCGAGGATGCTGTCAGTGAGCAAAACCTCGGCGATCCTGCTGTCGGTGTATGCATCGCGCGACTGGTTGATGGCAGCGAGCTGGGTGGTGGCATCGCCCTTGGTGATGATTCCGGCGGCGAGGTCCTTATTGATGCTGGTTTCGAGTTGTTGCAATTGAGCGAGGACGGCCTGGGTCTTGGCGTTGTCGGCCTGCTTCTGGTCATTGAGCGCGGCGAGCTGTGGGCCAGTGAGCTGATCGTGGCTGCGTTCCCGCGCGACGGCAGTCTCAATCTCAGGCACCAGAGCCTCAAGTGAGGAGCGGTGTTTGGTCATCTCGTCCAGGGTGGTTTGCTGGTGGACGACGTCGACTTTGAGGTCTTCAATCGTCTGACGGCTGGTGACAAGCTGAGCGAGATAGTCAAGGCTCTTTTCGTCGGAGGCGGAGATGATGACAGGCGCGGCCCAGGTGTTGTTAATCGCATAGAAGCCCATGATGAATGCGTAGGTGAGAATGCCGAGCAGTACGCAATACAGGGTGACGACGGCGAAGATGCGGTAGAGGGTGAGGACGATTTTATGGATGAACGAGCGGTCGCGCGGAAGAGGCGCGGGTGTGGGAGGAAGCGGATCGGGGATTGTGGCTTGCGCCGGGTCCGGAAGCATATCAGGTGCTGGGGTAGCCAAGGGCACCATCCATTTCTGAGGTCTGTTGGTTCTGGTTCTCCTGTTTGGCTCGCGTGCCCCAGTCCGCAGAGTCCAGGGTCAACAGCGCAAGCGGTGTAAGGAAGATGGCGCTGACGAGCGTCCATCCTGCGTAAGCGCCAAATGCGAGGGGATGCTGCAGGGTCTCCTCGACGCTGTGCCTTCGGATGAACCAGCTGAGTACGACCGCGATGCCGAGGTAGGTAATCAGGGGCCAGGGGCCGGCCCAGGCAAGCGGATCGGACACGAGCATGGTGAGAACGACAAGAACCGCAACAATGGCCCCGAGCGGCAACAGAACCAAGGTGAAGACCGTGTTTGGGTGCAGCTTCCAAACGTGTTGCGGGAGGCTCCGGAGAGTGAAGAAGAAGTCTCGTACAGCACTATGTCGCCAGCGGAGCTGTTGTTTGAAGAGGACCGAGACCTTATTGGGAACCGTAGTCCAGCAGCGGGCGTCGGTATTGATGTATGTGCCATAACCACGCAGCAGCGTTTGATGGGTGAGGAAGCGATCTTCGCCCTGGTTGACAGGAATGCCAAACCAATGGCGACTGCGGATTACCGGCTCAATCTCCAACAAGAGTTCGCGACGGATAGCGAACAGGCAGCCACTAATACAGCAGACGCTGCGAGTCCAGTTCTCGGGGATTTTGTAGAGGTGGAACGCCGAGTAGTAGATGAGGGTCTGTACGGCAGTGATGACGCTGTCGTTGGGATTACTGACGCCAACCCGGCCACCTACGGAACCGATGCGGGGCTCGGAAAAGCATGAGGTTAGCTCGCGTATGCAATCCGGATGGAAGATGCAGTCGGAGTCGATGGAGATGACGAGCTCGGCGGCAGAGAAGTGGAGGGCATTACAGACAGTGCGCGCCTTGCCGCAGTTCACATGATTGCGACCGCAACGGATGCGAATGTTGGTGAAGTCGCGCTGGGCCTTGAGCATCCACTGGAAGCTGTCGTCTACCGAGCAATCGTCCTGCGCGATCACTTCAAAGAGTTGGTTTGGATAGTTGCTCCTGCTGATACTCTCGATCGTTCGATAGACGGTTTCGCCTTCATTGTAGCAGGGAAGCAGGACGCTGACGGTGGGTTGCCATGTGTAATCCTTCTGGATCCTTGCGCTGGGAAAGGACAGCTTGAGTATCAGCCCCATGAGGTACTTGATCACTGAGATCAGGAGGCAGAGAAATAACACCAGCCATAGAAGAATGGGTGCCACGGGCCCTCACTTGCTCTGCACACAACTTGTATCACACCAGACGTGCGAGTGGGTCATTCAACATTACAGAGGTGCATGAATAACAATATTCCGGTAAAGTGACCGGCGCGGGTATCCATGAATGAAAAACCGGAGATGTACAACACCGATCAGGGCAGCCAATTCACCAGCGAGGCCTTCACCGGGCAGCTATAGAAAAATAACATCGTCATTAGCATGGGCGGAAAAGGTTGCTGGCGCGACAATGTCTTCGTGGAGCGAATCTGGCGAAGCGATAGAGCAGAAGGCGCGTCTAGGACGGGACGGAACCACCCTGGTTTTCGACTGGAAACTCAGTTTTTGTCTTGCAATACCGCCGGGAGCGGTACAATTCAAGCGACTCGGCACTGAAAAAGGAGAAACAAGATGACATGGACTGCTGGTTTGGTGTGGCCTGTGTTGATGGTCGTGGTGGCGTTGTCCGTGCTTGCCACCGTTCTCATGTCGTTCTACAGCATAGGCCCGACCCAAATCGGACTTGTACGAAAAAGAATTGGCAAGAAGCTGCCCGGCAACAACCCCGTGGCCTTTGCAGGAGAAGCCGGCTATCAGGCCGAACTTCTTATGCCGGGGCTGCGCTTCAAGTTCAAGCCGTTCTTCGCTGTAACCAAATACCCGTGGGTGCAGGTGCCGGCAGGGCAGATTGGCGTTGTCATCGCACAGGTTGGCAAGCCCACGCCCATCGGCGCGAAGTCAGCCAAGTACGATGCGGCCTTCGGCAACTTCACCGACTTCCGTATCTTTGTCGAGAAGGGAGGAGAGAAGGGCGTTCAAAGACCGGTTCTTACTCCTGGCACATTAGCGCCGATTCACCCAGTGGCTTTCCTGGTCATCACCAAGCCGCAGGTCTTCGGCGTACCCGTGTCAGACGAGTACAAGAGCCTCGCCGACAGCAACACACTGAGCTTTGAGGTCTTCGGTCTGGAAGACTGGCAGCTTGATGTGACGCGCATTGCGCCCAAGCCGGCCGGCGAAAGCGGCAGAGTCGTAGACATGATCGGAGTGGTCACCGCATTAGACGGCGACCCCCTACCTGCTGGCGCAATTGCCAGTCGGCTCGGCGAATTCAAAGACGTCAGTGAGTTCGAAGTGCAAGCCGGTGTCACTGATTTCCAGCTTATGGGGTTGATCCTTGGCAGCAAAAACGATCAGCACAACAACTATCAGGATTTCCAGAAGTTTCTGGAGGCCGGTGGAAAGATCGGCCTGCAGCACGACCCGCTGCTCTATGGCGCTTACAACCTCAACCCCTTCCTGGTTCGCGTGGAACAAGTGCCGATGCTGGTTGTGGAGCAGGGCCAGGTCGCGGTTATCAAGGCCTATGTAGGATTACCCACACAGGACACATCCGGCGCAGACTTCAAATTCGGCAGTCTGGTTCGCCCCGGCCACCAGGGCATCTGGCAAGAAGCGTTGCGAACGGGGAAGTACCCGATCAATCCCCGAATTTATGACGCGAAGCTGGTTCTCACGTCCATTCTCAAGCTGGATTGGGCGAAGGACGTGACAGGAGCTCATGGGCTGGATGCGCGCCTTGAGCCCATCATTGCCAAAAGCAATGAGGGCTTCGTCTTCAGCATCGACCTGCAGGTTCTGATTCACGTTCCGGATACAAAGGCTCCACGCGTTATTTCCATGGTCGGTTCCATGGAAAACCTGGTGAACGAGGTTCTCCAGGCTGCCGTTGGCAACCTCTTTCGCGACAAGATTGGCGGTATGGAAGCAATCAAATTCATCCAGACGCGCCAGGACGTCCAGGAACAAGCCTTCAACTATATCCAGGAAAAGCTCGCCGAGTACGAAATTGAGACCAGAGGAGTTTATATCCAGGATGTCGTCTACCCCGAACAGTTGGTTACTGTTCTGACTCAGCGAGAGGTTGCGCATCAGGAGGTGGAAACATTCAAGATGCAGCGACAGGCCCAGGACCAGCGTATCGAGACGGAGAAGGCCCGGGGCACCGCCGACATGCAGGTGGACCTTGCGAAGTCAAAGGTTGGAGTTGACATCCAAACAAACAAAGCCGAGGCCAGGATGAAGGAAGCCGAAGGCGAGGCTAAGTACATCGAACAAACAGGAACCGCCAGGGGAGCGGAAGTTCGAGCGGTAGGCCTGGCCAACGCCGAGGCCTATCAGAGACAGGTGGAAGCGCTGGGCAAAGGACCCACGGCCCTGGTGAACGCCATTAAGGCGCTCGCGGTCGGCAATACCGCTTTCATGCCTAAGATACTGGTCGTTGGCGGCGGGAGCAATCAAGGGGTTCTTGAGAGCCTCGGAACAATGCTGATGGACAAGCTCGACACAAACTCTCCGGGCCCTGACTCTGCTGGTCCCACGACTGGCAAGCCTGCCTCGGCACCGGCTAGCCCCACAGCGTGACCTACCATCAACGTCCAGTGACTTCGTGAAGTTCCGTGAAAACGGTGTTTTGAGTAAAGTTGCATGGCGGCGGACTCATCCAAGTCACTTTACTCAAGACGAGACTTTCAGACTCTTCAACCCAGCCGATGGCTAGCAGTCGGGTTGGCACAGAAATAATGGGACCCATCAGGGAGTCAAAACACTGAAATCAACGCGCCTAGCCGTTGGCAAACAATCAATTGAGAATCCCAAATAATCAGTTGCAATCAACAGGGGCGAACTTATGAATATGGTCCGATGTGGCTTATCGTTGGCATTCCTGGCGGCTTTGGTGTCCATTCAACCGCTGCGTGCTCAGACTCCGGCTACCAAGGCAGCGGACGACAAGGCAAAGTTCACGGTTTACGGGCAATTGCTCAACCCTCGCGAGTATCCGGATGACGCCCGCAGGCATGTGAAGCCGCCGGATTGGAATCTGATGGGCGACCAAACTCACTTTACGACGCTGCGGCAGTTCCGAGTGAGTAACGGAAAACTTGTCGGCTTTGCCGACGATCTGGAGCGCTTCACCCGGACCTTCGATCTGGGCGATGTGGTCTGGCCGAATCACTCTTTCCTGTCGGCCACGAATATTCCCGATCTGGTGGACGAAATGAAGCGGCGGAATCTGTTCATGTATCAGATCTGGGGTTATGTTCCCGGTTCCGGCCCTGGCGGACAATGGCAGCAACTAGGGTTGTCGCCTGAACTTTCCCGGCTGTTTGAGGAGAAGCTCGGGGACCATTGGCTAGGCATGGATATGGGAGAGCAAGACGGACGTTACGTCATCGCTTACGCCAGCCAGATGTACCCTTCGTCGGCAGACCGTCCCCAGCAGTACCTGAATTTTCAGAGGCATGTGGAGGAGATCGAAGCGGAGTCAGGGAACAAAATGGCCGGACTTACCGCGATCACGTTTCCTCACTATTTATTAAAGGAGGGGCTATACACGATGATTGGCTCCGAGGCGGCTCAGGAACACCCCAATGCCCAGGTGTTCTACGCCTTCAACCGCGGGGCGGGAAAACAATACGGGGTTCCCTGGTTTGGTAACGCCTCGATCTACAACCGCTGGGGTGGAAAGAGCTACGGCAGCAATGGGGGAAGAAACAGCCCTACGAAGGGTACCAGCCTGGCCCTGCTCAAGCGCCTGCTCTATAGCCACATCCTATACAACTCCATGGTCGTGGGATTCGAGAACGGATGGTTCGATGGCGATCAATTGTCCCCCATTGGCCGCATCCAGCAGTCGGCCCAGAAATGGGTCCGCGAAAACGGCCAGCCCGGCGCGATGCAGACACAGATCGGACTGATGACGGATTTCAATGCCGGCTGGTGCTTCCCGAGCTACGACAACATCCTCTATCGCGTATGGGGAAATCTTCCCTATGGGCCGGGAGATTATCTCACCAACAACGTCCTTGGCATGGTGTTTCCCGGATACCAGGACTCATCCTTCTTCCACGACGAAAGAGGATTCGCCACCGCGACACCTTATGGCGATTCGGCCGATTTTCTCCTGAGCGACGCACCGGGGTGGTTGCTGGAGCGCTATCCATTATTGGTCGTGGCGGGGGAACTTTCCGGAGGGGCGGAGGTCCGCGACAAACTCCAGGCGTATGTCGCACAGGGCGGAAAGCTGTTCATCACGGCGGGCAGTCTGCGGAATCTGCCTGGAGGTTTGGGGGGCATCGAAAGTGAAGGGCGCGCCACGCGGTTCAATGGCGAACAGAAAATATCCATCGGAGCTCGATCAATCACCGAAGGACAACCGTTCGAACTGCTGCCGCTCCATTTTCCGGCCAGCGCGCGGGTAATCGCCAGGGCAGGGAGCACGCCAGCGGTTATCCAGATGTCGCTGGGCAAAGGTCAGGTGACGGTTTTTGCGAGTCCATTTGGGCTGGGAGCAGAATCCGCCGTAAAGGAAACCATTGTGCGGGCTGAAAACAAACCGCTTCCCAATCCCTATCCAATTCTGCATCATGTCCAGGACATTCTCGATCAGGCATTCAAGAGCCAGAAAATGTTTGACGTCGGCGAGGGGCTTTCCTTGATTGTTTGCCGCCGGGGAACGGGCGACTATACGCTGGGAATATCAAATAACTCGCTGGGAGAACTGCCATTCCGCATCGTCTCGCACGTCGGATCGATCCAGTCGATTGAAGAATTGCCGCTTGACCAGTCGGAAATGCAGGCCATTGGCTACTTGCCGGAAGGCTTTGAGAACGCAAAGATCGGCGTAAGCGGAAAGAACACGATCGCCGGCGCCGACATCCGCATCTTCCGCGTTCGAGTGCAAGAGTCAGGTGTGGCGGAGATCGCTCACTCCACCCCGCCGCAAAACCCAACCAATCGATTCCTCCCTTTGCGAACAATGAACCCAATCAAGGACGAAATTCTGCTCCGTCCGACTTTCTTCCAGCATTTCGACGGAGTCGCAGTGGATTGGAAGTACGTCGCCAACCGCGACCCGTCCACGCTCAAACAGGAAGCCGTCTGGATTGGTCTACAGAAGGTGCGGGTCCTGGTGGATCTGACCTCAGGTGTAAACCTCTTCCCGGATCTCAGGTTGGTGAACAACATCGAGCCCGATTACGCCCGCAGCATGGCGTCCATCCGCGACGTCATGGAGAAGATGGAGATTCTGGGCGCGCACGACCTGATCGTCCCGCTCCAGCGGTTCGTTGAGAACAACTACTCGCAGCAGGCAACTTGGGATTCATTCGATACTTCCATGCGCGAGATTTGCCGGGAAGCAGAGTCACGCCATATTACGGTCTACCTTCGCATGGCGCCGTCCAGAGCGCCAAAGGATATCAACGAAGCAATGCAGTTCATCAATCGGGTCGGTGCGACCAACCTGCGTCTGGCGCCGAGCACCGCGTTGCTGCTCGCTGCAAAGTCGAATCCACAGCAAATAGCGGATGCGATGAAGGACCGCTTGGGCCTTTGGCTCGTGGACACTCCAGCGTCCGACGTTGCCGGCAGGTTGTGGAACGCCTATGGCCCCATCGCCGGATCGAATTACGAGGAGGAACTGGCGGCCCTGCTGCGCCTCAATCCCAATGTGCCGGTTCTGGCCGATGTACCCTACGAAAACCAGGATCAGGAATATCTTGACGCTGTCGCGCTCGACCGCATCCTGAAGAAAGCAGCTGCCCACTGACCAGACCATATCGATGAAAGTGATTGTCCCCTCGGAACAAGTTAGAGATCGATCTTGTGTTCTCCAGAGCCGCTCTCGCAATCTTTACTTAGAACCTGTTTAGAAACCCATATGAGTGCCACGAAAACTGACCTCAGCGGGCTAAAGCCGAAGTCCAAATGCAGCATCCATGGCACGGCTGAAGCCGTGCCTTTAAGCAAAACAAGAACGATTTTGCAGGGGAAACCGAGTTGTTGAAGAGGTTTTTAGTCAATCAGCTTGAGATCTCGGTTTAGCCTGAGCTATCTACGAGTTTAAGCGTTGGCGAGGGTCAATGGCCGTAGCCGTCGGCGTGGCGCGGGACCTTGCCGCGGAAGAGCCAGTGGATGATGCCGAAGTACATGGTGGCCAGCAGGATTCCGATGGTCCACCAGACCAGGCCGACGTGCAGGGTGTGCGAGCCGGCCAGAGCGAGGGGGATGGTGATGTCGCGGCCCGCCGTGCCGACCGTGGGAAGCAGCACGGGGAAGAGGCCCACGACGGCGCCAACCATCATGGTGGCGAGGTACGCGGACGAGCCGAGAAATGCGGTGAAGTTGGAGTGTCGCCGAGTGGCGAAGAGCACGACCGCGAGGCTGGCCAGAACCGCAGCGGGAATTACAAACAGGATGGGGTGGGCGATGTAGTTGTCCAGTGAGTGAGGACGCGCCAGAACGGTGAGCGGAAGGCCAGCCAGGGTGAGGACGAGCAGCACGGGGGTGGCATTTCGGGCGAAGTTGCGCGCGCGCTGTTCCAGGTTGCCCTCCGTCTTCAGGGCGAGATAGAGCGAGCCGTGAACGGAGAGCGCGACCAGGGCGAGGACGCCTCCGGTGACGGTGTACCAGTCGAGGATTCCGGGATG
>Ga0302320_10014421_pt1 | contig 16352 bp, 12 predicted proteins | sample Bog_T0_3_FD_202130 | JGI IMG/M metagenome (GOLD analysis project Ga0302320, IMG submission 202130) | Peat permafrost microbial communities from Stordalen Mire near Abisko, Sweden - Bog_T0_3 | ecosystem: Environmental > Terrestrial > Soil > Wetlands > Peat | place: Sweden: Abisko, Stordalen Mire... | reverse complement strand
CGAGCTTGGTCGCCCATGCGATTAACTCGCTGCCCGATCTCACAGAATTCTGCATCGTTGGCGGCGAGCCGCTGCTCTTTCGTGACCGGATCATCAGCCTCCTCACCGCTATCAAGAATCACCCCTGCCGCACCGTTCTGATAACCAACGGAGTGCTCATGGACGCAGCGTTCATTGACCAGATCGCCCGGCTGAAAATTCACATCGTGGTTTCGATTGATACCGTTGACCGGAAACACTGGCAGTTCGTCCGGGGCCGCGACACGATGGACACCGTTCTCGGCAATTTGCGCTACGCCCGAAGCGTCTTGCGGCCAGACCAATTAAGCATACAGTCCGTGCTAGCCCAGGAAACCAAAAGTCATCTGGCTGATGTCCGGGTGCTGGCCGACGAGCTTGGGGTGTATCACAGCATCCAAGACTACATGGCGGAGGGTTTTGGCGGCGAGTGGACCGCGATGCCGGCACAAGAGAAACGGGTGCCGGAAAATGCAATCTGTCATGCCGCAGGTAGAAATCTTTCAATCCTGCCCAACGGCGATGTTTTCACCTGCTTCCAACAGCCATGGATGCCGGGCTGCGAGAAACCATTGGGCAATTTGGCCCGTGACCAAATTTCTGAAATGATTTCCAGCGACTACGCCGCTGGCGTCCAAGCAGCCATGCGTCAATGCAACCTTCCTTGCAAAGTGCTCAAATGCAATCAGCGGAATTAACATCAATGATCCAGCCACGAGAGCTGATTTTGGAACTCAGCCACAACTGCAATCTTTCGTGCATCATGTGTGGTTTTGTAAAGGAACGAAATCAGCCGGGGTATTTCATGACCGAGGACACGCTCAATCAGGCACTGGCGGCTTTCAGTCATCCGCCTGAAATCGTCCGGTTAAATGGCCGGGGCGAAAGCACCATCCATCCGAAATTTCCGGCGTTTCTCAAAACCATTCGTGAAAAATGGCCGACAGCGGCGCTTCACCTGTTCACAAACCTGAACATCCGAGACGGCGAACGGGTGGAATTATTAAAAGCTTTCGGGGTGCAACTTTTCGTGTCGTTGGATTCATCCGACCCGGAGGAACTGGTGCAAATCCGGCGCGGTGCGCGGTGGGAATACATCGAGCGCAATCTAAAGCTGCTCGCCGATCATCAGCCACGACCCTACTTCGTGTTCACCCTCCAAGCTGGCAACATCCATCGGATTGCCGACATGGCCCGGCTGGCGCGGACATTTAATGTTGGATTGATCTACAATGTGGTCAGAAGCGATGTGCCAGACCACCGGGTGCTCAATCGCGTCATTTCTGAATGGGCCGCGATTCGCAATGCCTTTGTTGAAGCCAAATTGTTGCTGGATTCCGCCGGTCTGCCATGCCTGATTCCCGACCAGATTCAGGGTGTTGAACTTGATTTGCATACGTCAGCCAAATCGAATGGCTCCCGTTCGTCCTGCCCCGCATTGCACCGTGAGACGTGCATCCAGCACGATGGTTTTGTCACGCCATGCAATATGTTTCATCCCCACAAAATGGGGCACATTCGGGACGGAGATATACTGCAAATCCTCAACTCCGAACCGGCGAAAAAATTTCGTCAGACCCACAAGCAGAATTCTTATTGCCGGAATTGTGCCTGGCTGGGAGGTGACGCGTGAGTTCCTTGGTGCATCTGCCCAGCGGCGATACGCTCGATTACTGGTGGGAGGAAATGCGAGGGCGTGCCGGTCGAAAACGATTTCTCCTCACCAAAGTGCTGGAGGTGATTGCCTACAAAGCATCAAAAACCGGGCAGGTGAAAGCACGTCACCCCAAGACCAGATCAATTCTTGAGCTGCAACCAAAAGTTTTGCGGAACGGTGTGACCAGCCAATCGCGGGCGGTGGTGGTCATTCCTGCCAAGTGCTCCACGGAGTTTCAGGCGGATTTACTGCGACGGGCAGTCGGCAAAATTGTGGACCAAGCGGCGACAGCGATTGTCGTCAACGATGGCTCACCACTCTGGCCCCAACTTTCGAGCGCAGTTCAGGTTTTGAAAAGCCCGACATCGAAAGGCCCGGCAGCCGCACGAAATCAGGGACTGGATGCCGCCTTGGATTGTCAGGCCGATGTCATTTTGTTCACGGATTCAGATTGCATCCCTGAATCAAATTGGGTTTCCGAGGCGGTCAGCGGATTCGTCGAGAACCCATACGTTCACTGTCTTTCTGGCAGAACCGATTCATCAAACTCCACTTGGTTTGACAAATATCACGAAATCAATGGAACTCTTAACGGCAGATGTTTCAAGCGCACCAGCATCCTGTTGTATGGGCCAACCTGCAACTTTGCCATCAGCCGACCAGTGGCAGAAAATGTCAGGTTCGATGAGTCATTTCCTGATGCTGCCTGCGAGGACATTGATTTTTGTTTTCGCCTCATGCAGCAGGGATTCAGAACGATTCATCGGCGTTCAATGGTGGTAAGGCATGATTACCAATACGAGCATGGCAGGTTTGTTACGAATGCCGCCAGGTTCGTAAGACAGTTCAGAAAATATGCCAAAGCGGAGGCTGTGTTGCTGGCCAAGTTCCCGGATTATTATCCCTATTTCGGCCAGACTGAGGAAATTGGCAGGTTCAAATTTCCCGGCAACAACCATCGGTGAAATCAGGCGGCGTTAAGGTCGGCGCTTTGACTGGCCGGCTTGCTTCCAGGTATTCAGCAACCGGCCAGACAAATCGCCTCAAGTGAAACCTAGACGGTCACGCACTCATCGGGCGTTCTAAAACCGCGCTCAACTCCGCCGTCGTTCGTTCATGCCACTCCCGACCTGCTCCGTTTCGCTGCCGGTTTCAGAACGCCCGGTCAGTGCTTGGTAATTTGCTCATGGACGCATCAATTTGAGGTGTTCAGTCGAACGGAATCTTTGGCGGCTTTCTGGAATTGGAAAGCCGGTATTTTGGTTAGACACCATCCCCTTATTAAAAAATAAGGCCGCAAGACGAGCAACGGCCGCGCAATTTCCGCGCAGCATCCGGCGTGGTGTCCGGCGTGGCGTCCGCCGAATCATCCGCGCAACATCCGTTGAATTATCCGGACAACAGCCGGGCAGAGTCCGCGCCGATGCCCGCGTATGTCCGGCACAAGGTCCGCAGCCGCGCCCAATCCATGACCAGTCCGCAGTTAGTCCGCAAGTGTGACCGCAGCCAGTCCGTGTCCGCGCAATTTCCACACAGCATCCGGCGTGGCGTCCGACGCAGCGTCCGCGAAACATCCGAGACGTGTCCGGGCAGTTGGCGGGAAAAGTCTCACAAGATGCCGATGAACTGTCCGCGCCAAAGTTGGCACAAGGGTGCGCAAATGACTTGGTAATTACCTCCGCAGTCCACGCCGCAGTCCGCGAAACATCCGGTGAATCATCCGGCCAATCGCCGGGCAACTTCCGAGCCGTGTCCGAACAGTTGGCGGGAAATGGCTCACACAACGCCGGTGATTGTTCGCATCATGGTTAGCGCAACGGTTCGCAGACGACTGGCAATTTTCGCTGAAGTCCACGCCGCAGATCATGAAGCAGATAGGTTGACGTCCACGAAGCAGTCCGAGTGTTGTCCGGCTTGGCGTCCGGGCAACATCCGATGAATCAACCAGAGAATTTCCGGGCAATTTCCAGGCAGCGTCTGAACAACCCCACATAAAACGTGTAGCGGCTAGAAACTTTCCAGAGATATTCCACGTTCTTTCCACGACTACGATTTAGCCACGACTATTCCGTGGCCACGCACATTCCACGGTCACGTCTTGTCTGCAAACCCGTCCGCGTCCAGTCTATAAATCGACCATAGCCCCAAAGTCACGCAACATCCCGCGTGGCGTCCGTCGAAGCCTCCAGGTGTTTGCCTGACAACTACCGAGCAGTGTCAGCAAGGTTGACGGGGAAAACACGATGCAATACCGATGAATCACCACGAAATTTCCAAAACAACACTCACGCAACATCCACGTTCACGGAGTCTCCATGGACGCAGGTCGGTCAAATACGCGTTTAGTGATTGCGATGATTACATGGACACTTTTACGGTGGTTGCATAGCCTTACGCGCAGTAACATTTGGCAACAATGGCGAAAACCCGCGCAACCGCACAGAAAGTCCTGCTGACATTCGTCGGCACGCACGACCCCTATCGCGGCGAGGTTGCGGGATCAGGTGACGGTCCGGTTCTTTCCCTCCTGCAAGTTCAGGGTTTCGACGCAGTTCACATTTTTTACAACAACGATGATTATCTCCGGCGTGCCAGCGGCGTTCTGAAGGAGATCAACACTCGATGGCCGAACACAACCGTGACCTACGAGGAGATTCGCGCCGCCGACCCCACCAACTACGATTTGCTCTACGAACTGATGCACAACCGGTGTTGCGACATCGCGCAAAACTATGGCAAATCCGTTGATTTCACGGTCGCAACGTCGTCAGGCACGCCGCAGATGCAGACCTGCTGGCTTCTGCTGGTTTTGGGAGACGTATTCAACGCACGGCTTGTTCAGCTTGCACCGCCCCACAAACTTCGCCCCGGCGAGTCTCCCGTCCGAGAGATTAAACCGTCACTCGAAAGATTCCCCAAGATTGTTTCACCCCCAAAATTGCAGCGTGAACTGTCCGCCGCGAAACACCAGGTGGAAATCCTCACCCGTGAACGCGAAGCAATCGCTCGTGAAATCGCCCCCGGCCTCGTTGGACAGCACGCGACATTTCGGCAGGCAGTGAAGTTGGCGAAGCAATTCGCCGCCTACGACGTGCCAGTTTTAATCACGGGCGAGACGGGCACAGGCAAGGAGGAGTTCGCCAAGCTCGTTCATTTCAGCAGCCAGCGCGCAAAGCATCCATTTTTTCCAGTCAACTGCGCTGGCATTTCGGAAACTCTCGCCGAAAGCGAACTTTTCGGCCATGTCGTCGGGGCGTTCACCGGTGCGACGAAACCGAAACAGGGCATTTTTGAATTGGCAGGCAATGGCAGCGTTTTCCTTGATGAGATCGGCGAATTGCCGCTGACCATCCAAGCGAAACTGCTCCGCGTTTTGGAAGACGGCACGTTCATGTCGGTTGGTTCGGGTAAGCATCAGAAGTCGGCGGCGCGGATTATTGCGGCGACCAACCGTGACCTCGCAACAATGGTTGCCGAGGGAAAGTTTCGCGAAGACCTGCTTTACCGTCTGAACACAGCCGAAATTCAACTCCCGCCGTTGCGCGAGCGAAAGGAAGACATCCCGATGCTGGCGCAAAAGTTTCTCGCCAGTTTCTGCCAAGCGCACGGCAAGACGCTTGCCTTCGATCCCAAAGCCCTGGCGATTCTCCAAGAGCAGGACTGGCCCGGCAATGTGCGCGTGCTGAAGCACGCCGTCGAGCGTCTGGCGATTGCGTGTTCCGGCGAGGCAATCACCGTCAACGATTTGGTTTTGACGAAGGCGAAGCCGCGAAAAGCAGCTTCCGCTGCAACTCCTCTCGCGAATGTCGGCGACACGCCCATCAATCTCACCAAGGTCATCGAGGATTGGGAAAAGGACATGATGGAGCAGGCCATCCAAAGATTTCAGGGAAACCGATCCGCTGCCGCCCGTCATCTCGGCTACGAAGAACCGACCTTCCGCAAGAAGTGCCGCGCCTATTTCGGACGGAAAGCGTAACGCGCGTTACGCTTGGACTGCGTCGGATGAACTGTTAATTTCTGCAAGCAGTTGCAAATCAGACTCACTGCAAGCCGGGAAGACGGCTGGCACGAAGATGGCATTAGGTAAACCGGCAGATGCAGATGAACGAGAACGAAACATGCAAGCAGTTGATTGAGCCAGCGCTGAAAGCCAGCGGCTGGTCGTGGGATCGTCATCTGCGCCTCGGCCCGGGCCGCGTCAACATCTCCGGCAGTTCGATGTATGACTCCAATCAGGATTTGGTTCTCGATCACCTTCTTCGCTTTGGTCAAATCCCGCTCGCAGTTCTTGAAGCCAAAGCCGAGTCCGAGCCTGCGGCGGATGGCATCCAGCAAGGCCAACGCTACGCCGAACGTCTTGCGCTTCGCTTCGCCATCGCCTCAAATGGGCACGAATACATTTTGGTGGATCGCCAGACCGGCGAACACATCACTTCGTCCACACCGCCCACGCCCGGCGACATTCTGAATCGTCTTGGCTACTCGATTGATTGGGCGCGCTGGCAGGCTGCCTTCGATAATCCGTGGCACGTTGACCAAATCACGCGCAAGCAGGTTCGGCCCTATCAGGAAATGGCCGTTTACAAGACGCTGCTCCGTTTCGCGTTGGGTATCCCCCGCGTTCTGTTGTTGATGGCCACCGGCACGGGCAAGACGTTCACCGTCTTCCAACTCATCTGGAAACTGATTCGCGGAAACGTCCTCCGCAACAACCGCATCCTTTTCCTGACCGACCGCAACAATCTGCAAGACCAGGCATACCGCGCGTTCAGTGCCTTTCCGGCTGCATCGCGTGATGACGCCCTCATCACAGGCACTGAGCTTTTCCGCACGATGCAGAGAGTGCGCCCTTACGCAAAATCGGTGCAGGTGCATGTTTTGGCGGTGAACAAGAATTGGAATGCAAAATTGGTGAAACCTGACAGCCGATACATGGAACTGGAGGATGAAGAGTGTGCCCTATACGCCATCAAGAGTTACTATCTGCTGATTGAGGTCGCGTTGTTGAATCATTCGGCAGGTGGTCAACACGCAAACTGCGCTGTGCTGTTGCATGAATCCCAAGAGGCATTCTTGAAACACACCAAGTTGACTGGCCGCACGACTGCGCCAGAGCGTATTCCTGCGGAGGTTGTTCGTGAACAGGTATCAGAGGGGAGATGCGACCCTGCAACTGTATGCAGGACGGCTTGCCTTCGGATTTCAGAATTACTTGAGGAGGCTACTGACCTACTGCGGCAGGTTGACATCTCCGCCAGCCCATACGGAAATGTGAAGAATATTCTTCGATTCAAACACGCTCTGACTATTCATCTTGTTGGCCCTCCTTCTACAAAGGCGGGCCTTACAGAAAAGCTCCGGGAATTCGTCCGACAAAGCCGAGCAATATATGCTAAAGAGTATAAAGATGCCCTTTCTGTTCATCTACTTCCGCAAGGAGAATTTGCGGAGGGCATCACGGCGGTTGTCGTTGGCTATGCAAAACGGGAGTTGAATTGCTTAGCTAAACTGGCAGCAGAGATGGCCTCGCGTTTCGCCGGTGAGTGCGATGTCGGCTTGACACTACTGTGGGATTTGCCAGACAACTTCTGTTGCTATTGCGAAGATGGAACGAACGAATATTTCGGCAATTTCTTCGGAAAGATTTGCCGAACGGTAGAGAAATTAAACAGTCCTGCCGGTTCGTTTCTGCGCACGATTGGCCCAGGCCAATTAGGCACTGCGGATATACTTTCCCCGCACATAAAGACGAGGTTTGAACAGGTTTTCATGGCAGATGACCACTGTGAGTCTATCGAGTTTACGTCGTCGTCTTCTCAGCAAGGCATCAATCAGATGTTCAGCCTTCATCCAAATTTTACTTTAATGAGTGTAACCCCTACCGTTGATATTGGTATTCTCGCTGTAGTCGGAGATGAATCACGTGCGATTACTGCACACCTGACCAAACTCCCCGGCTTCCGTAATTTTGGAGATTACACTAGCGAAAAAACCGTAAGACCATTTTTCATGGGAAGCCTCCCTGCAAAAGGCGGAGGCTTTCACAGGATTGCTGGAGTTCAAGCTAACAAACAGGGCAACACACCCATCATGGCTGCTTACCAAGAATTATATGACGAGTTTCACCCAACTCTTGTTGTCTTGATTGGTATTGGTGGGAGCATTTCAAGCGAGTTGGTTGAAAATGACGTTTGTATTGCCAATGCCGTGGTCAACTATGACAGTCGTTCCGTTACCGAGACCGGAACAAAGCACACGTTGGATCCGTTGCCGCCGATCGAGCCGTGGCTTATGGAGATGTGGCGCACACTCGAAAGGAAGCATGGTGAAAAGCTGGAACTAGTTGCTGCGGACGACAAAAAATTCAAAGTGCGTCTTGGACCGATTGGTTCTGGTGGAGCCGTGGTTAAAGACGAATCATCAGAGATAAAGAGTTGGTTGTTGACGGTGTGCCGAAAAACGACGGCAGTGGAAACCGAGGCTGTGGGCGTGGCAGAACAGTTTTCGCAGAGCAAGCTTAAACACAATCATGCTTCACGAGGCTATTTGGTAATAAGAGGCATCAGTGACGGAGCGAATAAGGACAAAGGAGATTTATATCGGGAAGCATGTGTGCGCAACGCGATGACTTTCCTTCAGGAATTCTTGTCGCAAGCGAATCCAAGTTTCACAAATGTTCTTCCAAAAATTGCTTAATGTTTTCCAGTATGTTTGGAATTGCACCCAAATCCAAATTCAAGAAAGGACAGTTTTATTCCTGAAAAAAACTTTTTTTTGGCCTGTGAAAAAATCTCAGGCGACTAAAAAAGCTCATGTTCCTTCGGAAGATTTTAATCGTGCCGGTTCTTCAAGAATTTCCAATAGCGCATTTGCACAATAAACCCGATCACGTTTCGCATCACCCGATTGCTTCACAATGCCAAGCCGCTCCAACCGCTCAATGGCGCGTTGAGCTGTGGTAAAAGCGACGCCTAGTTTTTCAGCCGCGCCTTTGGCAGTGATGAAAGGATTCGCGGCCAGGAGTTCCACCACGCGCAGCGGTGCATTCGTCGAATCACCGGCAACTTTCTTTTGCCATTCGATCAGCTTGCTATTGATGCGCTCCGCTCGGCTCAACGCATCTTCCGACATCCGGGCCACGCCTTGCAAAAAGTATTCCAGCCATTCATTCCACTCCCCACGTTCGCTGACGCCACGCAGTCCGTCATAATAATCCCGGCGTGCGGCTTCAAAAAACGCCGACAGATATAGCAGCGGTGTCGGCAAAATCTCTCGCTCAATCAAGAATAAGGTAATCAGCAAACGGCCAACGCGGCCGTTACCGTCCAAAAACGGGTGGATTGCCTCGAATTGGTAATGCGCCAGCGCAATCGTCACCAGCGGCGGCAGGTCTGATTCGTGCAGAAACTTTTCCCAGGCCGCTAGGCACGTTTCAACATCGTCAGGCGGTGGCGGGATGAACGACGCGGTTGCCAGCGTGCTACCGGGCTTGCCAATCCAGTTCTGAATTTTGCGAAAGCGGCCCGGTGAAGCTTGTTGCCCGCGCACACCGGTCATGAGCTTCTCGTGCAATTCGCGGATGATGCGGACACATAGCGGAAGTTCTTTGAGGCGGACAATGCCATGTTCGAGCGCCACAACATAATTGCCAACCTCCCGCAGGTCATCGGGACTGCGATCCACGGCTACACCGGCCTCCGCCGCCAGCAATTCGCCGAGCGTCGCTTGCGTGCCCTCAATCTTGCTCGACAGCACGGCCTCGCGTTGCAAAAACGGACGCATCAAAATGTGCGGATTGGGCAGGCGTCCGCCTTCGCCGGCCAACTTGCCGATTAAACGGTCGGCATCCGACAGCACGCGAATCAGCCGGGGCGTCCAATGCAGTTTCGGCGGCAGAGGCGCAGGCACAAAGGCGGCGTAGCTGCCTTGTGGCATTTTCTTGCCCGGAATGTTTGATTTGCTGGCCATCGGTTACTTTCGATGATGAAAATACCACACACCGCTATTTTCACAAAAGCTAAAAAACGATAATAGCACAATTTGCTATTTGCGCGATTGAAAATAGAGGGGACAGTGATGTTCGCAACGACAACCGTGCCGCCCGTCTAGTAAAACGCGTCGCCACTTGTGGCCCGCTCGGCATGGACGACCCGCAACTCGCCATCACGGTGATGCTGTAATGTCCTTTTGTCAGTCGGTCGGGATTATTTTCAATTCAAACTTGGAATTGTGTTTTTGACAGCGGAATAAGCGGATGTGGCCAAACGTCCTTTTCCGACGTTGAAGTTCTTGGCGGATTCTGTCTTCATGCTCAAGGCTGATACGACAACCAAAGATGATTGTTTTAATCACGTTACTAGACACATCCAAAAAATACCCTTTGATTTGGCCTTCCTCTGGATTTGGTGAAATGAGATTGGTTAACTGAAACACTTGACGATATTCTTGCTCGTGCTTCCACTCGGCGCTTTTTGTCAGAACCGTTTTTACAACCAGCTTCCTCCAAGCACCAGATGAGGGCGGAAGATTAGGATCAACCTTAACGCGTTGTTTTCGATATTTCACGAATCCAGACGGCCCGGAAAAGGGGGCGTCGATTTTGTCCATGCTCAAGCCAAAAACAACGCCCCGATGATGGTTTGCATAGTAAGACCACATTGGAATGCTGTTGGATAGTTTTGATAAGCAAAAAATTCCTATTCCTCGACTGAGGGTGTCTGGTGTTCTGAAGTCTATTTTTGCCAGCTCCGCCTTTAATAACATTTTGTATTCTGTGAAACCGTGGCACAGAGCTTGTGGCAGGCCAGCAATGAATTTCTCAAAGGAATCCGTGAAGGCCCCAGCGCGGTTCATTGCAACATAAACGGATCGATAACTTTCGGGGTTACTTTTGGCATCCTCGAGCATTTCAGACAAAGTCCGCTTAGATTTGGAGTGGGGTGTTATTTCAAAAGGGTCATTAAATTCGTTAGGCGGCGTGATCTTCAGCCGAAGACCTTCCAGGATTCTAAATCCCGAATCCTCGGTGGCATATTTGTATAAAACCATTTGCAAATCCTAGCAAGTCCCCTCAATCGCCGCCAGTCGCGGCGGCAGAGAGCGACGGATGCACCGTCCATCATTTAACTGCGCGTTTCGCGCATCGTAAAATCACACCCTAAAAGCCGTCCGGAAAATTCACTGCCGGTGAAATTCACTTGCAGTGAAAGTGCCGGCTACGCCGGGAATTGAACCGCGTCCCGCCATTGCGCCACGTCCTCGACCTTCTCACGCTGGTAAATTTGATGAATCAATTCCGAGGCGTGATTGACCAGACGCATGGCCGCTTCACGCGGCACGCCTGCCCGACGCAGCCGGTTGACATAGGTAACGCGCAGGCAATGGAAAGTCAGATGCGTTTTCTTGATCTTGATAAAAAATTGTTGCCAGCGCCGCGACGGTTGGAACGGGAATTCGACGGTAAATTTTTGTTTCGATTTGCGGATGCGTTCCAATAGCGGACGCAAAGCCGTCGGCATCGGCACGGAGAACGCCCGATCTTCGCCGCCTTTGGGCGAGGGGAACGTAATTTTATTTTCCACAAAATCAATGCAGTTGACCGGAATCCGCGTCTCACGTAACCGGCAGCCAGTGTGCAGGGAAATATCAAAAGCCGTCTGCATCCATTCCGGTTCATCTTTCAACGCGGCTCGAATCTCGCTGATTTCGGCATCGGTCAACTCCGGCTTTTTAGCCGCCTTGTCCCGTTTCAATTTCATGCTCACCAGTGGATTGGCGTCTGCATGGCCGAGCCGCACAGCTTCACCCATAATCAGGGCAAAAGTTTTTAATTCAAAAATCGCCGTGTTGCGCCCAACAGTCTTGCCGGTTTTTTTCTTGTAGCTCGTGCGCCAGTCCAGATATTCAAGGGTGTTGCGATAGGTGATGGCGCGGGGCGAATGGCAGTGCTTTTCTTGCAGCCAGAACGCCAGCCATTTCCACGCATCAAGATAACGCTCCAAAGTGAGCGGGCTTTCGCAGTGCCGTTCCAAGTATTGCGGCACCCAAGAATCCCAATTGCCGCCAGTGATCTCGCCGGCAGTGCGATTGAGTTCTTTGGCTTCAAGCTGCGCCCGCAGGGCGCGAGCCTTGACGGTTTCGCCGGGATTGTCCGCCCGGAAGCCGGTGGATTTGTTGCGTCGTGTACCGTCGGCGTCAATGAATTGAACAAACCAAAACGGCGAGTTTTGCTTTTTGTAAATGGATGCCATAGCCAGTGCAGTTTGTGCAGTAAGCTTACTGCACTGCATTGAAAAATACCAGCAAATACAGCTATTCTATACCACTTTACACCACTATGTCCGTGACGAGGGTTCGATTCCCTTCACCCGCTCCAATAAGCACGGGCATTTTGTAATTTCGTTGACTTTTAGTGACGGTTTAGTGCCAAATGGTGGCATTGATGTCACGCACAAGACCCCAAAAGAATCATTCCACTCGGAAGCCGGCAAAACGACCTCCGGTGTTTGTGAAAGTGGATTCGATCACTGTGACGATACGGTTCAGCCCTCAACGAGCCGGCGGCGCATGGTACAATTCTTGGATTGTCGATTATTCGCTTCATGGCAAGCGTTGCAGGGATCGCAAGAAAACATTTCGAAATGCCAAAGTCTGGGCTGAGGCCGTCGCCATCAAACTTGCGAATGGGGAAATGGAGGCCCTGTCGTTGAGTGGTGAGGACCGTCGGATTTACCTGGCATCGCTTGAAAATATAAAAGGATTGAAGATCGCTTTGGATGCTGCGACTCGCGAATACGCTGACGCCAAGCGATTGGTCAGAAATGCGGATCTCCGGGAGGTGGGCCGATTTTTTAACAAATACGCGCAGCGAGGGATCAAGCGTATTAAGATCCCGGATCTCCTCAAAAAATTCCTTGCTGATCTCGCGGCGGACAATCGGGGTGCCTATCACATCCGCGATCTTGAAATGCGGCTAGGCCGTTTTGCCGAGACGTTTCCCGGAGAGATTGCTGCCCAGAGAACTTAGACCGCTACTACCAGGAGGTAGGTCGCGGGGGGCGGGACGGGTGGTCTTCAGTTATCATTCTCAAGGTCCGCGTCCCGCTCGCCAACGAATCGGCTCTGTTTACACATGTCAACGAGTCACCCCCAACGCACAGGCGGCAGGCGTTAGCAAATCAATTTAAGCAAGCGATGGCATTTGATTTGCCGGACGAGTGGCGAGCGCCCTGGAATATATTCTGTGAGCGTATGACGCTAGCTGCCTTGGCGGGCGAAGATGTCACCCCGTTTGAGCGAGACAATCTTTCGGCTAACGCAGAACTGCTCACGCTCCTGAACAAACTACTTGCATGGCGGGGTGAATCGCTGGTCCGCTTTGCCAGTTGCGTCCTTTGTGGCAATTCTAAACGACTCGAGGACTTGGCTGGCATGGAGAAGGACGGAGAGATGCGCGGCAAACTGCGCGGCAAGCTCGGACGCACGCTGGAGACCATCACGGACGGAAAAATCCGGTCGCTAGATGATTTGGGAATCATGCCGAACCCTCGATTCGTGCTCCTCTCCGGACCGCTACGTCTCCGATTGGATGGCCAGTGGCTGGATCTGGGGAAGGGGAGCAATCCCACGCAGTTCCGCGTCAGCACCTCGAAGAACATCTGGAATTGTTTCAACGACTGCGAGCATGGCGGCAACACCCTCGACTTCATCGTCAAGATGGAGAAGTGCAGCATCCACGCCGCCGCGTTGAAAGCGATTGAATGGTTCAACCTCGATCCCGAGGCGATGGCCGCCAGTGACGACAAGACCGAAGCGGCCGAACCGAAAACGTCCACACCGACAACGAAGCCGGCACCGCGACGAGCGGCGAATGAAGAAAGTTCGGGGGATGGTGGCCGTCCGCAAGGACTTCCCAATCCGCCGTTGAAATTCCGGTTGGATAAACTGGAACGCAGTCATCCATATCTGACGGAGCAACGCAAGCTGACGCCCGAAACCATCATTGATTTCGGCATCGGCTATTGCGCCAAGGGTATGATGGCCGACCGTATCGCAATCCCGATCCACAACGTCAAAGGCGAGGTCGTCGCGTATGCGGGACGGTTTATTGGTGCCACACAGGAAGGTGCGCCCAAATACAAATTGCCGCCGGGATTCAGGAAATCGCAGGAGCTGTTCAACATCGACCGGGCTATCAAGGAACCAGCCGACCAGCCGCTCATCATCGTTGAAGGTTTCTTCGACGCCATGAAGTTGCACCAGCACGGTTGCCGCAAAGTGGTTGCCCTCATGGGCAGCACGCTGTCCACCGCGCAGGAGGAATTGATCCGGCAGCAGACCAACAGCCAGAGCCATGTCATCGTCATGCTCGACGAGAATGACGCAGGTAAGGCCGGACGTGAAGACATCGCGTGCCGCCTGTCGAAGTTCTGTTTCGTCCGGGTGCATCAGTTCAGTCAGCCGGACATGGAACCGGAACACCTGCCGGCGGCGGAGGTGCAACAACTGATGGAGGGTGTCCGATGAAACAGTATGCAGGACGCCGGCAAGGTTACGCCGTCATCGTCACCGTGGACGCCCGCCCGCTCAATCCCCGGCTGGACTTGTGGAATCACAGTCCGACCGGATTTGAGTGGGGTTACGGCGGCAGTGGTCCGGCACAGCTCGCACTGGCAATCCTAGCCGACCATTTGTGCGATGACGAAGAGGCGTTCAACTTTCACCACCGTTACAAATGGGCGGTGATTGCCGAACTTCCGAAACGTTCGTGGACACTGACCAGTCAGGAGATTGATCTGGTGTTGCCAAAGTTGCTCGATGTCGAGCCGTTGCTGGCAAGCGTTCATTGAGTGCTGCTAGTTTAGTTCACAGCCTCTTTCGATTTTCGAGAGAGGCTTTTTTTTCTTGCCGCTTCCTGCAAGTCCACACGTCTCCCAAGAATTGGCCGCGTGTCCTACTCTTCACATGGATTCAAAAGTTCATTTCAACCACACACCAGAAAGGAGATTCATCATGGATGTTCATTGCACCACCTGTGGCGAGCCGTGGGATGTCTATCACCTGCGGCACGACGCCATTTACGAAACCGACCTGTCACACGCCGAAGCGAAGGCATGGACGGAATTGTCACCGCACCTCAAATTGCTGGATCGCTACCGCGAAAAATTCAAGGACACCGGCTTTGAATTCGGCGGCTCGATTGTCAACGTCAAGCGCTGCCCGGCGTGTCCCAAGGACGCGAAGCCCGACCCGGACAAGGCCGCGCTCAAGGCCGGCATCGTCGAGATATTGGGCGACGATGAGGATGCGATGGTTGACGCGATGGAGGATTGCGGCGTATGAAAACAAAGCCGCCGCCCGCCAAGAAACGCAACGGCCACGATCCGAACCAGATTGAGTTTGCCATCATCTGGCAACTATCGGAGTATCCGTTCAAGCTGCGCGCCGGAGATATTTTCCGTTTCGAGGAACGGTTATGCCGTGTCATCCGCGTGAATTATAGTTGTGCGGTGGTCATCATGAACCGGCCGGTGCGGGACTTCAAAACCCGCTTCGACAAGCCCGTTCGGTTTCAGCCACCGCCCAAACGGTTTTACATCTCACCGGATTCCGAAGTCACCGTGCTTAACCGCAAGGCACGGCGTTAGTTCACAGGCGATTCTTTGAGTCGCCTTTTTTATTGACGCCTCCGGTTTATTTGATTCGGCCAGAAGTTTTCCGGGGCTGGATGCAGTCGGCGAGCGGACGAACTTTGATCCGGTCGTCCAAGGCGTAAACGCGGGTGCCCGGATAAACCACCCACAGTTCATCCAAGTCGAGGTCGGTGATCGCCAGATGCATCGAACGGGTGGCGGTGGGCGCATCCGCCCGTTTGAATTCCACCCCGATGCGTTTGCCGCCAACTTCCATCAACAGGTCGAGTTCCGATCCGCTGTGGACGGCGTAAAACCAGGTCTGATCGGGTTGCTGTGACTGGATGATTTCTTCCAGTGCAAATCCTTCCCACGACGCGCCGAGTTTGGGGTTGGTCAACAATTCGGCGGCGGACGGGATGCCGCAGAGTGTGTGGAACAGACCGGAATCGCGAAAATATATTTTCGGTGTTTTGACGAGCCGCTTGCCGAGATTGGCCTGCCAGGGCAACAGGCGGCGAATCATGTAGGTTTGCTCCAAGGCATCAAGATAAGCGCGGGCCGTGTTGGGGGCGATGCCCAGCGAGGCGGCAATTTCGCTGCCGTTCCAAAGCTGCGCATGGTAGTGGGCGAGCATGGTCCAAAACCGGCCCATCAGCGCCGGCGAAAGGCCGAAGCCCAGAGCTGCCAGATCGCGTTCCAGAAACGTGCGGATGAAATTCTTGCGCCAGTCCACGCTGCTCTCTTCATCAGCGGCCAGATAGGAACGCGGAAATCCGCCTCGCTGCCAGAGTTTATCTTGTGCCCCGGACGGCAATTCGTTGAGGTCAAAGCCGCGCATTTCGATGATTTCGACGCGGCCTGCCAGCGACTCGGCGGCCTGCCGCGAAAGTTCCGGCGAAGCGCTGCCGAGAATCAGGAAAGTCGCCGGTTGATCCGCGCGGTCTGCCAGCACCCGCAACACCGGGAACAGTCCGGGTTGACGTTGCGCTTCATCAATCACTACCAGTCCCCGCAACCCCTGCAACGCAGTCATGGGATTT
>Ga0302320_10014420_pt1 | contig 16353 bp, 16 predicted proteins | sample Bog_T0_3_FD_202130 | JGI IMG/M metagenome (GOLD analysis project Ga0302320, IMG submission 202130) | Peat permafrost microbial communities from Stordalen Mire near Abisko, Sweden - Bog_T0_3 | ecosystem: Environmental > Terrestrial > Soil > Wetlands > Peat | place: Sweden: Abisko, Stordalen Mire... | reverse complement strand
GCCGAGGTAGAAAGCGCGAGCTTCAAGACGGTACGACTTCTGGTTCCTTTGAACCAGGTTGCGAATGCTCGTGTTCATAAATTCCTCCTGATAGATCGGTATGAAAAAAGGGAGTTGTCGTTATACGGACAACTCCCCTGTTGTTACTACCCTTCGAGCACCTTGCGAGCCTGCTGCAATTTGCCAAGCTCGCGCTCTTCGTGGGCGAGTTCCTCGCGCATCTCGGCGACTTTCTCTTCCTGCTTGCCGATTTGTTCGAGGACGATCTCGACCGGAGTTTTTTTAACCCAGGATTTGCGCCCTGTGGCCTCTGGTTGTGCGGGTGCTGTTTTTTGCGGTGTCATAAAGCCTCCTTCGGGCTTATGGGTTGGTTGTTGAAGTGCGGTACTCCTACGAGAGCAGGAGCAGTAAGGTGCGCATGGTTTCGATCTGGCGTTCAATGCCATCGAGTCCGCCAAGCGCGGCGCGATGGCCTCCCGCGTCGAGATCGTCCGCAACTGTTGCGAGCCGAGCTTGGAGTTTCGAATTGATTGCCATTGCGCGTTCGATCACGCGTTTGCGAATCGCCTCGTCCTGATCACGCGGCTGAGGTGCTGTGTTTGATTCCGTCATCTGGTTGATCCTTCGTTGTTGTGGTTTCTTGTCCCGACTTGAGAAGCAGCGGTACTGCCTCCCCTGTCAGGAGCAATTGCGTCTGGCCTTCGAGCCAGACTTCGAGTTTGCGGATCGCTTCGCGCTTTTCCGGCAACTCGATCTGGACGTAGCGATCATTCACGTCGCGTGATCGCTGCGAAGAGTGTCCGATGATTTCTCGGCGGACTTCCTGGAGAACTCCGGCGAGCATCATCCTGGTATTCGCGGTATGGCGCAGATCATGGAACCGGAAGTGACGGATTCCCGAACGGCGCAAACTGGAACCCCAGGTGGTTTTGAAAATCTTGATGGCATCGCCGTCATACGTGAAGACCGGGCCGCGATGTTGGCGAATTGCTTTGAGCGACTCATAGAGACGAGTCGTGAGCGGAATTTCCCGCGCCTCACCTTCGGGAGTTTTTGAGTGGCTTACGTGAAGGATGCGATTGTCGAAGTCAATGTCTTCCCAACGTTGGCTCGTGATTTCTCCCCTGCGCATTCCCGTGTCGAGCCCGCAATGGATGATTCGTTGCAAGTGTTCCGGTGAGGCGGCAATGAGGAGCTGCTCCTCGCGCACACTCATCACTGGGCGCTTGGTTCTGCGTTCCCGTTCCATGTGCAGCCGTCCCAAAGGATTCGCGGAAAGGTAGCCCTCCTCGACTCCCCAATTGAGAATGCGGCGCAATACGGAAAGATCGCGGTTGACGGTGGCAGCAGTGAGTGTCTTTTCCTTATGGCGTTCCTGCCGGTACTTCCGAATAGCGGATGTGTTGATCGCTTGAATCTGCATCTCAGAAAAGAAAGGCAACAGGTGTTTCATCCGGTCGAGCGAGTGGGGCTTCCCCATTCCGCTTCCGATGAAAAGCGCGGCGAGTTCTCCGAACTCCATCTCAGGCTTCGACTGGGGAAGCCGATGACGGCGTTCATTCAACTCATCGTGGTGTTGCCGGTCGATGGTTTCGGCCTTGCGGCGGTTGGATGTTCCGGTGGGCTTTAACGAGCGAGTGCCGTTCATCCACACGCTGCTCCACCACTTGTTGCCACGCTTGTAGAGCGACATGGGTTACCTTCCTCCTTTCCGTTGTTGTTGAAGAATCCACTGAACGACCTGGTTGCGGTAGAACACGAGCTTGCCCATCGGGCCCGTGCGAAGATGCGGCAGTCCTTGTGGGAGGTACCGATGGCGCACCGTCCATGCCGAGCAGCCGATCACCTCCGCAACCTCATTGATAGAGAGCGGCTCCCCAAGTGGCTCGCGCGCCTGCGGGTAATGCTGCGGGTAGCTCTGCCCTAGGGAATCGTGCGGAATCCCCAATGTTTCCGCAGGTTTTGCGCCGCTCTCGAAACCCGACATGCGTACCTCTTCCGCATTGCCTTCAGTCGTCATCCTTCTGCCTCCTTCCTTTCCAGAAAGAGCGAATAGCTTCCTGCATCCAATCAGGCAGTTTCGACCAGAGACCCCAGAGAATAGCCAAGAGCATTCCAAAGGCGACGAGGGCCCTTTGCACCTCAGGCGTGCGAACGAGATCGACGGCAAGCGAGATCGTCGCATAGAAGAGCAGGAGGCCGAGCCCCAGCCGAATCACAATGGCGAGCAGGCGGAGACTCATGGGAATCTTGGGCTGCGGCGTCGAGAGTTCGCGGCTCCCACACTTCGAGCAGACCTCCGCGCCGCGCGGGTTCACGTGCGCACGTGAGCAGAGTTTCACGTCGTACGTTCTGCCGCAGGTGCCACAGTAAGCTGGGTCGCCCGCCGTCATCTTTCCGCATTGGTAGCAAAATTTCATATCGTTTCTTTGAAAAATGGTTGATGGGTTTCCCCCTTGGGCCGGAGCCACACCGGGCCGAAGAACTTCTCGCCAGTAACTGCGTCGAGCGGCGCAAACCAGAAAGCCTTCGGCGTGATCTTTGCAACTGCATCGCGGATCGAATGCAGTCTGCGTGCGGAATTTGCGAGGACGAGCACCCGGAAGCGAGGCAGCTTGAACAGCCGCTCATACTCCCCAGAATCACCAAGTTCGATATATCGGTTGACCTTTTCCACCCAAACGGAGCGCCCTTCATGGCCAAGGTCTACTTCGATGAACGAGGCATCAATCCCCGAGGGAGTTCCGAACTCCACGTAGCCATCTGGAATGAGATTGAGCGCGGAAGTAATCGGCTCATGGAATGTTTGCCAACTGGCAAACTTCACTTGAGAAACAGGTATCGTTCCAAACTTCAAGTCGCAATAGACAGCGTTGATGCTGAGTTGGTGTTGGACAAAGAAGTCGGCGACGAGCATTTCATCCTGCCGACGCCGAGGGCCACGGAAGGGAACCTGGATGAGTCTTGCACCCTTTATAGAGAGCGCATAGAGTGCTTTTCGTCCTCCGCCGGAGCCGAGAAAGAATCTCCTCAAGAGTCCCGCGCGGTGGAGCGCGAGCAACCTCGTGTTGATCCGTGTCGTCGATCCGAATCCTGCGGCAATCCTCAACAGTTCGCGATCTGCCACGCGCATGAGGAATGTTTCTCGCAACAGAGCGAGGTCTCGCGGCTGCAGAATGAGCCCGTGCTGCCTTCCGTTCTTTGCACCAGTGCTAGTCCCAGCCATGAAGTTTCTCCTTCGGCGCGCGAGTGAATGCCGCGTGGCGCACTCCAATCTCGCGCTCAATCTCCGCGCGTGGGCGAGTGCGTAGCGCACGGGAACGATTCAAGAGGTCGGTGTAACTCGCCTTCGAGTCCTCGACCGATGGCACGCACGCTTCCGTCCAGTGATCTGCGCCGCTCTTCAGAATGAAGTGGCGCTGGGGCAGGTTCTTCAACCGTTCGGCCAGTGACTTCCCGCCATCGAGCATCTGAGAAACCGCCGTTGCGTCGGTACTCGACAACTGAAAGAAGCAATGGGTGCCGATAGAGAGAATCGCCGCGCGCATCGGGGCGGGGTACTGATCGAGAAATTGGTTTGCCGAAACCACGCTCACCCCGAACTTACGCGCTTCCGAAAGGATCGTCTCCACGTCACTTGCGTTCGCAATGAGGTTTTGAATCTCATCGCAATACAGGGTGAACAGTCCCCGCTTCTCACGGGTAAAGATGTCGTTCTTTATCATCGTGAAGAACAGGCCAGCAAGCGTGAGCGCCTGCGTGCCCAGCTTGCCCTTATCGAGATTCACAATGATCCGATACCCTTCGTCTATCGCTTCCTGAATGGAGAAGGTGGATTCGGCTTGCCCCACGATATGCCGGAACCGAGGATCGGCGGTGAATGCTGATGTTTTGTTGAGAATTGGTTCGCGCATCGTAGCGCGCATCGGTTCGCTCACGGCTCCATAGCGGAGTTCAAAGTATTGCCGCACTTCGGCATTCGGTACGCGCTCCAAGCACTTTGCGCGGAATCCCGGATGGGTGAGCAACGGTGCCAACTCAAGCAACGTGAGCCCGTTCGCCGCGAGCACATACAGGGCGTTGCGAAGCAACTCGTCCGTACGTGCGCCGAAACGATCCAATCCCCAATACATCTTGAGGAGTTCCGCAATCTCTGCGATGGAGACAAAATCGGGATTGCCTCCCCCAAGCGGGTTGAGACCTACTGACATTTCAGGGTCAGCGGGAGAAATGACGATGAGCTTGTCGCTCAAATGCTCTTGCTGCTTCCATTCCTGTGCGGCAATAGCGCGGAGAAGGAACGGTGTTGCGTCCCCATGCAGGTCGAAATACACAAACCCACGCCCCGCCTGAATGTCCTGGAGGCAGAGATACTTGAGGAGTGAACTCTTGCCGGTGCCAGTCTTCCCAAGCAAAGCAAGGTGCATCGTCCGCCGCGTCTGGCTCAAACCCACCGGGCGCTTTGTCACTTGTTCTTCCGCCACGCGGAGCCCAAGCGTCGTCATGCCCGTGCAGTCTTTTCCTTTGCGCCGACGCCGACCTTGCAGTCGGTTCCAAAGCGAGATAACGAGTTGTTCAAGGAAATGAATCACGAAGCGAGTATGTTGTGGGGGTGGACGATATTGGTAACAGAATTGCCGTTCAGACAAACGAGGACCTATACATTTCAACAACTTGCCGTAGAGAACAATTGCGAAAAAGTGTTTGCACGGTTTTTCAGAAGTTCGTGATAAGCACTTCGCGGTACCGGCGACCGGCCACTTTCTGCGCCGTGTAGGAGAGATCGATCTCGCGGAACTTGAACGGCTTGAAGATTCTGCGCACCTCAATAACGTCGTTCAGGGAAAGCACGAATTTGGCTTTCAGGTCCGCCAGGCGCTTCGCCATATTTTCGAAGTCCGCTGCCACGAGATTATGGCGATACAGCTTCAGGCCGAAATACGGCGGGTCGAGGTAGAAGAGCGTCCATGGGCGATCAAATCGTTCGAGCACTTTTTCATAGGGCAGGCATTCGAGCTGCACGCGCGCGAGCCGCTGTGCGGTCTCCTCGATGGTCTCCGGAAGACGCTCAGGATTCAGCCCAGGCGGTTGGGCGACGTGACATTTGTAGTCCAGGCTCCGGATCAGCCCCGCATAGGCGTTTTTCAAGAGGTATAGATGACGCGCCGCGCGCTGGATGTCGGTGAGCGTCACCGGATCGGTCGCTTTAAGGACTTCATGCCATTTACGGCTCACGATGAGGAAGCGTGTGTAGCGAAGCAATTCTTCGTAATGCTGCTGGCAGACGCGAAAGAAGTTCACCATTTCGCCATCGAGGTCGTTCAATATTTCGACCTTGGAAGGGGCTTTGCGAAAAAACACTTGCGCTCCCCCGGCGAACGGCTCGACATACGTCGTGTGCTTCGGGAAGATCGCAATGATCTTGTCTGCAATCGCACGCTTCCCTCCGATGTAGGGCAACGGTCCGATCATGTCTGGATGTGAGTGGATTTTCCGGATGGGGTGAATGGCGCTTCGATTCGACTTTTATGTATCGAAGCGTGAGGTCATCATAAGGCCGCTGCGAGGACGCAAAAGGTGGCACCAATTGCGCGCGGCGCAACTCCCGACGAAAGAGAAAGGTAGGCCGCTCGTCCTTTCCGAGCACGGGGCCAAAAGCCACGACCCTATGAGAAGGATCGCGTCTCAACCATCTTCGCTCCTCAATTGGCTGACACCCGTCGAGCGGCCCAGATTCACAATATGCCGACTGGGGCTCAATAAAAGGTGGCACGAATTGCGCGCTGCGCAACCTTGAATGATATTGCGAGTACGGTCTACAAGGAACTGCCTTTGCCAACCTCACGCTCCGGGGTAGAATTGATCCGAATAACCGAGATTCAAAAACATGCGAAAAATCGTCTTCTATTCGTGGCAGTCCGACCTCCCAAACGCGACCAACAGAGGCTTTATTCAAGAAGCGCTCGAAAGTGCAGCCTCGGTAATCGCTTCGGACGCGAGCGTTGCCATCGAACCTGTTGTTGATCGAGATACACAGGGCGTCCCCGGTTCGCCGGATATTGCATCCACGATTTTCTCAAAGATCACGGCGGCCAATGTTTTTGTTGCCGACATTTCGATTGTTGTCAGAGGCGAAACGCGAGTGACTCCCAATCCAAATGTCCTGATTGAACTTGGATATGCGTTGAAATCATTGGGGCATGAAAAAGTCATCTTGGTGTTCAATACCGCATTTGGCAAGATAGATGAACTGCCGTTTGATCTGAGAACGCGGCGAATTCTTATATACGATATGCCCGCTGTGGGAAAGACCCGTGGTCCCGACCGCAAGACGTTGCAGGGCCAGCTGGAATATGCGATTCGTACGGCGCTTCAACATTCGCCGGAAATTGAGGAGCTTCCTTCGATCCCGGCACTCTCGGCTATTGAGAGCCAAGCCCCAAACCGCATTCTCGTGCTACGCCGCAATCTTACTGATATCCTGCGCAAGCTCGATGAAACTCAACCGAAGACATACAGCGCTGGCGGCGGTTTCTTTGAATTGGTTGAAGGAATAAAACAAACGCAAGAGACCGTTGCAGAATTCTCGAAAATCTTGGAAGTGATCGCGGCACTTCCCGATACTGAGGCGGCAATGGAGGTAGATCGTTGGTTTGGAAATGTTCTCCAACGCTATTACCTACCCAAGGGATTTTCCGGCAGCTTCAGCTATGCAGACCAAGACTATTTCAAATTTCTGGGCCATGAGTTGTTTGTTACCATGATCGCTTTTCTCCTCAAGGATCAACGCTGGGAGTTATTAGCGAGACTACTTATCGAACCAATCCCAATTCGTTATATCCCCCGCCTAACAGGACCCGGAACGGTGAATTGGACAATCGTATCTGATCACATGGCAGGGCTGATCGAGGAAAGCAGACGGGGGCAGAGAATGTCTCTCCATGCCGATATTTTGTATGAACGCCACACGAAGGGCGGTTTAGCAGCCATCATGCCAATAGATGACTTCATGGAGGCAGACTATTTTCTGTTCCTTGCTGCGGAACTTCCACAACCAGATGATGCAGTAGCCATGGAATGGCGTCCGTGGAGCGATCTGTACCTCAAGCACACTCCATTATTTCTGCGAAACGCTGAGCGCAAGGAAACCACCGATCAGCTCGCGAAGGTCTTCAACGTCCCTGACGCTCAGGAACTTAGAAGGCGCATAATTATGCGAGCAGGAAATATCAGGGCGCTATTTAACAACGGTATGTGGATTGACCCAGTGAGTAAAGACGAACTTGAACGAATCGGAACTCGTCCGTGACTCACACTAAACAACCTATTTAGTACGAACCCCCACCCGAGAGAGTCGCCCTTGGGAATTGTGTGACGCGGGAGTATATTGTGTCCATGAAGGCTCAAAGCGAAAGAAAACGTTCGAATGGGATGCGGATATATTTCTCCGATTTCTTTGGCGTGAGTAAGCAGGATTTACAGAAATACGGTGCCTTCAACATCTCACTGCTCGCTGACCTTCCCCTCTTCGTCGATCCTTTTCTCCTTTTCAACAGCAAAAAGCGAGAATACCGCGACCTTCATGATCGGATTATCGAGTACCTCCGCTTCCTCAAAGAGAAGTCCTTAGAAGACCCCAATCTTCCTGAGGGGCTCCTTCGTGCGTGGTACCGATTTCCGGAAGTTGGGCAAAACTGGCTGGGGTTCAGCGTCAAAGGCAACCGTGGGCATGGTCTCGGCAGGAATTTTGCCGAATCTCTTCACGCAAATCTTAACCGTATCTTTGGATCGTTCGGTACGGAGCGGATTACTCGTGGAAGCCATTTGGAAAAACTCTGCTTGATTCGCGATAACGTTGGGCGCGATAGCATCAGCGATTTCACCAATAACCTTATTTTGGAATTTCTGCTCAACTACACGCAGACATTTGCAGTGCGCCACATCGCGCCGTCTTTATGCCGCAAAGTCGCAGTAAGTAAAGTCCGCTTCAACTACCACACTGAGACATGGGAGAGTGGGGTTTTCACGTTGCCCTGGTATTTGAACGATCACGTATTGCTGACGCCGAAGAACATCCTGACGAAGGACGATACATGGATCAACAAGACAGACCTCATTGATGATTTTGAGACGATCCCCAATGCCATTGCCAATGAGGAATTACGAAGTCAGGTCAGCAACTACTTCCGAAAGATGTTGCCACGGAAACCCGGCCGCAAGGACGAACGCGAAGCAGCGTTCCGGACAGTGCAGCAATTCCCCGAATTGATCGACTTCTATATCAAACATAAAGAGGATACCGGGGACAGGGCCGAAAGCATTGCCAATCAGCGCGTAGCAACCTCACAACAGCTTTACCTGGAGCAGTTTGGGCAGTTCGCCGAATTGCTGCGGAAGAAGTCGAAATTCTATGACATTCCTGGAGACACATATGAAGAGGCCTACCGACGAGCCCTGTTCCTGAAAGATGTCATTGAGAATAAGGGTGGGCACCGCCTTTTCTACATTGGCGGCGAACCGCTGGAACGCGAGGAGGACCTTCATATTTTGTATCGGATGACGTGGTTCGCTACACCCTCCGATGTCACCCGTGAAGCGAATGATGGCCGCGGCCCCGCCGATTTCAAAGTGTCGCGTGGGAACGCCGATAAAACGCTGATCGAGTTCAAGCTGGCAAAGAATTCCCAACTTGAGAAAAACTTGGAAAAGCAGGCCCCTATTTACGAAAAGGCCAGTGATGCAAAGACTACCATCAAGGTCATTGTGTACTTTAGTGCGTCCGAGAAAAAGCGCGTCGAAAGAATTCTCAAAAGACTGAAGCTCACTGAGGATAAGAATGTCATCCAAGTGGACGCCCGAAAAGACAACAAGCCATCGGGATCAAAGGCCAGGTAACGGTATTCGCGAGGCCTGTCGATGCCCACAATCATTCCATCTCCACATGCTTCGTTACATCTCCTTGAACTGCTTGACGAGTGGCCTGAAGACTTTGTCAAAGGCAATCGCTCGATCAATTAGCCAGTCAAACTGTGCAGGCATGAGGTCTTCATTATCAAAAACCACTTGCTCCTTCCTCTGAACCGCACGGCACGCCTTTTTTGCCTCAATCCATTCCAACGTCCCGCCGAGTGTTTGCTCAATGCTGCCCTGTTGAGTTTTCAGAAATTGAAAGAGTGGCTTATTGTCATCGATATATATTTCGCAGCCCAATAGCTTGTCCCTGGTGTTCATCGTGAGAGCGACGTGCGCGTCGGAATTGCCGATGGAAATGTTGTACCAATGCTGAGGAGCGGGCGATTGCCTGAAGAGCTGCACTTTCTTTTCAACCGCGTAAGATTTGAGCCGAGTCCAGAAATTCAACTTCTTCAGTTCGGTTTGGCCCAAATCCTTACTCTCTGAACTGTGTTTGATGACCTTCGCCCATTCGTTCGGCTTACAAACGATTTGGAATTTCGGCGCAGGCTCAGAGGCATTGATTCGCCATGCTTCGAGTTTGATCGCAAAGAATAATCGACTTTCGCTCGTATTCTCGTTCAGCCAGTCGATGGCGTTCCGATGTTCTTCCGTAATGTCCTTAAATATCCATATGACAATGTTCGCATCGTAGCCCGCTGCATACGTAATGATCTTGCCAAGATGGTCGTGGTTGGTCTTCTCTAGCTGATTCTCTATGACGATCTTTCGTCCGGTGCCTTCCTCTTCCGCAAGAATGTCAACGCTATACTTGCCGACACCGGCTTCTTTCTCCGGCAGCCTAATCGCTATGCCGATTTCATCGCTTAACTGAGTGAGGTTCTCCTCCTCGGCGAGCCAGTTGGAGAAATCATATTCCTCGTTTTTCCAGATCTCCCTCAGGTCCACGCGGATCAATTTGCCGGGTTTGATTTCCATACCATAAAGCGTAGCCCACGGCTCCTTGCAGCGCAAGCCAATGGGCTGAAAGTACAGCATCATAAGAACGCGATTGCCAACAGCTCAAAGCGCGAATACCTCGAATTTAGGCCGGACAATATCGATGGTCGGCGTCCTCTTTGCAGCAGCACGATTTTACAGGGACAACTCCCGTGGCCGGGCAGTTGTAGACCTTAGTCAAATCATCAATGTTAAGCAATTCGATGAGATAGTCCCTACCTCCCTCGTGGGCGAAACGGTGGACGACATTATGCCTGCACCCGTTCGGATTATTCTCGAAATACAGCGGTGCAATCTCTATGGCAATGCCCAAATCGCGCGATATGGTCCGTAATCCTTCCTCTGCCGCCCTCAATCGCTCACTCCTGCAATATTCGATGTCCGAGATCACGCAATCCTGACACTCCTTCAGCTTCCTCTTAAGCGCCTCATAGTGTCTGCTCGTCGCAAACGCGCCGGTTCCGTCGAGGGACCCTCCGTGAAAATCATCGAAGAAACCGTTGGGAAGGCGGTCGGAAAAATGGTCATTCAAATAGGTCGTTTTGCCGGAACCAGGGAGGCCGATGACGATTGTTACCTTCGGAATGGAGTTCATTTGAGTACTCCGTCTCGGATCTATTTTAACGGGAAAAGTGTCGGTGACAGATACTTCGCGACGAGCTTTTCGATCTCATCATAGACCGCAGGATCGATCTTCCACGAGGTCTCTTTGAGCAATGGCTTTGTGATGAGTGTCCCCTTCTCGTCGATATAGGGAGGGACGGAGATTCGAAAGAACGGCTTTTTGAGGGACCCCACAAAAATGATCTTGGCATTCCAGAAACTGCCGATCTTTTTGAGGCGCAGCAGATCGTCGCTATGCAGAAGACCATTCCAGCGGAACTTCACCTCCAGGAATATAGGGCTGCCGTCCTTATCTATCACAATGAAATCAGGGATGCATCGAATCCTCTCCCCGGCGTCGCTATGGGCGTCAAAGGTCTTCTTGATCTGCGTCAGGTTCTGCATGATTGCCTCATATCCGAAGCGGTAAACGGTATTCCCTGATTTCTTCAGCAACTCCTCAACCATGCTTTCGGCCATGCGGCCTTTGAGCATACTCTCTGGGGAAAAGCCATTATTGTCATTCATTTCAGTGAATCTGGAGTTGATTTGGTGCAGGAGCTAAACTTTTCGTTTAATAAGATCCCATTCCCGACGCTGGCGAACCGGATTGAAGTTCATAAGTTCCAGCGGAAGAGAAACGGGGATCGGCGTTAATGCTGTTTGCTCCGCTATACCACCCGCTCACGTCCGAATGACTGACACTCACGCCATTGCCGACAAGATTCTGAACATTATTGCCCCACACAATTGAATTCGTCATCTGCAGACTGGAACTGTACGAGCGTATCCCTCCGATTCCCCCATTGCCGAAGTTGTTCGTCCACTTATTATTCGCCATCGTGACGTTGGTGAAGGTGACCACAGAATTCGATTCCATGACCATGCCTGCACCCATGTTATGGGCGGTGTTGCCATCGATCAGGCAGTGATCCACTGTGACATTGCTTTGCGATATATATATTCCGCCGCCGTTTGCGGCAACATTCCCCGTAAGGCGACATGATTGCAAGCTGATATTGGTTGACCCGGACAGGCTGATTCCTCCACCAGCCACGCTGTTCCCGCCGCTGTTACTCACCGTGAGATTCTTGATGATCACGTAGGAGACATCATTCCCTGAAACTCCCGGAGCGCCGCTCTTTGAAATGGTGGTTTGATCAACTCCTACACCTTCAAGACAGACACCAGCCTTCAGGTTCACGTTCTCGCTATACGTGCCAGCGGCAATATCAATCGTGTCTCCGATGCTTGCGGCATTGATAGCGGCCTGAATGGTAGGATACCCGCCGGGAACAGTCAATACGTTAGCTCCGCAATTCGGATACGCCGTCGGGGTCGGAGCAGGAGTCGAGGTTGGTTCGGGTGGGGTTGACGTAGCAGTTGAGGTGGCGGTAGTCGAAGTGGAGAAAGAGAGGGACGATGTTGAGCTTGACGAAGAAGATGCAACGACAGGCGTGAACGTCGTTGACGGGATGGTGGAAGTCGGAGTCGAGGTGGGGGTGGTACTTGATGAGGAAGGTGTTGTGACCACCGGAATGGATGAGGATGCCGACGGCGTTGATGATTGATTTGTAGGCGTAGATGTGGGCGACGAACTCGTGGTTTGAGCGGAGGAGAAATGGATAAATGACAGCCCCGAAACAAATGCAAATAGTAATGCTACCCCTATGATAGTTGTTGTTTTGAAGGAAGTGTTCATGTTATTTGGATGTTAGTTAGATTTAATTTCGACCTTGCTATACCTGTGTTATGTAAATGCTATATTCTCAACCGCGACGAGAATCACGCTCCCCCGCGAGGTTCGCAGGACACCACGGAAGGAACTTCTGCTCTTCTTCGTGATTAGGGTTTTCATGGATAATCAAGCGCAAACACCCGAAGACAGGCAGCCCATCGTCAGTAATAGCACCAAGAATATCCAGGGGAGAATGAATCCGACTATAACGCCTATTGATAATGCGACGCGCTTTCTAAGCAAGAGGTAAATATCTAAGGCGATTACGACAAGTATGCCGAGTCCGAGTGCCACGCTTTGGTTGTCGCTTAGATAAATGAGTCTTGAATTCCAAATGAGCAGAGTTGCGACTCCAATCAGCAGTCCTACACCTACGCCAAGACCAAACTTCTTGAAAGACTTCATTGGTATGTTGTGTGATTAGTTTATAATTTCGACAAAAGAGTTGATAGGGAGCTCAACGCTGAAGAAAGTGCGCTTAGAGTTGATTGTAAATACGTTTGACTGCTTAGCGACACACCAAGACCTGGGGCATTATTCGCACCCTGAGATGTAAACTGCGTGGTTATAGAATTTACCTGATGAGGCGACACTCCGGCATTTTCAAGCAGCGTTGTATTCACATTGTTAGAATTCCCGCCTCCAGTAATTTGTCGACCGCCAACATAGTTATACACGAATTGACTTTGCGACCATTGATTGAAGCTGGATACAACACTCGCATCAAACTGTGCCGACGTCATTCCGTTAGGAGGGGCAACCCTGACTCTAGCGACCCCAGGAGCACTTGCCTGATTGCTAGCGGTTCCATAATCATGAGAATCATTTACGACCCAGTCCAACATTCCACCATATTGAGTAGAAGGCTCGCCGCTTAGCGTAAACGGCTGCGATGTATCAATCGTCGAATTATTCGAGTAAATTACTGGCAAGCTCTCTCCAGGCTCCGGAACAACATATAAGAAGGCATGGTTGTATCCGATATTATAGCCATCAATAATTATAGGCTGACTAATATCTTCGACGTATTTGCCGGTCGTGTCGGCATGGTTGACCGGATTATCTGTTGAATACGAATATGCATTCAGCGCTTGAGGGCTGGAAAGATTCTGTTGAGATGGGACGCCCAAGAAGACTGGATCTTCGCTCAGGAATTGTCCTTGTGCTCCATTGTAGTAGCGGGCATTGTCATAGACGAGTTGTGTCGCCGCGTCATACTGCTGCCCTATGTACTTTCGCCTCTGATTCGATGACCCCGATTGCTGATCGACGCGGATAGACCCAAAGGGATAGTAGCTCAACACTTCGGATTGTGCACCCGTCGGACCTACTAAAATATTCGCTCCCCCGAGCATATCAGTTAGGTTCGTAAAGGCGGTACTCGACGCTCCCGTGCCCACAATGGTTCCGACCAATACGCCGTTCAGGAAGATATTCTTCGTTGACGTCGCCCCGCTTACGCTGTATGTGGTTTCTGGATCATAAATGGTGGACGTTCCATTGACCGACTTCATGCGCGCGCCGGTATAGTCATAGCCGTAGGTTGAGGAGGCGCTGGATGAAGCTACCGTTGATAATTCATTGCGGTAATCCCAGGTGTACGCAGGACCGCTCGAAGCATTCGTGAGGTTGCCGTTGTGGTCGTAAGTGAAGGACGTGGTGGATGTCCCATTCACGATACTTGTTACCGAATCGGGATCGGTAAAGTTCGGGGCGGCGTATGCATAGGCACCGCGTGGACCCGAGAGAATGTTACCCACCGGATCGTAGGTGAATGTTTGGAGATAGTTCTGTCCCGCACCTGCATTTGTGGAAGATGCCGAGAGAAGTCGGTTCAACGAATCGTAGGTGTAATTCACCGTGATTGAGGAAGATGCTGCGGACTGGTCGGTGACTTGGGTGACATTCCCATCACTATCGTACTTGTACGAAATGCACTGTACCGTCGAGGAGCCGCAGTTCACTGGATTCGCCGCCGTGTTCTCGGTGAAGGTTATCGAGCTTGTCGCTGTCGTCGTTGAAGCATCGATAAGCGTCGCCGAAGCATTCATGCCAACGGGCGTGCCGTCATACGTATAGTCGAGCGAAGAAGTCGGATGCGGCACGTTTACGCCTGCGATGAGCGCCGTGCCGCTTGCCATAATCGTGGAACTCTGTGCCGGATCTCCCGCCGCATCATCCCAATTGACCGTGAGCGAGTAACTATCGGTCGATGTTACGGTATGCGCTTTCATTTGCCAGTTCGGGAAATATGCGGTCGTCGTGCCGTTCGTGGGGAATGTAAAGTTGATGTGCGGTGCGGTAATGGTGAAATTGCTCGACGATGCGGCCGTGGCGTAGTTCATCGTCTGCCCACTGCCCGAGTTATAAAGGTTCTTGATTTCCTGCGACGAGAGTACTTTGTTCCAGATACCGGCTTCATCGATCTTGCCAGAAAAATATCGAGCACCGCCTTGGTAACTGCCGAGTTCCCACACTGTTGGATTTGAATCGAAGACTGCATTGGTCCCCCTAATCGTGGATGATCCGGAAACGAGTGGGGTTGAACTGCCATTCACGTAGAGATAATTGCTCTGCCCGTTATATGTATACGTGAGCATTGTCCAGGTGTTCAGCGGCAATGTGTAGTTTGCGCCGACCTGATCATTCTCGGCGCTGTCCGCCCTCGTGATATAGAGCCCATCGGTACCGCCCGAATTCCCATACTGGATCACGGTTGCTCCCATGGCGTTCGCCGTCGCGGAATCTGCCCAGGTAGTCATCATCATGCCCGTGTTCAAGGCCGGTTGCGATTCGAGATATACCCATTCATTGATGGAGGTCGAGGTTGATGTCATCGGACTCATGCCGCCAAAAGAAGGAATGCCATTGACGTAGAAGCGGTTACTGGAATTTGATGAACTGAAATCGGCAGAATTTCCCACGATGCCCGAGTCATAACTCACCGTACCGCTCGCGTTGAAGTTATTATTCGGGGTGTAATACGAGGTGGGATCTTCCAATCTCCAGTATTCGACAAGATTCGCCGTGAGCGTGCTCGATGGGTCATACTGGAACGCTTTTGGAGTGGTACTCGTGGTACCAAATGGCCACCACGAAGACACGTCGCTTTGCACGTCAGCGGCGCGCCCTTGCCAATGATATGAACCATTCGCTCCCGTGAATGTCGTCGTCGCAATACTGCCCGGTGCAACAAATGGGCTCGAAGTGACGTTTGGAGCATTCATAAATGGAGTGCCTGAAGGCTCCACTTCGACCTGGAGTTGCACATTACGATAAATCGATGAATTCACGGTTGCGCCAAGAACGACGCTTGATTGGTTCGTCGAACTGCCGTTGCCGAGTGGAGTCACGCCATTCGCTTGATATTGGCTCGAAGACGAGATGGAGGGAATCGCGAGACCGGAAGAACTATTCGTGATAATGAAATCCGTTGAGCTGCTATACGGACCGAATGTTTGCCACACCGTGGCGGTTCCCGAAGCATTCATCATGCGAGCGTGCCAGTGATACCCGCCGTTGATGCTCACATATGACGTGGTGGCATTAATTCCCGACGTCACGAAACCGCTCGAAATAGTCGGAGTATTTATAAACGCTGTCCCTGTCGGTTCCACCTCAACCTGTAGCTGAAGTGTTGCGCTCGAGCTGGAGACTAATGTTGCCCCGAAGGTCACTCCGGTATTAGTAGAACTTCCTTCGTTGAGTGTCGTCGTTGTATTCAACACATACTGATTGAGATTCTGAAGGGGTGTTACTGGGATGATCGTGATTGATCCATCGCCGGAATTCACGCCTGACGCCGTACTGGTCGCCGTGAGTGATGGGCTCGTCGCTATATACGATGACCCTCCTCCTCCGCCTCCGCCAGGATAACTATTAAAGTTATACCCGTCACCCGCGCCTCCGCCTCCGCCATAATATCCACCGCCTCCGCCACCCCCTCCTGCACCGCCAAGGTTAGTGACACCATTACCTCCGAAACCGCCATAGCCAATACCACCCGAGGTACCGTCATATGCCCCTGCGCCTGCCGGACTACCCCCAACGCCAGCTCCGGTTGTAGTTCCCCCCCCCCCCCCCCCCCCCCAAAAGGTTAA
>Ga0302320_10014419_pt1 | contig 16353 bp, 10 predicted proteins | sample Bog_T0_3_FD_202130 | JGI IMG/M metagenome (GOLD analysis project Ga0302320, IMG submission 202130) | Peat permafrost microbial communities from Stordalen Mire near Abisko, Sweden - Bog_T0_3 | ecosystem: Environmental > Terrestrial > Soil > Wetlands > Peat | place: Sweden: Abisko, Stordalen Mire... | reverse complement strand
ATTGCAAAAATTAAAGCTGACGGCACTGTTTGCCGCCCCGCCCAAAACTTAGGCGCGTAGCCCGACAAAATCGAGAATACCTCGGTTTTATTGGGCTATTCGTTTCGGCTTCAGGAAGTTAGGTTAGAATCTGACCTGACGGAAATGCACACTGGATTGACCGTTCGGCGATGGTGTGAGATCGGCAGCACGCCGCCGGAATCCCAGGCGAAAATCCGCGCGACGTTAGCGGCAGCACCCAAAGAGCATCTAGCGAAACTAGGCATTCGCTTTGAGAATGAAGATTTTGTCATTCCGGTCCGTACCCTGATAATTGTTAGCCGCAAACAAACTTGGTTGGCATCTCGCGATTGGTTAGACGATAATCCACCAAATTACCCAAGGGTTCTCCGGCGCTGCGCGAGTTCGGCGTGGATTTGCGGTTCGAGCAATTCGAATTGTTTGTAAAACAGGACCGGAACTGTGCTCAGCGTCAGGCAAATCGCGGGCAGCCAAATGAAACTGAATTCGATGCCGCGCAAAGAAGACGAGGTTTGCTCGACATTGGGAACATAGCCACAGTTCCCCATGATCCACAGCGGGATGGCGCCGCCCAGACCGGCGCCGGCTTTCAGGCAGAAGGCGGCCCCGACGGCGGTCAGCAAGCCCGCGGCGCGAACACCCGTCTTCCATTCGCCGTAGTCCACGCTATCGGACAGAATCGAGAAGGGCATTGCCATGGCCATGCCACTGGCGAGAAACCCAAATGTCCAGCCGGCTAGAATGATGGGAACAGAGTGCCCATCACTTGCGCCCAGATAAACAATCAATTGACCGACGACCATGCCGGCCAGTCCCAGTGCCCAGGCGGTGCGCTTGGAAGTCCAGCGGCAAACCATAGGCAGCAAGAAGGCAGTGGCTAGGGAAACAAAATCCAGGCTGTAAGCGAGCCAGGTGAGGTCGTCGCGATGCAGCGCATATTGGAAGAAATACGGCACGGTTGAAACCCGTGAAATGAAGCCAATCCAGAACAGCAAGCTGCTGCTGAAAATGATCAACCACGGCCAATTGCCCTTCAAGGCGCGAAATGAGCCCAAGATTGGATCGGATTTTTTGGTGGCCAGGACGACTTCATTGAGATTTCGAAACGCGAGCAGATAAAAGCTGATTGATCCGGCGGCATAGATCGGCAGTGTCAGCATGAAACCTTTGCGGTCATCGCCATGGCCCAGCATCTTCACGACGTGCAGCGCAGTCAGGTTAACAATCAGCACGCCGAGTTTGGAGCCGAACATGCGAAAGCACGTCAGGGTCACCCGCTCTTGGGGGTCGGCGGTCAGGCCCGACAAGATGGAAGTCACCGGCGTGTTGATGCCGGTGTACAAGATGCTGCAAGCGATATAGGTGACGGCCGCATACCAAATCTTGGCAGTGTGCCCCAAGTTGGGAGATTGAAACGTCAGCACGCCGAAGGTGGCAAACGGCACGCACAACCAGAGGAACCACGGACGGCTCTTGCCCCAGCGACTGTGCGTCTGGTCGAAGACGATGCCCCAGATGGGCGCGTCAATCGCGTCCATCCACCGGGCAATGGCGATGATGGTGCCGCACGTGATGGCAGAAAGGCCGTAAACGTCCGTGAAAAACTTACTCAAGTAGCCACCGATGATGAACGTGAACACCAATTGCCCGGCCACTTCGCTGGCCGCGTAACTGAACCGGGTGGTATAGGATGTTTTGTTCATCCCAGGATTGGCAGCTTGCGCCCGTTCTTGAGATAAAGCGGGATTTTTTCCAGCGGCGCGGCGGCAATAATCATCTGTCCACCCTCGAATTTCCTGCCCGTCCAGGCATCAGTCCACGTCGCCCCGGCGGGCAGGTAAACTTTTCGTTTCGTGAGACCGGAACGCAGCACCGGCGCAACGAGCAAATCGGGGCCGAACAGAAACTGATCATCCACGCGGGCACACCGCGCGTCGGCTGCGAAATCGAAGAACAGCGGGCGCATCGGCGGCGTGCCTTTCGCGCTGGCGAGTTTCATCTGCCGCATGAGATATGGCCGCAGGCGTTCGCGCAGGAAAAGAATTTCACGAATGATTTGGTAGGCGCGCACGCCGAACGACCAGACTTCATTCGGGCCGCCGCGCGTCGGGTCGCTAGTTTCAGGATGCGCGAGGGAGCTGTTGCGCCAGCCGTGCAGGCGGAAGAGCGGACAAAATGCGCCATACTGGAACCAGCGAATGATGAGTTCCTGAAAGTAGGGCGTGTCAATCTCGCCGCCGAAAAATCCGCCGATGTCGGTCGTCCACCACGGGATACCACTCAGGGCAATGTTCAACCCAGCACGCACCTGCTGCTGCAAATCTTCCCACGTGGAATGGATATCGCCCGACCAGATGGCCGCGCCGTAGCGCTGGCTGCCGGCAAAGCCCGCGCGGCCGAGCGAAAGAACGTCCTTTTCGCCCGCCGATTTCATGCCCTCATGCAACGCCTGCTGCTGAAACATCGGGTAAAGGCAGCCAACTTCCAGACCGTTGCCCGCGTGATAGCGGACATTGTCGTGGTCGTAGGTGACCATCTCCGGCTCGATGGCGTCCAGCCACCACGCTTTGATGCCGTGGCGGAAATAATTTTCGCGCACTTTGCGCCACAAAAACTTCCGCGCCTCGGGATGGGTGGTGTCCAGCAGCCCGGAGATCACGGTTTGATTCGCATTGGAGTCCGTGAACTTGATGAAGCTGTTCAGGCCGCGCTCGGTGCGAACGAGCAGATTGCGGCGCTCGAGCTCGGCGAAGTTTTCGCTGTCGGGATTCACGGTTGGCCAGACGGAAACCATGACTTTGATGCCCAACGATTCCAATTCACGCACCATTGCACCGGGGTCCGGCCAGCAGTCGGGGTCGAATTTCCATTCGCCCATTTTGGTCCAGTTAAAATAATCAATGACAATGACGGACATCGGCAGGCCGCGCCGCTTGTGTTCACGGGCCACGGCGAGCAGTTCATCCTGCGTCTTATAACGGAGTTTGCACTGCCAGAATCCGGCGGCCCACTCGGGCAGCATGGGCGGATGGCCGGTCAAATCGGCGTAACGCTCCATGACGCCGCCATAGCCGGTGCCCGTCGTGACGACGTAATCAATCAGGCGCGAGGCCTCGGCAACCCAGCGGGTCTGCGTGCGGCTGAGTTCGACGCGGCCCATGCCGGGATTGTGCCAGAGCAAACCATAGCCGCGGCTGGAGACGAGAAATGGTATGGAAACCTGGGAGTTACGATGCGTGAGCTCGAGCACGCAGCCTTTCTGGTCAAGCAGACCATGCCGCCTCTGGCCAAGGCCGTGGATGCGCTCGTCGTCATAGGCCGTAAAACTCGCTTCGCAGCGGAACAAATCGCCGCCAACTGATTTGAACGTGCGCGAGGGCGGGTAATTGGTGCGCGCGAAAATTTCCTCGCATAACGGCTCGCTGACGCCGGTCTTGAAGAAACGCACGCGGCCGGACTTGGCGTCAACCGTCGCGGAAAGTCTGCCATTGGCCAGCCGGGCGGATTGCCCCGAGAGGGAGATTTTTGCGGTCGTTTTTGCAGGCGGAAGCAGGCTCCAATCGCGCAGCGGCATTTCCGCCAGCGTGGTGGCGCGGACGCGGATGGTGTCCCTGCCCCACGGTTCGACCCAGAGGATTTGCTCTTTGTATTGCCAAACAAGGCGGGAACTATCCGTTTGAAAACAGGATCGGGATTCGTTCACTGGCATAAAATTTTCGGTGGATTCTTAATTTGCGAAACTCGGCGCGGTGAACCGCCGCAACCTTCAAATTCCAATATTCAACCTCCTTAGACCGCTTCCTGGCCGCCGCCATCGTGGCCTTCGCCGTCGAGGTCTATCAGGATGTCGCGCGGCTCGGCGCCTTTGCTGGGACCCACGATGCCGCGGCCTTCGAGTTCGTCCATGATGCGCGCGGCGCGGGTGTAGCCGAGGCGCAGGCGGCGCTGCATCAGCGACACGCTGGCTTTTTGCTCGCTGCGGATGACTTCAATGCATTGCTGAATGAGATCCTCATCCTCGTCAATGCCGCTCTCAACATCGGTGTTTGCCGCGGCTTTGGACAACTGCTGATGGATTTCCATTTCATAGCTCGGTTTGCCCTGCTTGGCTATGAAATCCACGATGTTCTGGATTTCCTGGTCGGTAATGAGGGCGCCCTGGGCGCGGTTGAGCTTGGCCGAGCCGGGCGGCAAATACAACATGTCGCCCTTGCCGAGCAATTTGTCGGCGCCCATGGCGTCAAGAATGGTGCGGGAATCCACGCGGCTGGCGACCTGGAAAGCGATGCGCGCCGGAATGTTGGCCTTGATGACGCCGGTGATGACGTCCACGGAAGGCCGCTGCGTGGCGACAATGCAGTGAATACCCGCCGCCCGCGCCATTTGCGTGATGCGGGCGATGGCCATTTCCACGTCTGCCGGCGCGACCAGCATGAGGTCGGCCAATTCATCAATGATGACGACAATGTAGGACAGCTTTTCAGGAATGACGATGTCCTCTTCGCGCGGCACGATGATCTCCTCGTCCACTTCCACAGCGAAACCTTCCGCGCCTGGCTCGACTTTCTCCTTTTTGGAGGACAGCGGCAGTTCCGGTTCCCGCTCGGGCAAGGGCTTGTTTTTCGGCCGGTCATTAAACGACTTCACGTTGCGGACGCCGACGCGCGCAAAGATTTTGTAGCGCTTTTCCATTTCGTTCACCACCCAGCGCAGGGCGAGTATCACCTTCTTTGGATCGGTGACGACCGGCACCACGAGATGCGGCAGGGCGTTGTATTGCTGCAACTCGACGACCTTGGGATCGATCATCACGAAGCGTAGCTGATCTGGAGAAAAGCGGTACAGCAGCGACGCGATGATGGAGTTGATGCAGACGGATTTGCCCGAACCGGTGCTGCCCGCGATGAGCAGATGCGGCATCTCGGCGAGATCGGCGATGATGGGATGGCCGTAAACGTCCTTGCCGAGAGCAATCGGAACCCTGGCCTTGGTGTTGCGCCATTCCTCGGACTCGAACAAATCGCGCATGATGACCTTGGTCTTGATCGCGTTGGGCACTTCCACGCCCACGGAGGATTTCCCGGGAACCGGCGCGAGGATGTGAATGCGCTCGGCCTTGAGCACGGCGGCGATGTTGTTGGAAAGCGCGGAGATTTTTTCCAGCTTCACACCGGGCGCGGGATGCAATTCGTAGCGCGTGATCGTGGGGCCCTTCGTGATGTCGCCGAGGGATACCTCGATATCAAATTGCGCCAGCGTCTGCTGCATCAGCCGCGCGTTGGCCATCAGTTCCTCCTTGGATTCGGTCGGCTTGACGGTCAAATCGGGGTGCTGAAGAAAGTCAAGCGAGGGCAACTGGTAATTGCCGATCATGGGTACCGAGGCAACGGTCATCGGCTTGGGTTTCCTGGGCAAAAGCCTGGGACGCGGCGGCGGCACGCTGCCGTCGGCAAAGATGATGGCCGGCTCGGTTTTGGGCTCGGCGGGCTTTGGTTCGTCGCCTTTCGCAGGCGTGCCATTTTCCGTGGTCGCGGGTTCCGGCTTCGCCTCTTCCGCCGGCTGCGGCTCGGCCGATTTGACGTTGGCAGGTTTAGACAAGGATTGGCGGCCCAAAATTTCTTCCGTCGTGGCGGCACGAACTTCCCCGGCCGGAATCACTTCGATTTCCGGGGTATGGGCGGTCTCTTTGGGCGGGTCCGGGAAAGTGGTTTTGCGAACGCGCGGCCCTTTGGCTTGCGGCACGCTCAAGTCGCGCACGGTCGGCTCCGGCACCGGCTGCATATCCGCGCCAAGACCGCTGGCGGTTTTCTCGGGTTTGACCCCGCGCCCGACTTCTTCCTCCAGTTTCTTTTTTTGTTTTTCGAGTTCTTTGGCGCGTTTTTCCAAGGCAAGTTCCTCCTCGGACTTGAATTCATCGTCCGGGTTGGTATCCTCGTGCGGCCCAAGTGCGCGAATCCATCGGCCTAGATGAAAATTCGTCAGAAACAGCAGGCTAATCAGGCCCAGCGCGGAATAGACGATGGTCGCGCCCAGATTGCCCATCAAACAGAAGCCGAATTCCCAACTCTTCGTCTCGCCATAGGTGAGGTAACCCAGCATGCCGCCGGCGCTTTGAATGTCTTTGGCGAGATGAAAGCGCCCGTGACGCCCGCCGTCATCCGAAATAAACAGCACGCCGGAAACGGAGATGAGCAGCACCACCATCCACCATAGCGACCAAAAGAGCCGATTGTGGAGGTAACTGAAAAAGTTGAGCAGATAGCTCACGCCCAGTATGCCGGCCAGCCACGGGAGCAAATACGCCGCCCCTCCCAACATAAAGAAGCTCGCATAAGCCATGTAAGCACCGATCAACCCAATCCAGTTGTGCAGCGGCTTGTTGACGTGAGTGCCATGGAAGGGAATGTCGTTGAGATCAAACGACAGCTGCGACACCAGCATCAACACCGCGAGCGCAAGCAGCGTGAGGCCGATGACAGCGTTTAAATCGTTATGGGAACCGGGCGCATCGCCCGACTTTTTTGCCATGTGCGTAACGTAACAACTCCGGGCTCCGGTTCAAAGTTGAAAAATATTCCCCCGTAGCGGAGACCTTCTGGTCTGCGGATTTTGGCGACTTTTCAGTCGCCAGTTCCAAGCGGGAAAAACGGGACTGGAAAGTCGCTAAATCACGCCGGCTGGCAAACTGCGCTGCGTGGAGTGGAGGTCAATGGCCGGGAAGGCGGAAACCAAAGCCGCCGGCAGCGAGCATTTTCTCCCGACTGCCCCCATGGAATCGCACGCAATACTCCGGGGCTTCCAGCAGGTGCCCGGTCACCTTTTCCTGGTCGCGCCGGATGATGAACTTGAGTTCGTCCAGGTCATTCGACCAGCGAAAGCCATTGAAAAATTCCGCGCCGGCGAATTGCGTCTTGTAGAGCGCGGCAGCAGAATAACAGGTGCCCAAATAAAGGTGCTTCACACCGCGCGCGGTGAATTCCACCGCCGCCGAGGTCATCATGAACATGCCTAAATTGCGATTGAAATAATTCAGGTCATAAAACGCATAGTAATAATAGGCCAGCGTCCCCGGTTCGACATACAGCGCGGCAACTCCGATTTCCCCGCCGGTCTTCCCGTCCGTAAACACCAGCAAATGCGAAATGATGAGGTTGCTGAACAGCGAATCAAATCGCTCGTACGACATGACGTCCGCGCCAAACTTTGTGTCGGCGTAGCGCTTGAAAAACTCGCGGCGGGCAGGCGTGTACTCAAACTTTTCACGCGGGACCAGCTCCACTTGAATCCCTTCGCCCCTGCGGAGAATGCGCCGGTTCTCGGACGAGGGCGTGAACTTCGCGAGTTCCACGCGGATTTGGCGGCAGAGATAAAATCGGTCCAATTGGTGTGATGACGGCAGGAAGCCAGCGTCAAAGATAGCCGACGGCTTTTCGCCCGCTTCCGGCACGGCCTAGATGGCATAGGGAAAAATATAGTGCGCGTAATCGGACTGCGCCTCGGAGAACAGGAGTTTCATGCGTGTGGCGGATTAAACAATTGGGGGAAAGTTAAACCACGAAACCCACGAAGCACACGAAAAATCATGTTTCGCGAGTAGAACCGTGCCTCCGCACGATTTCATCAAACACCGGACAAGCGTATTCTTTTATTTTCTCTCCTGCGTCCCAAACCGCAGGGGCAACCAGCGGCAGACATTGTTCAATCGGGTCGTCTTTATACAGGTTGGTTTCGCATCAATCAATCCCTTCTCAATTGCGCGAGCGGCAGGCGCTTTAGTTCCTTGAGCTTCATCTGCTCCCGCAGCAAAGCCACCCGTTCGTCGTCGTTCATTTCCGGCTGGCTGATTTTTTGGGTGAGGGCGCCGATTTGACGGTCGAGGAATTGGTTGCGCAGTTTCAGCACCACGTCGGCAAGCTGGGTTTCGGGGTTGGGAATTTTTCGGTCCTCAGCAACGGTTTCGGTAATGAGGCTACGCTGCTCCGCCGACTCGCAGGCATCGAGAAATTCCGCGAGGTTGTGCCAGGTTTCGTGCTCTTGCGCGGCCAGACGCGAATCCACTAGCTGCCGAACAGACGCGTGCGATACCCAGTTCACATCCACGTGCAGGGCCGCCCAGCGCACAAGATCGTCATGCAGCAGCAGCAGTTTCAGCAGATGAATTTCGGTTGGCGACGGCCGGATGCTGGTCTCGGCGGGTCCGGCGGATTCAAAGGATTCCTCCTCAGCCTCGCGCGGCGCGGGCTGGGACAAGGAGGTTTTCTTGAACTCAGCGCGGACGGACTCGGCGGAAACACCCAGCCGCAAGGCGGTTTTTTGGGCGTAGGTGTCAACCAAGACACCGTTGCCGGTTTTGTGGACGGACTCCGCCATGGCGAGCAGGACGGCCAGCCGTCCCTTGTCGCTGGTGAGATCGTTGGTCCCGCAGAGGCGGTTCAAATAATAATCGAAAAATCCTTCCGCCTCGTCTATCAGAGCTTGAAATGCGGCGCCGCCGCTGGCTTTGATGAAACTATCAGGGTCATGGGGCGCGGGAACCACAGCTACGCGCACAGCCAGGCCCGATGCCAAGAGATGGTCGAGCGCACGGACGGCTGCGGTCTGACCGGCGTTGTCGGAGTCGAAACAAAGCACGACTTCATCGGCATGGCGCTTGAGAATCCGCGCATGCTGCTCCGTGAAGGCGGTGCCCTGCGGCGCGACGATGTTCTGCACGCCGCTCATGAAACAGGCGATCAAATCCAACTGGCCTTCGCAGATGATGGCGAACCCGGTGTCGTGAATGGCGCGCTTGGATTTATCAAGGCCGAAGAAGACCTTGCTCTTGGTGAAAATAGGCGTCTCGGGCGAGTTGACGTATTTGGCCGCTTTTTCGTCGCCGGTCAGGATGCGTCCGCTGAAACCGATGACGCGGCCCTGTTCGTCACAGATGGGAAACATCAACCGGCCGCGGAAGCGATCGTAGTAGCGGATTGCCGCTGGCGAGCTGGCGGCGTCATCAGCGGATGGCGTGGCGCCGGTTTCCTTGGCAATGATCACCCCGGCTTTCTCCACTGTGGCCAAATCGAATTTCTTGCCGCGTGCCCAGTTCACTGTGTCCTCCCATGAATCCGGGGCGGCGCCGAGGCGAAAGAGTTTTATGGCTTCCGCGGATACGCCGCGCTGGGCGAGGTAATCGCGAGCGAGCTGGCCGGCGGCCTCGTTGGCCAGACAATTCTGCCAGCGCTGCGTGAGTTGCTCGTGAATTTCGAGCAACTGGTCTTTGAGATGGCGCGACTCTTGCGCGCCAGGCGTGTTTTCGAATTCCAGCGGAATCTTCGCCCGCTCCGCCAGCCGCCGCACCGCGTCCATGAAGCCGATGTTTTCATATTCCTGGACGAACGTGAACACATCGCCGCCCTTGTGGCAGCCAAAGCAGTGAAAGATTTGCTTCCCCGGATTGACGTTGAAACTGGGGGATTTTTCCTTGTGAAAGGGACAAAGCGCGGTGAAATTCGCGCCGGCTTTCTTGAGCGGCAGATACGAGCCGATGACATCCACAATGTCGCTGGCGGAGCGGATGCGTTCGCGCGTGGCGGGAGAAAGAAAACCTGGCATGTGGCGGCGCCGTCAGGAATGCGCGGTCTTTTTGACGTTCTGGGTCGTGTTGATGAGCAACATGGACAAGTCTTGCTTGATGATCGGCCCGAGGAGCGACTGTTTGAAGATGTTATCCTGCACCTCATATACGGAGGGGATGAAATCTCCGCTGAAGCCGCTCATGCCGCCGCCATAAGTTTTGTTATTGTAGGCTTTTGAAGCCGCAATCTCCGCTGCGCTGTAGAACGGCGCGTTCAACAAGGCCAGCGCCACCAGAATCAGGCACACATAGCGCACCAGACCCGCGAGCACGCCCCAATAATATTCATTGCCGCCAAAAAAACTGCTGCCTTCAAGCTTCGGATTGTATTTGCGTTTCAGCGCGGTAAAGACAATGAAAATAACCAGGGTGATGGTCAGATAGCCGGACATGAGCGCAGCCGTCCGCTCATTGTAATGATTGCCGAAAAACTGTTTGACCAACCCCTGCTGCTGATACCAGTCGGCGAGAAAAACATGACCGAAACCCGCCGCGAGCAGGATGGCGAGCCATTGCAGGGTGGGCAGCAGTTCTTTGGTCATGCCGCGCTTGCGTCCACGCCAGAAGCCGATCGCCAGCAACGCCACCAGCGCCACGTCAAACCAGTTGAACGCAAAATTCCGCCACCAGGAGGTTGGGTTATGAATAACTGCCGCAAGCATGATTCAAAAATAAGTTGTCGCCGCCCGAATGCCAGCGAAATCCGTGCCATGCGGATGAATCTCTTTTGGTCTCGGATTTCGCATTTCGGGGATCAGGCTGGTAGATTCCCGTCAGTTTTAAGGACATGCCCGGCAATCGGACAGGGGAGGAAAGCTATCACGAAATCCGACCGACGTTCTGAAAGAAGGACGACATCGCCCCTAAACCTGAATTCCTAAGTTGACGATGGCGAAGCCGAGCGCAGACAATCCTGTCCGCGAGTTCCGCCCCGATAGCCTTCGGGGCAGATTCAAAAGCTGGAAACACGGGACTGGAAAGTCCAGTGAACCCGCAGTCCCCGAAAGCTTTCGGGGCAGGCTGGAAAGCCTGCGCTACCCCCGAGCCAGTTCCTGCCACAAAAACGCGCTCATGCGCTGGCCCTTTTCAAAACAATCCAGATTAAACTTCTCATTGGGGGCATGCGCGTTGTCATCGGGCAAACCCAAGCCAAGCAACAACGAATCGGCTCCCAGGATTTTCTTGAATTGGTTCACGATTGGAATCGAGCCGCCTTCGCGCATTAAAATCGGCTCCGCGCCGAACGCCTGTTTCAAGGCGCGCAGCGAAGCCTGCACGAGCGGGCCGGTGGGAGCGACCTGATACGCCTCCGCGCCATGTCCGGCGATGATTTCCATGCGCACCGTCGGCAGGCAAATTTTCTTGAGATAGGCGATCACACATTTGCGGATTTGGGCAGGCTTCTGGTCCGGCACAAGGCGGCAGGTGATTTTGGCCCGCGCCCACGCCGGCACAATGGTCTTGCTGCCCTCGCCTTGATAGCCGCTGGTGAGCCCGTTGATTTCAAACGTGGGCCGCGCGCTCCGTTGCTCGGTGGGCGTGAAGCCGCGCTCGCCAAACAGTTTAGGCACGCCAAGCAACTTTTTCAACCGCGCATCCGGCAACGGATATCGGGCGGCTTGCCGCCGTTCGAACTTCGAAAGCGGCGCCACGCCGTCGTAAAAACCGGGGATGGTGACCCGGCCCTGTTCGTCGCGGACCCGGGCCAGGAGGCGGGCCAGCGCCATGGCTGGATTCTCCACCGCTCCGCCCCAGATGCCGGAATGCAGATCGCGCGCCGGGCCGCGCAGGATGATTTCAAAGGCAATGATCCCGCGGAGCGAGTAGGTCAGCGCAGGATGCTTGAGGCCGGGTATGCCCGTGTCGGAAATCACCACCGCGTCACAGTCCAATTCGCGGCGGTTTTGTTGGAGAAAACCGGACAGGGATTTGCTGCCGACCTCCTCCTCACCTTCGAGCACAAATGTCAAATCACAGGGCAGCGGCGTGCCGGTTTTCAAATACGCTTCCACCGCCTTGAGATGCGCGAAATTCTGGCCTTTGTTGTCGGTGCTGCCGCGGGCGTATAAATTTTTGCGGTCAATGCGCGGCTCGAACGGCGGCGACTGCCACAACTCGAACGGTTCCGGCGGCTGTACATCATAATGCCCATAGACCATGACGTGAGGCTTGGCGAACTTGGGAGGGTGGCCTCGCCGACTCGTCGCCGAGGCTGGGGTCTTGGCCAAAACGATGGGCTGGCCGGAGGTCTCGCAGAGTTTTGCCTCCAGTCCGATCTGTTGGCAGTGCGCGCGGAGCCACTCGGCGCAATCCTGCAAGTCCTTTTTGTGTTGTGGCTGAGCCGAGACGCTCGGAAAACGCAGGTAGTCGCAGAGTTCCGCGAGGAACCGCGCCTGGTTTTGTTTCAGGTAATCGAGAACCGGTTGCATCGGGGAAGTCACTTGGCCATGCTCCGGTGATAAATGAACCAGCCGAAGCCGTTCAAATGAAACTCCGGCAAAACAATATCCACCGGGTCGGCCCGACCGGCGATTTTCACCGGCTCAAAACCGGCAACCTCCGGCAGTTCCACCGAGGCGGTCACCTTGCGGTTGGAGAGATTGATCAGGATCAAATATTCATCCTTCGAACCTTGCCGCAAGAAACTGATCACCTCTCCCGGAGCGGAGTTCGTGAGCCAAGTCACGTCGTTGTTGATAAACGCGTCGTGTTGTTTGCGAAGCTTGATGAGGTCCCGGTAAATCTCGCGCAGCGGCGGGCGTCCGCCCGGTTGCCAAAACACCGGCATTTTTTCAAACAAGGCCGGATCGGCAGACTCGGTGGCATCCCCCACCTCCATGCCATTATAGAAGAGCGGCACGCCGTCGAGCGTCAACATCAAGGTCTGCGCCGCCAAGGCGCCCGCCAGACCGTATCGCGCGGTGGCCCTCGGCATGTTGTGATGGTCCGTAAAACGCAGGTGCAAGTCGTCCTTGGAAAACTGCTCTTGGGTGTGTTGCCAGGAGTCCTGGAGCAAACTGGCCGGTTGTTCGCCGCTCATAACCTGGTTCAACGTCTCGAACAGGTTTCCGCCGTAGTCCAGGTCAAAGGCCTTGGACAGCATCAGGGGTTTCGCGCCAGAGTCGGTGATAATGGCAGCTTCGGGATTGATCGCGTCCAGTTCCGCGGCGGCGGCTTCCCAGAAGTCAAACGGCACGGTGAAGGCGGTGTCGCAACGGAAACCATCCACCGCGAAGTCCCGCACCCAATATTTCATCATGTCAATCATGTAACGCCGCAAATCCTGGTTCGCGTAATTCAACTCGGCCACGTCCGTCCAATCGGGATAGGGCGGATGCATTTTGCCGTTGGCATCCTTCGTATAAAATTCCGGTTGCGCCATCATCACGCTGTCCCAGGAGGTATGGCCGGCCACGATGTCCATGACCACTTTCATCCCTCGCTGGTGGGCTTGCGCAATCAAATGTTTGAAATCGTTGGTGGTTCCGTAATCCGGGTTGAAGGCGTAAAAGTCGCGCACGCAATAGGGGCTGCCGACAGTGCCTTTTTTTAGCTTCTGGCCCAGCGGATGGATGGGCATCAGCCAAAGCGTATCCACACCCAAGTCCTTCAATTCATCCAGCCGGGCGGTGATGCCGTTGAAATCGCCAGTCGGGGAAAAGTCGCGCGGAAATATTTCGTACAGGACCGCACTACGCAGCCAGCCAGGAATCTTGTGGGTGACGGCATTCGTGGGTTGAGCGTCGGCGCCGGCCGCCGAGACGACCGCCACCCAACCAGCCAGCAGGGTGACAAGGAAGTAACGCAGGGATTGGGGAATCGCATTCATAACGTTCATAACGGTTGAGAAATTGATTGGAAACCTGCCCCATCCTACGGGTTTGCAATGACAATGCAACCAGAATTCCCGATCACTGATTCACATGCACCACAGCCGCCGGCGGAAAGCCATTGAAATACGTCGAGGAGGCGTGACTGTAGGCGCCGATTTGTTCGCTATACAACAGGTCGCCAATTTCAAGGTTGTCCGGCAAGTTCTCCGCCATTGAAACCACATCCAGCGCGTCGCATGTGGGGCCAAAGATGGAGCAGATTTGCGTGGTGCCTTTCTTGAAAGCCTTGAGGTGATAATGGCAGTGGTCGAAAATGACGCCAGAAAAGGTATGGTACACCCCATCGTTTATGTAGTAGCAGAGTTTGCCGTCGCGCACGGCCTTGCCCACGATCTTGGAAATACCCGTGCCGGCAGTGGCGCAGAAGAAACGGCCCGGTTCGGCCAGCATTTGCACATCCTTCGGAAACAACCGGTCCAGTTCGCCGTTGATGATCCTGGCCAGGTCTCGGAACGGCTTGACGCTCGCGTCATACGGCGCAGGAAAACCGCCGCCGATGTCGAGGAGGTTCATCTTCGTGTAACCGCGGTCGCGCGCTTCCTGGTAAATATTGGCGGACAAATTGATGGCTTGGACATAGTTGTCAAAATTGGTCGTCTGGCTGCCAACGTGAAAGCTGATGCCCTCCACGGTCAGGCTCAGGCGGTCAGCCTCGAGAATCATGTCCACGGCCTCGCCGGGTGAAGCGCCGAACTTGGAAGAAAGCTCCACCATGGCCCCGGTGTTCGCCACCTTCAGTCGCAGCACGAGTCCCGCCTGCGGCGCGTGCTTTTTGATTTTCTTGATCTCTTCAAAATTGTCGAACGTGACGAGCGGCTTGTATTGATTGAGTTCCTGCAACGTTTCAATCGGTTTGATGGGGTTGGCGTAGATGATCTTGTCCCAAATCCAGTCCTGCCGCTCCTTCGCGGCCAGGTGCTGGATGTTCTGATAGACGTTCTCGAATTCCGGCATGGAGGCGACATCGAAGCTGGCCCCGGCCTGATAAAAGGTCTTGACGATGGCCGGATCGGAATTGGCCTTCACCGCGTAATACGCCTGAATGCGCGGCAGATATTTCTTGAATATCGCATAGTTGGCGCGCAGTTCGGCGTGATCCACCACGAACAGCGGCGTGCCATGTTTGACGGCCAGTTTTTTGAGAGCGCTGGGAGCGATCATGTGCTAAGCGGCATTATTGACCACAAAATTCTTAAACTGCCACGGATCCTTCAAGTCCAAATCCGGGTGATTGTAGCCTTTAAAAACATTGACGCAATGTTTCAATGGCGTCCAGTCCGAAGGCTTGGAAATCCATTTGCCTAGGTACGGCATGGCGATTTTCAGGATATATTCGTGCGGCAGTTCATCGGGCACCAGCACGCCGCGTTCGGGGTTTTCAATCATCCAGTTCACGGCGGCCACGACCGAAATGGCCACCTGCATGGTGGTGGCGTTCTGATGCGGCACCAGCCGCCGCGATTCCCCGATGCTTAAATCGCTGCCGATCCACCAGGAATTGTAGGCATGCCCCATTAACAACGCGCCCAAAATGTCCGAACCACTGGTGATTTCGTCGTTCAAAATGCGCGCCTTGGGCTGCAATTGGTAATCGTAGCCGCGCAGTTCGTTGAGCGAAGCGATGGCCACGTCCGCCGGACAGTAGGCGTAGTGAACGGTGGGACGATAGATCGCCTTGCCATTCTTCCAGACGGTGAGCTTGTCGGAAATCGTAAATGCTTCGCCATGGCGCACGACCATGCCGTGGATGGAATAATCCGGCACCCACGAGCGGACCCAAGTATTGATGCCCATTTGCGCGAGACAGATTTGATTGCGGGGGCCTTCCTTGTGCTCAAAGGCCAGCGGAGGCAGTTGCTTCTCATGCGTCCCCCACCCCATTTCGGCGGTGGTGGTGCCTTCCTCGCGGAAACCCTCTACGCTCCAGGTATTCGTAAATTCGTCCACCTCTTTCGGCTGGTTCGTGATCTGCGTATCCCGCTCGCTGCAATGAATCACTTTCACGCCGAGCCTCTGCGCCAGCAAATTGAACTTTTTGCCGGAAATCAACTCCTGTGTTTCCTCCGCCGCCCGGCCCGAGATCTTCTTGTCCTTCAGGGCGCGCCTGCCTATGTCAATCAAACCCTGCTTGGTGAAATGCGAAATAAGACCGGGATTCGCGCCATGCTCGAGCACCGCCGTGGGTCCGGGCTGTGTCCACCGTGAAAGCATGCGGCGCAGATTCATGTGCCGCCAGTAGAGCGTCATCTTCTGCGGTGCGGCGTTGAGGGAGTTTTGGTACGGATCCCACAACTCCACCGACGTGTTGATGTACAGCACCCCGTGATCGTGGCACCACTGCAAGATGTCGCCGGCGTCAATGTTCCACGCCAAGTCAATCAAAATGTCCCCGGCCCCGAGATATTTGCCCAGCAGCGCGCCCATATTCTCGCGCGTGATGCGCTGGTGCGCGAACTTCACGCCGCGCTTCAGCCACGGCGCCAGCGCGGCCTTGCGATCCTCGAAATCCATGACCGTGATGTTTTTGGCCGGCGTCTGGAGGTGTTTGGCGAGAATGGGCAGAGCGCATTGCGCCACCGCGCCGTAGCCGACGAACAAGATTTTATTTTTAAATGTCAACATGAGAAAAAACTCGAAGCGCAACTGTGTCGCAATTCATTTTGCGTTACAAGGAATAATTCAAGGGTCCGACTTCGTCCCGAATCCTTAGCGAACGCGCGGGCAGCCAAGAAGTTAGGTGCCGACCCTCGGGACGCAAATAGGATTGGTTGCCAGGACGATGATTTTGCGGCCGGCGGTTGTGTTTGCGGCAATTTTTGGGAG
>Ga0302320_10014417_pt1 | contig 16356 bp, 12 predicted proteins | sample Bog_T0_3_FD_202130 | JGI IMG/M metagenome (GOLD analysis project Ga0302320, IMG submission 202130) | Peat permafrost microbial communities from Stordalen Mire near Abisko, Sweden - Bog_T0_3 | ecosystem: Environmental > Terrestrial > Soil > Wetlands > Peat | place: Sweden: Abisko, Stordalen Mire... | reverse complement strand
GCCACCTGCGCTGCGATGCCAACGTCAGCGTGCGCATCAAGGGCGCCGAAAAATTCGGCACCAAGGCCGAGGTCAAGAACCTCAACTCGTTCCGCTTTTTGAAAATGGCGCTGGATTATGAAATCGCGCGCCAGGTCGCGCTGATTGAAGGCGGCGGCCGCGTGGTGCAGGAAACGCGCCTGTACGATTCCGACGCCGACGAGACCGTCAGCATGCGCAGCAAGGAACACGCGCACGACTATCGCTATTTTCCGGAACCAGACCTCGCGCCGCTACGCGTGAGCGAGGCGTGGATGACGAGCATCCGCGACAAAATGCCGGAGCTTCCGGCGTCGCGCCGCCAGCGCTTTATCGAGGTGCTCGGGCTGCGCGAGTACGATGCGCAAGTGCTCACGGCCACGCGCGCGATGAGCGAATATTTCGAAAAAGTTGCCGCTGCCAGCGGCGATGCCCGCGCGGCGGCCAACTGGGTGATGGGCGATCTCTCGGCGCTTCTCAAACAGGAAGGGAAAGAGATTGAAGATTCACCGATCGGCGCCGAAAATCTCGGTGGCTTAATCAAATTGATCGCGTCGGGTAAACTCAGCGGCAAACTGGCGAAAGAGGTCCTTCCAAAAATGGCCGTGGCAAATGAAGCGGCGGAAGCCGTCGTGCAGCGCGAAGGACTCGAGCAGATCAGCGATACCGGGGCGCTGGGCAAGATCATCGACGAAGTGGTCACGGCGAATCCGAAGCAAGTGGAGCAATACCGCGGCGGCAAAACTCAGGTGATCGGCTTCCTGGTGGGCCAAGTGATGAAGGCCAGCCGGGGGCAGGCGGATCCGGCGGTGGTGAACAAGATGCTCGCCGAGAAGCTGAGTTCGTGAAGACCTCGATTTTAGGACTCCACCTTGCCGGGAGCGTCCGCCTCGTATGTTAAGGTGCGTTCATTCATGCATACGTGAGTTTACGCTATCCTAGGCGGTCGAATGCCCGTTTACGCCGCGACGATCTTTCTTAGCGCTTTCCTCCTATTTCAGGTGCAGCCTCTCATCGCGAAGTTCATCCTTCCGTGGTTTGGTGGATCTGCAGCCGTGTGGAGCGCCGCTCTTTTGTTTTTTCAATTGATCCTGCTGGCCGGGTATTTCTACGCGTACGTTTTGATCCGCTTTCTGAAGCCGAAGCAACAATTTTATGCGCATGCCGTGCTCCTGGTGGCAAGCCTGGCGACGTTGCCGATCGTGCCCAACGCCATGTGGAAGACCACGGGCTCCGACGATCCTACGTTTCGTATTTTGCTCCTGCTTGCCGCTACCGTGGGTTTGCCATACGCGATTCTTTCCGCCACCAGTCCGCTGCTGCAGGCGTGGTACGTGCGCACGCACAAAGGCGCGATTCCATATCGCCTGTTCGCACTTTCGAACTTCGGATCGTTGTTGGCGCTGCTGAGCTATCCGACGCTGGTCGAGCCGCGCTTGACGCTGCACACGCAGGCCGTCGTCTGGTCCTGGGGATTTGCCGCCTTCGCGATCGCCTGCACCGTGGCCGCCTGGAAGAGTAAAGAACCGGAGATAAATCCCCACGCAGCGGTCGAGGAAAAGTTCGCCAGTCACGAATCGGCGCCGCTGGCTGATGCCCAGCCCATCGTCCCGTCGCTCGCCGAAAGATTTTTGTGGATCGGACTCGCGGCCTGCGCGTCGGTTCTGCTGCTGGCCGTGACCACCTACCTGACGCAGAACGTCGCGCCGATTCCTCTGCTGTGGGTGGTGCCACTCAGTTTGTATCTGCTCAGTTTCATTTTGTGTTTTGAAAGCGACAAGCTGTATCCGCGATGGTTATTTCTGCCGCTGTTGGCCGCCGCGCTTGGACTATTCAGCTACGGCATCAATTGGTATGAAGACAATACCGACATCAAGCGCCTGATTCCGGCGTTGTGCGCGGCGCTGTTCGTGTGTTGCATGGTCTGCCATGGCGAACTCGCCAAGCGCCGTCCTCATCCCAAGTTCCTCACGCAGTTTTACCTGATGGTCTCGGTGGGTGGAGCGGTCGGCGGTTTGTTCGTCGCCTTCATTTCTCCGCGCATCTTCCAGGATTATTTGGAATTGCCGATCGCGCTCGTCGGATGTCTCGTACTCGTTACTTGCGTTTTGTGGAACAAAGCTCCCGAAGCAGCCGGAGCGCCTGCCAAGGCGCGTTCAATGTGGATTAGAGCCGCTCTTGTCCTGGCCGTCTTGGGATTCGCCGGATACCTGGGACGCGCGCAGTGGAAGAAAGATCGCGCCTACGTGCGTTCCGCACGCAATTTCTATGGCGTCCTCCACGTGCGTGACGATAAAGACGGCGAATACGGCTCTCCCGCCGAGCGCGTCCTGGTGCACGGCACGATCGATCACGGGAGCCAGCTTTCACGGCCCGGATCGGACCGTATTCCCACATCGTACTTTGGCAGCGGCTCCGGTATTTCCCGAGCTCTTCGCGCGCTGCACGAGACGCGTGGGCATCTGCGCATCGGGATTCTTGGTTTGGGCGCGGGTGTCACCGCGACGCTTGCCAATGAGGGCGACATGCTCCACTATTACGAAATCAATCCGCTCATTCTCGATATCGCCAAACACCAATTTGGATTCCTCAATGGCTGCCCGGCGAAACCGGCCGTTTTGATGGGTGACGCGCGCCTGGTACTCGAAGCGCTGCCGCAATCGGAGCAGCTCGACTTCCTGGCGATGGACGCCTTTTCGAGCGACGCGATTCCCGTTCACTTGCTCACGCGTGAAGCTTACCAGGTGTATCTACACCACTTGAAGCCGGATGGCGTGCTCTCGGTTCACATTTCGAATCGCTATATGGATCTGGAACCGGTCGTTTCGCAGTCGATGACCGAAATCGGCTGGAGTGGCGTGAAGATCGACGACGAAGGCGACGAAGAACCCTTTTACAGCGGATCCACGTGGACGCTTCTCAGCCACGACCCGAAGTTTTTCGACAATGCAAATTTCAAGGCTGACGGCGTTTCCCGGCTCAAACCGAAGCCCGGCTTTCGCGGCTGGACCGACGATTTCAGCAACCTGATTACCATCCTTCGATAACACATCCACTCACCTCATACACAAACATGGCACTCTACGCGATTACGATCTTTCTTAGCGCCTTTCTGCTGTTCCAAGTTCAGCCGTTGATTGCGAAAATCATTCTGCCCTGGTTCGGCGGATCGGCCGCCGTGTGGAGCGCCAGCATGTTGTTCTTCCAGCTGCTGCTGCTGGCCGGGTACGGCTATGCGCACCTTTCCATCCGTTACTTGAAAGCGCGCAGTCAGATGATCTTCCATGTCGCGCTGCTGGCCGCCAGCTGCCTGCTGTTGCCGATTCTTCCGAATCCGATGTGGCGTCCCACGCAGGCGGGCGATCCTACGTTCCGGATTCTGCTGTTGCTGGGCGCCACCATCGGCCTGCCATATTTCTTGCTTTCCTCCACCAGTCCGCTGCTGCAGGCATGGTACGTGCGACGTTCGGGATCGGGCATCCCATACCGTTTGTTCGCGCTGTCGAATTTCGGATCCTTGCTCGCGCTGGTCAGCTTTCCGTTCCTGGTAGAGCCGCAGATGGCGTCGCGGATGCAGGCGTACTCCTGGAGCACCGCCTATGTGGTGTTCGCGCTGGTGTGCGCCTTCGCGGCTTGGGTGAGCAAGAACGCTGCGCAAAACTCCATGCCGGAAGCCGCGCTCCTCGCCGAGCAGGAGGCGGACGCCGCCGCGTCCTCGCCCATGGGCCTGAATGTCGAATCGGAGAATCAAGCCACGGTGCCGGCGAAATCGCCAACGCAATCTGGCGCCCCTGGATTTCTGCAACTCACGCTGTGGGTTGCGCTGGCCGCGTGTGCCTCCGTGCTGCTGATTGCCGTGACGAATCACATGAGCGAGAACGTCGCGCCCATTCCTCTGCTATGGGTTTTGCCGCTGGCGATTTATCTATTGACGTTCATTTTCTGTTTCGAAAGCAGCCGTTACTACCAACGCTGGCTCTTCATCCCGCTCTTGTTTCCCGCAATCGGCGGGATGGCCTACATGATCTACGCGGCGGAAGGGAACCTCACGATCAAGTGGGCGATTCCCGGGTTCGCGGCGGGCCTGTTCATCTGTTGCATGCTGTGCCATGGCGAGCTGGCGCGCCGCCGCCCCGCGCCACAGCATCTTACGCTCTTCTATCTCATGGTTTCGCTCGGCGGAGCGATGGGCGGAGTCTTTGTCGCTTTAATCGCGCCCCGCATCTTCGTCACCTACTTTGAGCTGGAGATCGGCCTGGTCGCTTGCGCGATCCTCGCGCTGATTGCGGCGTGGAACGTGGCGTTCCCCAAGCTGGGAGCCTTGCCCGTGCGCATCGCGATCGTGATCGGCATCGGCGCTCTCGGCGGTTATGTGGCGCGGAAGGAATTCGATCTCAACAAGGGAGTTCTGCTGCGCGTCCGTAATTTCTACGGTCCTCTGGAGGTCCGTCAGGACGCGCCCACCGAGCCGTACGCCGAGCGCACGCTCATGCACGGCACCATCAACCACGGATCGCAGCTGGTGGATCCCGTGCTCAAATACGTCAGCACTTCGTATTACGGCAAGAACTCCGGCATCGGCCGTGCGATCAAAGCGCTCGAGGCGCGCGGACCCGTGCGCATGGGACTCATCGGGCTCGGCTCCGGTGTCACCACGAACTACGGGCGCAAGGGCGATTACATGCGCGTCTACGAAATCAATCCGTTGATCGAGATGATCGCCCAAAAATGGTTCACCTTCTATCCGCATTCCGAGGCCGATAAACAAATTCTGATGGGCGATGCACGACTGACTCTCGAACGTCAGGAACCGCAAAATTTCGACCTCATGGCTGTCGATGCGTTTTCGAGCGACGCGATTCCCGTGCACTTACTCACGCGCGAAGCGTCCGCCGTGTACTGGAAGCACTTGAAGCCGAATGGTGTTCTCGCGCTCCACATTTCGAATCGCTACTTGAATCTGGAGCCCGTCTGCCAGGGCGATGCCAGCGCGTTTGGGAAGCTTGCGATGACGGTGGATGACGACGGCGAAGAGGCTTCCTACATGTCTGCGTCCACGTGGGTGCTCTTAACCTCGGATGCCAGTTTATTCAAAGCCTCGACTTTTGCCGATGCGGACATGCACGCCGCCGAGCCCGTCGCGCACTTCCGTCCGTGGACCGACGACTACAGCAATTTGTTCCAGATTTTGTCTTTGAAATAACGTCCAACGGTGGCAGCGCAGCAAAGGACCGAGCAGAAGCTCGGTCCGCGGGGCAGAAGCCCCGCCCCACCGGATGCCGCCTACTGCGGATCCAGCAAGTGGCCGAGCTTTTCGCGCTTCGTCCTCAAATAATTTTCCGTCGATCCCATCGGCTCGGCAATGCACGGAATCCGTTCTACGACGCGGATGGCCGCCTGCTCCAGCGCCTGAATCTTTTCCGGATTATTCGACATCAAGCGAACGGCCTTCACGCCCAGATGCTTTAGAATGGCCGGTGGCATTTGATAGGCGCGCAGGTCGGCCTCGAATCCCAGCTGCTCGTTGGCCTCTACCGTATCCGCGCCATGATCCTGCAATTCATAGGCGCGCAATTTGTTCATCAGGCCGATGCCGCGCCCTTCCTGATGTTCGTAGATCAGCAGACCTCGGCCTTCAAGCGCGATCGCTTCCAGCGCAATCTCCAGCTGCGCGCGGCAATCGCAGCGCAGGCTATGGAACACGTCCCCCGTCAGGCACTGGGAATGAACGCGCACCAGCACAGGCTCCGGCCCGGAGATGTCGCCCATGCGCAGGACCACCGATTCCTCTACCTCGTCGCCGGTGGCGCCTTCAAATCCGAGAATTCGAAAATGCCCGAAACGGCTTGGAAAATCGGCTTCTGCGACTTGGCGTAATGTAAGTGTGGACGTCACGGATTCATTTTGAACGGGTCCACGAAGCAGGAGCCCGAAGATCTGGTGCGGATATTCTCATTATAATGATCGGCAGCGGCGCATGCTCCAACAACATCTAGTCATTCTGCTCGTCAAGCTGGCCGTGGCGGCATCGCTCGCCAGCCTGCTGACCCGCAGCGGACGTTTTCAACGCATGCTAATGCGCGAAGAACGCACCCTGACGCAACGCGTTCAAATGGCGATTGTGTGCGCGGTGATCTTCGGTTCCGGTGTCGCCACGCGCGTCATGACGCACGATGCATATCAGGCCGTCGACCTTGGCCTCGAAGGCAGCCTCGCCATCGGCATGCTGGGAGGATATGTCACGGGCTTGCTCTCCGGCGTGCTGATTTCCATCCCGGCGATGCTCAATGGCGAATTGATGTCCATGACCCTACTCGCTGCGGTCGGCGTCCTGGGAGGGCTGCTGCGCGATGTCGCTCCCGATAAGGAATTCATCTGGAAGTTCACCATGTTCCCGGATCTTGCGCTGGTGCGCCTGCTCCGCAAAGGCGATTTGCGCCTGCCCGCGTTCAGCATCATCTGCGTGCTGATGATCGCGCTTGCCGAGCTCTTGCGATCCTCGCTTGCCGCCGTCTTCCCCAGCAAAGGCGTGTTCGCATTGCAGGAGCATTGGGAAGAACACAATGCATGGCTTACGTTTGCCGTTTATCTCACCACGCTGTTCGCGACCGCCTTGCCGATTAAGATCTGGAACAGCAGCCGCAACGAGAAGAAGCTGGAGCAGCAGCAACTATACCTAAACCAGGCACGCCTTGCGGCGTTGAGCCGCCAGATCAATCCGCATTTCCTGTTCAATACGCTGAATTCAGTGGCTTCGCTGATCCGCCTGGATCCCGAACAAGCCCGGCAAGTGGTCTACAAGCTTTCGAAAATCCTGCGGCGTCTGCTGCGCCAGCAGGAAAACCTGACGACTCTCGCCGACGAGCTTTCGTTTATCGACGATTACCTCGCGATCGAGATGGTCCGCTTCGGCGACAAACTTCGTTTCGTGCGCGAGGTCGATCCCGAAACGCTCGATTTGCTGGTGCCCAGCATGCTGCTGCAGCCCATCGTTGAAAACAGCATCCGCCACGGATTGTCCAGCAAAGTGGAAGGCGGGACGATTCGCGTGCGCAGCCGCCTGGCCGCGGGCCGCCTGCAAATCATCGTGGAAGACGACGGCGTGGGCATCCCCGATGAAAAGCTCGCTAATCTTTTCGAGCGCGGCATCGGCGTCAGCAACGTCAACGAGCGTCTGCAGGTGCTCTACGGCGACGATTACAAAATGTGGGTCGATAGCCGCCTGAACGAAGGCACTACTACCGGCATCGATCTTCCAGAACAAACCGGCGTGACGTCGTCCGCGCAGACGGAAACACTGGCGGAGAGCCGCAAGGCCTAGATGGCGCGTTAACCCTTCTGGATCGTTCTTAAGACCTCTGGATGAGGGGCCGCAGTTCGCGAATATTTTTCACCGCTTCAATGTTCCAAATCGTCGCGATCAGCTTGTCGGCCTTGGCCGCACCCAGCGACGGAGCCACCAGATCGCGAGCCTTCGCGGCCACCTCGTCCTTGGTCATCGGATTATCGGGCGTGCCGCGCACAGCGTCGACGCGTTCGGTCAGTTGCGTACCGTCCGTGAACTTCACCTCGATGATCGTCGGACGCTTGGGAATCAGCTTCTCGAGCTCTTCGTCGAACACCAGCTCTACCTTCGCGCGCTCTTTCAGGACAGCCGGATCCTGCATCCGCGCTTTATCGTGGGCCGCCGCGAAGCTGGCCGTCTTATCGAGCAGCATGACGGCCACCATATGTTGCAGGCAGACGTCCGGCATGTCGCGATTGTTCACGGTATTCGCTTCGCTCGCGGCAACTCGTACGCGGATGTGTTCCACCTGTGCCGCCTCGAACGGATGCCGCTTGCGCAGATTCTCGATGGCATCGAGCGGCGCTTGAATCGGCGAACCGACGGTCCACTTCTTGATGGTCGTGTCCTTGATGTTAAAGCGCTCGCCCAGCTTGTCGATTAAAACGTTGGGATCGGCCTTGGGCTGGAACGCCATCAGGAAATTATCGGTGCCCGCGAAAATATCTTCCACGCCGGTGCCGCCGAGCTGAATCAACAGCGCCGCGCTCACGCCGTTGCGCGCCGGATGCCCGGCAAACACCAGCGATTTTTCAATGTGCTCCGTATCGCGCTCCCACGCGGCAACGCCCGAAACTTGCTGCGAGGCATAATCCAAAATGAAGCGCATCTGACGAGGGTCGAGGCTCGCCGCACAACCCGCTGCCGCCGCTGCGCAAAAATTTTCGGCAGTGCTGTGCGAGCTCCGGTGCGTCTCCATTTGATACTTCAATGCCCCGAGCGTGGTGGTCACGCGCGTGCCGACGTCGTAGCCTAAAGTAACCGCCCGGAGAAAATGTGTTCCGCTGATGCCGAACTGCTCTCCCGCCGCGAGCGCCGCCGGAATCGTCGCGCATCCCGGATGCGAGTGGGAGGGCGCGTGCGAATCGTCCGTTTCATCGGAGTGCGCCAGCATGCCATTCGCCATGGCGGCTTCCAGCGGTCCGCAGACGATGTTCGAGGCGGCCACTGTCGCCACCATTTCGCCTTTGTGCGCGGCGGCGAACTTCAGGGCGATTCTTCCCGGAGGCAGATCGGCGCCGGAGATCATGGCGGCCAGCGTGTCGAGGATGTGATATTTGGCGTGATCCACGATCTCGGCGGGCAGAGCCTTCTCGCGAGCTTCGCTCATGTACGCGGCCAGCTTCGTGGTCACCGGGCTGATCACCACTGGACCCGCGCCGGTCGCGCGGAACGGCAGAACTACCGCAGCCGCGCCCGCTCCCATCGTCTGCAAAACTCCGCGCCGTGTCATGGATTTTTTCATTGCAAGCTCCTTGCTCGATACCGGTTCCGATTTTACCTTATGAGGCGGTGGGCAATGGGATTCGGCGTGCGGTTATCGAATAGAATTTTCATCCAAACGCAGGAGCTTTTTCCAGGCTCTGGGTCGCAAAATGGAGCACTGCCTTGACTTCCTCTTCGGTAACGTCGAACACCTCGGTGGTCTCTTTCACCGAAAGACCCGCTTCCAGATTTTCAAAAATCGTTTGCACAGGCATGCGCGTGCCCTTAAGAACCCAGGCCCCGCTCACCTTGCCCGGTATGCTTTCAACGGCGGGGCATTGAGACCAGTCTAGTTGTGCCATGGAGGACCTCTCCTTGATGGTTGCGAAACTATTTCATGCGAGCTTTGGTTGTCGGCCGGCGTTTCTTCGGCTTCGGGACGATCTCCCAGCCGAGCTCCTTGGCCATGCGTCAGCCTTGACAGCAGCGATCTTCTTCTTTTGTGTGGTCGCCAGCCAGCGCCTAAGATCTCTTCTGCGGCACAGGCGTAGTCCATTGTGCCGCCGGTTAATAAACCGGTTAATAAAAAAGATACTTCCGCCACTGATCGTCGCTTTTCCCGAGCAGCCTCATCAAATGGCGGCTGGTATGCAAGCTGAACGGTTTGGGGACCTTCGCCAGTTTCATCCCGGCTTCTTCGGGCGTCCGATTGCCCTTCTTGTTATTACAGGTATGGCAGCAGGCCACCAGGTTCTCCCAGGTGGTGCCGCCGGCGCGCGAGCGCGGAATGACGTGGTCGAGCGTCAGTTCGTTCGAGCTCATGGTTTTGGCGCAATACTGGCAGGTGTAACGATCGCGCATCAAGATGTTCTTGCGCGACAGCGACCGCGCCTGCATCGGGATGCGGCGATATTCTAGCAGGCGGATGACGCTCGGCACCTTGATGGTGTGGCGCGCCGAGTGGACGTTCGCCAGGGAGTGTTCCTCGGCGGAAGCGACGCCCTTCAGCACCAGCACCAGCGCGCGCCGCGCCGCGCACACGTTGATGGGTTCATAGCTGGCGTTCAACACCAGCACGGGTTTGTGTAAACGTTCTTGCGTTCGATGCATCGCGATCACGTTGTTGTTCCTCCTGCGGTTTTCCTGCTTTTGATGTCTCGAGCAGCGGGTTCCGTCACATCTCGGGATACCGCCGCTTCTGCCATTTCAAAATCCGTAAGCGCCACGCGCCGATCCGTGCGAGCCACGGCGGCCAGCGTCACATGCTTGGCCCCGGCACGTTTCAGTGCACGAGCACACGCGGCCGCCGTCGCGCCCGTCGTCATGACGTCGTCGACCAGAAGCACGCGCGCGCCGCTAAGCTTCTTGCGACTTCCAAAAACAAAACGACCGCCCAAAACTCTTTCGAGAAGCTTGTTTCGAAAGAGCCGACGGCTCGGGGTGAAAGCACCGGACATGTTTTTCCGGCGTTTCGCATTGGTCAATCCAGCCTGCGGGGCGGTCGCTTTCACGCGTCGGACCGCCCCGACGACGGGCACACCCCACCGCCGGGCAATGACCTTGGCGAGCAACTCGGACTGGTTAAATCCGCGCTGCCAGCGCCGCCTCCAGTGCAAAGGCATGGGCACGACTACATCGAACCGTTCTTCTCTCGGGATCGCGTTGCCGAGCATTTCGCCGAGCGGCTTGGCGAGGGTGTGGATCTTTCCGTACTTAAAGAGATGCACCAGCGTCCGCAGCGTGCCTTCGTAGGATCCGAACGAGTAGACGGCGTCGAAACCCGTGACGCCCAATCGGCACAGCGCGCAGCGTCCATCTTCGTCCAAGGGATGCGGATTCAAAAACGGCGTTTTGCAGGCGACGCAGAAGAATTCGGCGTCGAGCGGCTCCGGATCGTGCAGGCAGCGCGAGCACACCGGTATTCGGGAAACTTCTCTCAGGGATTCGCCGCAGACGCGGCAATCATCGGGGAATAGGGCCGTAATCAGACCGCAAAAGCCCCTCTCCGCCGAGCGGAGCAAAACATTCGGCAGGAACTGCCAGCGTCCAGTACTAGGGAGCAGGCTACTCGAGAAGACCCACCTCCAGCGAACACCTTCAGTGTACAACAGGAGTCATCGGTTGGCGAAGTCCTCTTCGAAACGCTGCGCGTCCCTGTTCAAAAAACCGCGCGTCACACGTTACAATGGACCGTTGAGCCCGATTCGAAGGGCCCGAGGCGAGGAACACACAGATGGCGAACTCAACGGACGAAATGGCACGTCTGCGCAGCCATGTTGAGGGCAGCATCGAAACCAAGCGGAAATTGCTTAGCGTGGCGTCCGAGTCCATTTTGGAGGCGGCCCGCATCATGACGCACTGTTTGTCCGAAGGCGGGAAAATCCTGCTGTGCGGCAATGGCGGCAGCGCCGCCGATGCGCAACACATCGCCGCGGAATTTGTCAGTGCGCTGAATCACCACGCGTTTATGAGGCCCGGGATCGCGGCGATCGCCATCACCACCGATACCAGTTTCCTCACCGCCAGCGGAAATGATTTTGGATTTGCCGGCGTGTTCGAACGGCAGGTGCAGGCGCTCGGAAGGCCGGGAGATGTGGTCATTGGCATCTCCACGTCGGGGAAGTCGGAAAACGTTTTGCGGGCGCTCGATTACGCGCAGACTCACGGGATGCACGCCATCGGGCTTACCGGAGAGAACGGCGGGAAAATGTCGAGCTCCGGCCGCACGGTCATTCGCGTACCGTCTGAGGTGACGCAATTCGTCCAGGAGACCCACATTATGATCGGCCACATTCTGTGCGATCTCGTGGAGCGCTCGCTCACCTATCATGAACATGGCGTCGCGGGGAAAGCTTAAATACGTTAGATGAACTTGATGCGCCGCATCGCCAGCAGCACCATGCGCAGCAGGATCATGCCGTGGCGCCAGCGCTGAATGTTCGTGTCGCCGTAGACGCGCTCGGCGTAGCGGATCGGCAAATCCACCATTTTGAGATTGTATTTGGCCGCGCCGAAAATCAGATCGAAATCGCCGAACGGATCGATTTCGCCGAAGTACGCCCGATTGCGCGCGATCACCTCGTAGTGCGCGCGGCTCAGCACCTTCGTGCCGCACAGCGTGTCCTTGATGCTCTGATTCAGCAGCCAGGAAAACGCGAGGCTGAAAAACTTGTTGCCGACCAGATTGAAAAATCGCATGGCGCGATCTTCCATCGGATACACCAACCGCACGCCGTTGATGTATTCGCCTTTGCCGGAGCGCCACGCGTCGTAGAAGCGCGGCAGATCTTCGGGCGGAACGGTCATATCCGCGTCCAGGATCATGAGCACTTCGCCGGTCGAGTTCGCGAAACCTAAGCGAACGGCGTCGCCCTTGCCTTTGCCGGTTTGCCGAAATAACTTAGCCTGACATCCCTTTGGGTATCGCGCCGGGTCGCTCTGCCGCCGGGCGATTTCGCGTTCGATCGCAGCGTAGGTGTCGTCCGTCGAATTGCCTTCGACGAAAATCAATTCCGTGCCTCCGCCCAATTCCGGAACGCGATCAAGGATATTGGAAATATTCCCGGCTTCGTTGCGCGCGGGAACCACGACCGTGACCCGAGGTTCGGGATCAGAGGGCGGCAACGGCGCCGGACGCGCCACCAGGAAATGCGTAATCGCGAAGATGTTCCACGGCCACATCTTGACCAGATATCGATTCGCGAGCGAGTCAATGCCCGGCGTGCGCATGGGCCACAAGATCTCCGGCCGCGTTTGAATGGTTTCAAATCCGGCAAGGTATAGCAGATTTTCGACGTCCGGAACCGTGAGCCAATTCTGGCCGAGTTGCGGACGCGCAATGTGCAGCGCCTCCGCCACACGGCGCGGACCTTCCCACAAACGGCTGTAAAAATTCACCACGAGGCGGGTGCCGGGATGGATGCAGTGCCGCACGGTTTCGAACATCTGCTGCACATCCCACAGATCGTTGATCAAATCCGACGCGACCACGAAATCGAACTGCTTATCTCCGAAGTCGAACGAATGGGCGTCGCCCGTTGCGAGATTCAAATGCGGATATTTGCGGCGTCCCAGTTCAATGCGAGCGGAAGAGAGATCCAGCCCGACGCCTTCGGAGGGTTTCAACGCCGCGAGCAGATCGCCTTCGCCGCAGCCGAGCTCGAGAACGCGCGAACCGGGAGGAATCACGAAACGGTACAGCTCCGCGAGCCTTCCCCGATAGTAGCGCCGCGGGCCATCCCAGCCCGGCTGCTTGTGCGCGAACTCGTCCCAATAGCGGCGGCGTTCTTCGATGTAGGCGTCCCGCTTGGCGCCTTTGTCTGGCGCCGCGATGCCGGGCGATGAAGTGGCGGCGGTCATGCGGGCCTGCCTGGCGTATTCAGAAAGGTCGTAGCCTGGATGATCGTATCCTGCACCGTCGTGCCGTGAAGGGGAGATTGCCTGGCGAAGCGAAAACGAGATAGTGACTGCGCGGCCAAGACTTCATTATCGCAAAGGCTGAATTATCGTAACGCTGAATATCGCCAAGGCGATTCGCCTGGACTACTTTACCGTGACCTTCACGAACGCGTTGGTCCAGCAGCATTGATAACCGCCGCCGCCGGGACCCGACAGATCGTTGGCGACCACACGCAGCAGGTATTCGCCCGGTTCACTGAACGTCGCCGTGGTGGAGGCTTTTCCATTGAACGCGGCATCGCCCGAGGTTTTCTCGATCACGGGCTTGTTCGCGGCGAAGGTGACGTTGCCCGGGCCGCGGTATTTGCTCCAGGTGATCGCCACCGGAATCGGCCGCACGCGCGCGTTCGCTGAGGGGAGCTTGGCGTCATCGGCAATGGTCAACGGTAGCGCTAGCGCGCTGGAAATGGGCGAAGTCATGTTCACGGTAATCGGTTTCGGACCTTGATTCGATGCGCCGGTCTCGAAACGCAGCACCGGCGGCGTGTTGCCGGTGGCTTCTTTATAGGGAGAGATTTCCCACAAAGGATCCAGGCCCGCGGGGATCGTCGCCGTCTGGCCATTCACCGTGAGCGTCCACGTCACCTTATTTTTACCGAAATCCTTCGGCACGGTCACCACAAAAATGCCCCACTGGCGTCCCGGAATGAAGTGCGTCGGTTGTCCGCGATCCGGGCCGCCGGGTTCGATGCGATTGCTGGGACCCGCGGGAACGTCGAGCTCCTGCACTTGATTACGGCTGAAATAGCCGAACGACAAGCTATAGGTTCCGTCGGCGTTCTGGAACCAGCCTTCGTAGGCGGGTGTCACGCCTTGCCCGCGATCGTGGAACGGCTCCACGGGCAGCGATTGCGCGGACAGGCCTACTGAGAACAACGCCGCCACGGCGATGCCCAAACAGAGAACGACCTTGTTCATGTGCGACCTATTTGCTCGCTTGTGCAACCGACGCGCCCTTCTTGGCGACGTACGTTTGATACTCGTCGTCGCTGAGGAAGGTCACGTTGACCCACGCATGCGCCATCTCATCCACCGTGCGCTCGCCCCAGCCGACCCACTGCGTTGGATCAGGATTATTGGGATTGTTCGCCGTGTTATCGTGCCACGCGGTGATATGAATCACGGTGCCGGCGGGCAGCACCGGCACGGCGTCCTCCGCATAGATGTAGTTTGTCATCCAGTTGAAGTTGAATCTGTCGACGTAACTCAACAGCTGAATGGAGCCATCCGGCAGGATCGCCTCCATCGCCATGGCCTTGCCGCGCAGGTGCATATGGGGCTGGAAATTACTCAGCTTCGCGGGATGCCGCAGCACGTGATAGCCCTGCGTCTCGGTGATGCTGTTGGGCGGAATGTCGAGCGTTTGCTCGTGCTCGCCGCCGACGTAGCTGCCCGCGGTGAACGAAAGCAGATACGTGCGATTCTTGGGCTCCTGGCCCTTCGGATAAAAATAAATCGCCAGCTGCGTTTGCGCGGCGATCTCCTCGCCGACGGCGTGCAGGTGGAGCTCCCACCAGATGCGCGATCCGGGCAGAAGCAGCTTGCCCGTGCCGGGTTCGTATTGGTCGTAGCTCTTGCCGATGGCCCATTCCATCAACATTCCGGGACCGCTGTTGTTGGCGTCGGCGGCAGTCAGCAGCGACGTGCGCAGATCCGGCTCGTCCTGTTGTAAACGCGCGATGGAGTGATGGACAACACGCTGCGCATTCTTGCCAATTGGACGAATTTCCACGGCGCGTACCCAGCGAGGCTCGGTGATCGGAACCGTGGCGTATGGTTTCCACCACACGTCTTGTCCGTGCGCGGGCATCGTGTAGGGTTCCGATTCGATCACGAGATCCGGCTGACCCAGCGTCTTGGCCAGTTGCCAGTCTTTGAAATCCGGGAACTGCTTGGCCGCCGGCAAGTCTTTCGGATCGCCCATGGGAGCTCCGCTGTCAACCCAGCGCACGATGGTCGCAATCTGCTCGTCGCTCAGCGAAGAATCGTTGGCGAACTTCTGGATACCGACGGTTTTATCCAAGTGCCACGGAGGCATGGCGCGCGACACCACTTTTGCTTTGATCGCTTTGGCCCAGGGACGCGTTTCCTCGTAGGTCAGCAGAGACATGGGCGCCATCGATCCCGTACGGTGGCACTCCTGGCACTTTTCCTGGAAAATGGGCGCAATATCCTTGGCGAACGTCACCGGTTTGCCCAGCTCGGCGCCGAAAGCGGAGGACGCAAACGCCATCCCCACGAGGCTCAGGCTGGTGGCCAAGCCGCGCCAGCCTTGAAATCCAAAGCGGCGGACTCGGAACCGAAAGCAGCCGGCCCGGAATCCAAAAATGAGCATAAAAAGCTCCTTCGTGCCGCAGTATATTGACTTTGAACGCGTGTGTCAACGCAGAGCCGAACACGCAGAGCCGGGTCCCGTGAGACGTTCGATGGGGGACCCTGTGTTAGCATCGAATCCGTATGTCTTCCTCTGTGACTGGCGCGCCTGTATCCGCCAGCGTCTACGAACGAGCCACCGATTGGCGCATGTGGGTCGCCAGCGGCGCCATGATGCTGTGCTCGTGGTTGTCGTACGTGGATCGCCAGATTCTGGCCGTGCTTTCGCCGACGATCCTGCATGACGTCGGCCTGAACGCGCAAAGTTATGGCGAAATCGTTTCCGCGTTTTCCATCGCTTATATGCTGGCGAATCCCATCTGGGGAGCCGTGCTGGATTATATCGGTTTGCGATGGGGCATGATCGCCGCGGTGCTGATATGGACGCTGGCCAGCGCTTCGCACGCCTGGATGGTGGGATTTGCGGGATTTGCGTTGTGCCGTGCGCTGCTGGGGCTCGGCGAAGGCGCGACGTTTCCGGGAGGCTTCCGCGCATCGATCGATTCGCTCACCAAAGACCGGCAAGCACGCGGCATGGCGATCTCCTATAGCGGAGGATCGCTCGGCGCGATCTTCGCTCCGGTGGTTGTTGTTCCTGTGGCCGCGGCCTTTGGATGGCGCGCGGCGTTTCTGGTCACCGGTTTGCTGGGCGCGCTGTGGATGGTGCTGTGGGCATTTGTCGCGCGGCCCCCGATGTTGCCAAAGATGCTGCCCAAGCCGAAGGAGCAGGCCAAGCT
>Ga0302320_10014414_pt1 | contig 16360 bp, 8 predicted proteins | sample Bog_T0_3_FD_202130 | JGI IMG/M metagenome (GOLD analysis project Ga0302320, IMG submission 202130) | Peat permafrost microbial communities from Stordalen Mire near Abisko, Sweden - Bog_T0_3 | ecosystem: Environmental > Terrestrial > Soil > Wetlands > Peat | place: Sweden: Abisko, Stordalen Mire... | reverse complement strand
ATCTGCCCGGGCACATGAAGAACCTGCGCACGCTTTCGATCGCGGGGTTTAGCCCATGCTGACTATCTCCAAACCCCTCAGTTCCGGCCAGGCGCAGAGCTACCACAAGCTGGAGTTCACGTCCGAGACACAGAACTATTACAAGCAGGGCGATGCCGTGCGCGGCGAGTGGCAAGGCCAGCTCGCCGCTCGATGCGGCCTATCCGGCGAGGTGTCGCCGCTGGAATTTTCACGGCTTGCGGAAGGGAAGAATCCCTCGACCGAAGAGCAGATGGTCAGGCACCGGACAGCGATAGAGTACAAGAACGCGGACGGTACGACCACGAAGGCCGTCGAGCACCGCGCTGGTTGGGACGCGACATTCTCAGCCCCGAAATCCGTCTCCCTCACAGCTTTGGTAGGCGGGGATGAGCGGGTGCGCGAGGCTCACAGCATCGCGGTATCGACCGCTCTCGACGAACTGGAGAGGTACACCCAGGCGCGGATAGGCGGCAACAATCCTGCCGAGATCACGGGCAAGTTCATCGCCGCGAAGTTCGAGCATGATACGGCTCGCCCTGTAGATGGCTATGCGGCACCTCAGCTCCATACCCACGCCGTAATCTTCAACGTCACGGAACGGGCGGATGGGACGACCCGCGCTATCCAGCCGCAGGGATTATTCGAAACCCAGAACTTTGCCACAGCCGTATATCAGTCAGCACTTACCTATCAGCTCCGTAATCTGGGCTACGACATCGAGGCAGGCAGAAGCGGCGCACCCGAGATCAAAGGCTACTCACAGGAGTATCTTGACGCCTCCAGTCCTCGCTCCAGGCAGATCAGGGAGCAGCTTGAAAAGACGGGCTACAGCGGCCCGGAGGCGGCACAGATCGCGGCGCATTCCACCCGGGACCGAAAGCAGGCGCTCACGGCGGAGGAGGTTCTTTCCGCCCACAAAGAGATGGCGGCTAGCTTCGGGAATCAGCCCCAGCAAGTCATAGCCGCCGCCCGTGCACGGGTAGAGCAACAGCAGCAGCAACCGGAACAGAGGCCTCACACGAAGGAGGCCGTTACCTATGCCCGCGAACGCATCTTCGAGCGGGAGGCAGTCGCTGACGAGCGGACGATCCTCCGCGATGCACTTCGCCGCAGCATGGGCGAGGCAACGTATCGAGACATCCGGGCCGAGTTCGATAGACGACAGAACGCAGGTGACTTCCGCTCAGTTCAAGGAACGAAGTATAGCTCTGGCCGCAGCTTCACTACGCCCGAAACCATCGCCGCCGAGCGCACCAATATCCGATACGTGTTGGAAGGAAGAAATGCCGTCCAGCCGATGATGAGCGCGGAGCGAGCGCGAGACCAGGCCAACACGCGATCTTTTCTAAACGACTCTCAGCGCCGAGTCATCGAAGAAGTTCTCAACTCCTCCGACCGCATCCACGGCCTGCAGGGATTGGCCGGAACCGGCAAGACCACGACTCTCCAAACCATCCGCGAAGGTGCAGAAGCAAGTGGCTATGTTGTCGAAGGCTTTGCACCGACATCCAAGGCCGCAGGGCAGCTTCGCGGGGCCGGGATTGACGCCACGACCCTCCAGAGCTTCCTGGCCCGTGGTCAGAATCCTCCAAGCGCCAGCCCAGCCAACCGCCATCTCTACATGCTGGACGAGTCCAGTCTTGCCAGCACCAAACAGATGCGGTCGTTTCTCGGCAAGCTCAATCCAGACGACCGGGTCTTAGTGATCGGAGACACTCGGCAGCATCAGGGTGTGGATGCCGGACGGCCATTCCAGCAGATGCAGGAGGCCGGAATGCAGACCTCGCAGCTCGACAGGATCATGCGTCAGAAAGACCCTGAATTGCTCAAAGCGGTCCGGCACCTTGCCAATGGAGAAACGGTGAAGGGTATAGAGCTCCTAGCGGAGCAGGGCCGCATCACCGAGATAGCTAGCGGACACGACCGCATCGCTGCCATCGCCAGGGACTATGCCGCGCAGCCCGAGAATACGATCATCGTCTCACCGGACAATCGGAGCCGACAAAAGATCAATGAAGCCGTACGCGGCGAGTTGCGACGGAATAGTACCCTGAAGGAGGCCGGCCAGGTATTCCGAACGCTGTCTCACCGCTCCGATATGACCGGCGCAGACCGAAAATGGGCGGCACGGTATAGTGACGGCGACGTGCTGCAGTACACGACCGGGAGCAAGGCCGAAGGGATCGAGCGCAATAGCTTCGCTAGCGTCCGCGCTGTCGATTCCCGCGCCAATATGCTCACCGTGGAAGTGGAAGACGGCTCAAGCGTGACTTATGACCCGCGACGATTGCGGGGTGTTAACGTCTTCCGTGAGGTGGAGCGCGAGTTCGCCATTGGGGACCGGCTTCAGTTCACGGCACCTAGTAAAGACCTTGGGGTTGCGAACCGTGACTTCGGAACAGTTGCTCGCCTTGACAACGGCGCGATGACCGTTCGATTGGATGGCAAAGACGAGCGGATCATCACGTTCAACGCGGCGGAATTCCGCCAGTTCGATCACGGCTACGCCGTCACTTCGCACAGCTCACAGGGGCTAACGGCAAGCCGCGTTCTTGCGCATATCGACACCGATTCGTCTCATAGCCTAATCAATAACCGTCTCGCCTACGTCGCCATCTCCCGAGCTTCCGAGGATGCCCGCGTTTACACGAACAACGCAGAGACCCTCGGAGAACGGCTGGCGTCGGACATCACCAAAACCGCCGCCATGGACCTCCCGAAAGGGGTTTCTCCTGGACAGGCTCAGGAGTCTCTTGGTATCTCTGGGAATCGCCCCGCTGCGTCCGGTGTCGAACTGGAAGGCTTCAGCATAGGGATGTAGACGGGGAATTCCGGTTCCAATACCGTATTGACGGAGCGTCCAGTCCGTCCGCCATCTAAAGCCAGTATTAAGAATGCTTCGCAGAGCAAATGCTCTAAAATCGGTGCACGGAGAATTCTGAGCGCCAATGAGTCTGACGGCCTATCACGCCAAGCTCTTTGCCCATGAGCTGACGAAACGGTCCAGCTCGGACAATGTGGAAAAACTCGCGTCCGCGCTCTCTGACGCTCAAGTTGACCTTAATCCTCACCAGATCGAAGCAGCGCTCTTCGCCTTCCGCTCGCCCCTGTCCAAGGGAGCTATCCTTGCCGACGAGGTGGGACTTGGCAAAACCATCGAAGCCGGCATTTTGCTCGCGCAGCGATGGGCGGAGCGAAGCCGTAAATTACTCGTCATCTGCCCGGCTAACCTGCGGAAGCAGTGGAGCCAGGAACTCAACGACAAGTTTTTCCTGCTTACGACCATCCTTGAGGCCAAGACGTTCAATGAGGCCATAAAGAGCGGTAACCTCAACCCGTTCGACCAGGCAAAGATCATCCTCTGCTCCTACCAGTTTGCCCGATCTAAGGAGCCCTATCTCCGTCAGACGGCTTGGGATTTGGTCGTCATCGACGAAGCCCATCGACTCAGGAACGTCTATAAGCCTTCCAATAAGATTGCTGTCGCGATCAAAAGTGCCCTTGCTGGTCGCCAGAAGGTATTGCTGACGGCGACGCCATTGCAAAATTCGCTCTTGGAACTCTATGGGCTGGTCAGCATTGTGGACGAGTTCATCTTCGGTGATCTTCGCAGCTTCCGCGCCCAATTCAGCGCACGTGAACTTACGAAGAGCGCAAAAGCAGCAAGGCACGTTGTTCCATTCTTGAGGCAAAATGAAGAGTTCGCCGAGCAAATGAAATCGTTAGCAGTTGGGCCGCAAGGAGAAGGGCTTGAATATGTGAACCTCAGGGAGCGCATCCGGCCAGTTTGCCAACGGACCCTTCGCCGACAGGTAAGCCAGTATGTCGCTTTCACCCGTCGCCATGCTCTTGTACAGGAGTTCGTCCCAACTGCGGAAGAACAGAGGCTCTACGACCTCGTATCGGAATACTTGCAGAGTCCTAGCCTCTACGCGCTGCCTTCCAGCCAACGTCAACTCATGACTCTCATGCTTCGCAAACTGCTCGCCAGTTCGACCTACGCCATCTCAGATACGCTCGCTGGCCTTGCGTCAAAACTTGAGCAGGCCGAGAGGATTAGTGATGCTTCGGCAATCAGCGTTGAGGACTTCGCTGAAAACTTCGAGCTGGTGTCGGAAATTGAAGAGGAATGGGCGGAAGACGATGAAGGTTCCGAAGATACAGCAACAGCTCCTAAGCTCACTCCGCTAAACGAGGAGCAGCGAAAGGAGCGGCGTGAGGAGATTGCAAGGCTCAGGGAGTTCCATGAGCTGGCCCGCAGCATCCAGCGCAACTCCAAGGGCGAGCAACTCATAAAGGCCCTTAAGCGGGGGTTTGCAGCCTCAGCCGCGGCGCAGACAGGCCAGCCAGGAACGCTTCAGCAGAAGGCACTCCTCTTCACCGAATCGCGGCGAACACAGGAATACCTTTACCGTTTGCTGGAGCAGACAGAGTTTGCCGGGAAGGTCGTTCTCTTCAACGGATCGAACACGGATGAGAAAAGCCAAACCATCTACCGCGCATGGATGGACCGGCATAAGGGTACTGACCGCATAACCGGCTCACCGACCGCTGACAAGCGCGCCGCCCTGGTCGATTACTTCCGCGAAGAAGCGAGCATCATGATTGCCACGGAAGCCGCCGCCGAGGGAATCAATCTCCAGTTCTGCAATTTGGTCGTCAACTACGACCTCCCTTGGAATCCGCAACGGATCGAACAGCGCATTGGCCGCTGCCATCGCTACGGCCAGAAGTTCGACGTAGTGGTCGTGAACTTCCTGAATAAGGCCAATGCCGCCGATGTTCGGGTTTATCAACTCCTAGATGAGAAGTTCAAGCTCTTCGATGGCGTCTTCGGTGCCAGCGATGAGGTGCTCGGAGCGATTGAGTCGGGCGTCGATTTCGAGAAGCGCATCATCGACATCTATCAGAAGTGCCGCACTCCCGAGCAGATCGGCTTCGAGTTCAATCAGCTCCAGCAAGACCTTGAAGGGGACATTGGAGAGGCCAAGGCCCAGGCGCACGAGCAGTTGCTCAACAACTTTGATCAAGAGGTTATCGAACGGGTGAGGATCGACAGCGCAGGGGCGCTTGACCGCTTCCATGCGCTCCTATGGCGCACGACTCGGTTTTACCTCGAACCCTATGCCGACTTCGCCGATACCGGGTACAGCTTCGTCCTGAGACAGAATCCCTTCCCCACAGAGACAATCCATTCCGGTCCCTACCAGATGCGGAAGCGTAAGGACGACGAACTAGATGCGGATGACCCAGCCAATCGCTACCGAATCGGCCATCCTTTGGCTCAACGCATCCTGGCCAAGTGCTGCCAGTTGGAGACGCCAATCTCAGAGGTCAAGTTCGATCTGAGCGGAAGCGGCAAGAAGATTTCCGCCCTTGCTGGCCTCACCGGAAAGTCCGGGTGGTTGCAATGCACTCGCCTCTCCGTTGCCGGATTGGACGAGGAGGATACCTTTCTCTTTGCCGGATTACAGGATGATGGCACGGCTCTGGAGCCGGAACAGTGCCGCCGATTATTTGACCTTTCCGCCCACGCAAGCGAACGGTTGTTGTTGCAACCGCCGGCACGGATTGGCTCCGAGATAGAAGCGCGACGCAAAGAACACGCCGCCGTCGTAGAGCAGCGCAACGCCGGAGCCTTCGACAAGGAGATGGAAAAGTTGGATCGCTGGGGCGAAGATCAGCGTGTCTCCCTAAAAACCGCCCTTTCGGACTTGGACGAGAGCATCCGGGCAAGCAAGAAGGAGGCGCGCCAGGCTCCGTCCTTGCCAGAGAAGCTAGCTCTGGAGAAGAACCGCCGACTACTGGAGAGCAAACGGGATGAGGCTTGGCGAGCCTATGACGAGGCAGCCCGTGCGGTAGACGCGAAGAAAGACTCCCTTTTAGACGACATCGCAGCCCGTCTGAAACAGTCGGAGAGCTTGCACGACCTATTTACGATACGCTGGCATTTGCAGTAAGGAGAACCAAGTGGACGAGGGGAAGTTAAGTTTGGAGTCCAAGGACATCGCCGCCGAGAAGCGGCAAGAGTTGCTGCGTCTTTTCCCAGAAGCCCAGACTGAAGGCGGCAAGATCGACTTCGACCAGTTGAAGCGTGCTCTTGGTGAAACAGTTGATCCAGGACGGGAGCGCTACGGGATGAATTGGCCCGGTAAAGCTGATTGCTTTCGGCTGATTCAGGCACCGTCTACGGCCACTTTGCTTCCAGTACGCGGTGAAAGTGTTCGATTTGACGAGACCGAGAACATGGTCATCGAGGGCGACAATTTGGAGGTGCTCAAGCTCTTGCAGAAGGGCTACCAGAGCAAGGTAAAGATGATCTATATCGACCCGCCATACAACACTGGCAATGACTTCATTTATCCCGACGACTTCACCGACAACCTCAAGAACTATCTCCAATACACGGGACAGGTAGATGCGGAAGGAAAACGATTCTCCGATAACCTAGAAACAGACGGACGGTTTCATTCGAAGTGGCTGAATATGATGTATCCGAGACTGTATCTTGCTCGGAACTTGCTTGCCGATACAGGCGTTATCTTCATTAGCATCGACGACGCAGAGGTAGATAATCTCCGCCAAATGTGCTCCTCAATTTTTGGCGAAAACAATTTTGTCGCGCAGCTGGTATGGGAGAAGGGTAGGAAAAATGATGCCCAGCGGTTTTCAGTCGGACACGAGTACATTTTGGCTTTCGCTCGTAATCTAAGCCTCATTGAGGAGATCACAAAACCCTGGAGAGAATCAAAACCCGGTGTAGATGCCGTTGTGAATGAGTACCTTCGACTCAAGTCCCAGCACGGGACCAACTACGAATTGATATCCCAGGGTCTCGTCAGATTCTACAAAGACTTGCCGGAGGACAATCCTGCTAAAAAATATGCTCGCTCACGTTTCGTAGACAGTCGTGGCATCTGGCGCGATAACAATATCGGTTGGCCAGGTGGGAATGGTCCCCGTTACGAATTACTACACCCCATAACTCATAAGCCCTGCAAAATCCCTGATGATGGTTGGCGTTTCATCGAGCCCACGATGAAACAAAAGGTACGGGATGGATACATCGAATTCCGAGAGGATCACACCAAGAGCCCTTTCCTCAAGTCATATCTGTACGTTGATGACCCTGAGTCGGCGTCGGAGGAAGATGAACAAGGCGATAAGCAGCAGGTTATGGGTAGCGTCTTCTATCGCCATACCCAGCCAGCAAGTGAAGTACATAAGAGTCTCTTTGCAGAGAAAATCTTTGAAAATCCGAAGGATCATGAGGTGATTGCGCGGCTGATTCGATACTGCACGGGAACTAATGACACCGTGATGGATTTCTTTGCCGGATCAGGAACGACGGCACACTCCGTGCTTGACTTGAATGCTCAAGGGCAAAGTTATCGAAAGTTCATACTCGTCCAGCTTCCGGAGCCGATTGAACGTGAGGACTACAAGACGATTGCTGACATAACGCGAGAACGCATTCGGCGTGTGATTCGACAATTTGAGAAGGATTCTGAAGGCAAGTTAGATCTGCGTCACGGTGATACTCGTGCCAGTCATGAAGAAGGATTCCGAGCCTTTAAACTTGCGCCCTCGAACTTCAAGATCTGGGATGTCCATACTGACGAGGGCGTCGCCGGCGTCGAGCGGCAGATGGAACTCGCAGTCAACCACATCATGCCCGACCGAACAGCCGAGGATTTGTTCTACGAGATTCTAATGAAGAGCGAATACCCACTGACCGCGAGAGTCGTGAAGTTTGATGCGGCCGGTATCTCAGCCTTCTCAGTGGAGGACGACGCGCTGATCGTCTGCGTGGAACGCAAAGTGACTGCGGAGGCAATCACAGCTATCGCCAAGCGTAGCCCGTCCAAGGTGATCTTTCTTGATGAGGCCTTCAGCGGAAACGACCAACTGAAAGCGAACGCCAAGATGAACTTCGACAGCGCAGGGGTCAAGCGCTTCGAGACGGTATAGCTCATGCAAATTCAGTTCGACCCAAATCAGGAGTACCAGCGTGACGCGGTGAATGCGGTGCTTGACCTTTTCGACGGTCAGAGCAAGAGCGAAGCGCACTTCTCAGTCGTGCGCGAGTTCTCGCTGGGCACCCAGCTCTCAGGACTTGTCCGCACCGAGCGGGCGCTGGGCAATCAGTTGACGTTGACAGAGCCGAAGCTCCGCCAGAACTGCCATGCCGTCCAGGAGCGCAACGACATTGACTCTGCAAGTTCCGAGACACCGCTTGAAGGCTGGGAACTGCCTTCACTTGGCACTTTGGGAGACGTGAACTTTCTCCCGCCAAGGCCATGCTTGCACTTCTCCGTTGAGATGGAGACAGGTACGGGTAAGACCTACGTCTACCTCCGCACGATCTATGAACTTGCCGAACGGTACGGATGGTTGAAGTTCATTATCGTGGTGCCAAGTGTTGCAATCCGTGAGGGCGTAAAGGAAAACCTCCGTATCACTGCCGAGCACTTCCGCTCCCTCTACCACCAGACCGCACGTGTTCAGGTCTACGAGGGAAAGCGCGTGCAGGAATTGAAGGAATTCGCGCAATCGAACACGCTCCAAATCCTCGTTATCAACATCGACGCATTCAACAAAAACTTCGGCCCAGATGCCGACCGCAAGAACAACGTCATCTTCAAGGAGCAGGAAGGCTTCGAGAACTCCACTCCAATCGAGACCGTACAGGCCTCTCAGCCAATCGTCATCCTTGACGAGCCGCAGAGCATCGACAATACGGAGCGGGCGCAAGAGGCGATCAAAGCGCTCAGGCCGCTATTTACTCTCCGTTATTCGGCGACTCACAAGAATCCGTACAACGTCGTCTACCGGCTTGGCCCCATCGAGGCTTTTGAGCAACGCCTGGTGAAGCAGATCGTCGTTGACTCTGCGGAAGTGGAAGGCGCCGGGACGAGCGCCTTTATCCATGTCAAGAGTATCGACAGCAAGGCCGGATTCAAGGCGAAGTTGCAGATTCATGTGCAGGGCAAAGAAGGCCCGAAGCCAAAGCTGGTCACTGTCAAGGACCGCAGCAATCTGTTCCATGAATCCAACGAACGAGCTGCCTATAAGGATGGCTTTGTCGTTCGTGAAATTAGCGTCCGCCCCGGTGAAGAGTTCATCGAGTTCGTCAATGGGATTCGACTGGGCATCGGCCAGCAACACGGCGGTGTCCGCGACGACGTTCAAGCGGCTCAGATTCGCCGGACGGTGAAACATCATCTTGAGAAAGAACTGGCGGTCAAGAACCTTGGAGTCAAGGTGCTCAGCCTCTTCTTCATCGACCGAGTTGCTAACTATCGTGTATACGAGGCTGACGGAGCGAAGCCCGGTCGCTTCGCCTCCGTTGTGGAAGATGCCTTGCGGGAGTTCGCAAAGGACAGCCGCTATGCTTCGTTGGAGTGGTTGAAGCTGCCCGTTGAAAAGCTACATGATGGCTACTTTGCCCAAGACAAGAAGAGCGGTGCAATCAAGGATGCCAGTGGTTCCACCGCAGACGATTCGACTGCATACGAACTCATCATGCAGAAGAAGGAAGAGCTGCTTTCGCTAGATACGCCACTCCGGTTCATCTTTAGCCACTCAGCTCTGCGTGAGGGCTGGGATAACCCGAACGTCTTCCAGATATGCACCCTGAACGAGCGGCAGACCACCATGACGAAGCGGCAGGAGATTGGTCGTGGACTTCGTCTGCCCGTAAATCAGCAAGGTATCCGTGTTCGTGATGACTCCGTAAATCGGCTTTACGTCGTCGCCAATGAAAGCTATGACGAGTTCGCGCGCGGTCTGCAGGCCAACTACGCGGAGGACGGCGTTCATTTCGGGCGAGTCTCCAAACGCGCATTTGCGCGGATCATGCAGGGAGACGGCGACGACGCGAAGCCAATGGGAACGACCGGCTCACAAGAACTGTGGAATACGTTGAAGCAGGAGGGCATTCTCACTGAGCAAGGAGACCTCCGCCCCGGCGTCGAAATCTACGATCCGAAGTTCCAGTTGAACCTGCCACAGAAGTTCGCAGAAATCAGCGATGCCGTTATCGACCTGCTGCGTTCGCATAGGATCGAGCGCCATGTGCAGAATGACAAAGACATCAAGAGGAACCCGCGCCGTCAGGAGCAGATTGACAGCCCGGAGTTCAAGGAGCTGTGGAATCGTATATCGGCCCGTACTCGCTATCGCGTTGAGTTCGAGACAGACGAACTGGTACGCAAAGCCGTAGACGCGATGAAGCGGATACCGGAGATTCGTCCCGTCGAAGTCCGTTTTACGACCGCCGCAACGACGTTGCAAAAGGCCGGCGTCGCAGCAACGCCGGAATCGCAGAGCCACCAAGAACTCCGCTACAAGGGGCCGCTGCCAGACTTGCTGGCATACCTCCAGGCTCAAACCGATCTGACCCGTTCAACTCTGCAACGGGTATTGAAGACCAGCGGCAGGCTTGAAGAGTTCCTTATCAATCCGCAAGAGTTCATGGATGCGACGGTAGGTGCGCTTCGTACCGCGATGCTTGAGCTGCTGATCGACGGCATTCAGTATGAGCGAATCCCTGAAGCAGAGCCCGATCATGTCTGGCAGCAAGAACAAATCTTTGAGGCGTTGACCAACGTGGATATTCTGGCGGCGGTCAAGGTGAAGAACTCAATCTACGAATGGGTCCCCGTGGACTCGAAGGTCGAGCAAGTCTTCGCGGAAGGCTTGGACCAAAGACATCTCACGTTCAAACTCTTCCTGAAGCTCCCCCGCAGTTTCACTGTACGAACCCCGGTAGGGGAGTACCAGCCAGACTGGGCCATCGTAAAGCAGGACGGCGAGATGCTCTACCTCATTCGAGAAACCAAGGGAAGCCGGAACTATCAGAAGCTACGGACCTCAGAGGCCTACAAAGTCCGCTGTGGTCAAAAGCACTTTGGAGCTTTGGGCGTTTCGTTTGATGTTGTGGAGAAAGTCGAACAGGTCTAGTAGGGCGCGGACCCGATCGCGCGAGATCACTATGCTTGGACGCGAACCACAACACGTTCGCGAATGCGTTCATACAGCTCAATCTCAGCCGTGTGGGAAATCTGCACGGCTAAAGCAAAACGCTGTTTTGCAAACTCATCAGGGAACCACTGACGCTCACAACGAACGACGAGGTAGTAGGTCTCTCCATATTCGGCAGCTGGGTTGTTTCTCATCGTGAAGCATGCACTCTGTAGCGTTCCGCGCTCTCGTGTATTTGGGCCAGAGTCGAAACTACAGTTATAACGCGGATCAATCTCAGGCACTGGCCCATCTTGAACAACTGACCGCTTGCGGTAATGTTCGATCACCTCTTGAAGTGACTTACCGCGCACTAGCCGGAAGGACATCTCGACTCCGAGATATGCAGCACGGGTATGCCGTGTAGGTGCATCGAAAGCAAGGGTGACTCTGATTTCGCGTGAACCTTTTGTCTGGTTGAATTCCGCTGGAACTGGCACTTCATATACGAAAAACCTATCCATGCCAATCTCTGCATCCGCATACAACACAACGCGATTGCGGTCTGAGGTTGACGCTCCGATTACTTGGGCGATGCCATAGCCGCAAAGACTTGGGACTGCGGTCACACCCAGACCGCTGAGCCTACGCACTGCCGGATCGGGTGGCCTGGCAGAGCTTACGAGCAAAGCACGAAGCAAGTTCGCTGATGCGTCTGGCATGGCTCTCAGTACCAAAGCAGCTTTATGAGCGACCAGCGGAGCAGCATAAGACGTCCCCAAGGCTGTTGTGAAGAGCCGTTCGAGATATCTTGGGTGCGTCGTCAAAATCTCGCTTTCGGGACGCTGAGTTAATCCTTGCAGCGTACCGTCATAGAGCACGTTGCCGCCATCGTCACAGAGGTCGGGCTTCAGGGCATCTTGCACGCCTGGTCCACAACGAGTGAATGGTGCAGGCTCTCCAACATCTGCAATGGGTCGGATGCTTACGTTATGAGCGACTTGCGCGTTCAATGCGGCCGCGTGTGCGACAGCGCCAACCGCAAGTACGTTTGCGCCAACCGCAGGCTCAAACAATCGGCTTTCCGGTGTAAGTAAATAGCGCGGGTAGCCGAGCAGATGATCTTCAGGATTCCCATTTGAGGGCTGATGCTGGTAGTTGCCTGCAGCGACAACGATGAGGATGTCTAACTCGCGAGCCAGCTCATCAAGGATGGCAGTCCACATACCAACCTTACCGCCACCGTAACGTGACTTCTGGTCGCCCAGTGAAAGATTGAAGATCCGGCAGCCTCGCGCATGAAGAGCGCGAATGATTTCATTCATCTGTGAAGGAACAAGTCTTCGTTCGTCGAAGTTGCCCGAATCATTGATGACTTTACCGCTGAGAAGTTTGACCTGTGGATCGAATGTTCCACTCTCAAGACAAGAGCGGACATCGCCATAAGCGGCTACGCCGCTCACCCTGGTTCCGTGCCCAAAGACATCGTTCATGCCTAGCGACGCAGGTGCGCTCAAGCGTTCGAGGACCAAAGTAGTCAGCAAGGGGTGGGCGTTGTTTATACCTGAATCGAGTATTCCAATGAGCGGTGCTAGATCGTCGGGTGTTCCAACAGTCCCGAGGTCGCGAATCCCGGTATCCAGCAAGACCTCGACATCTGCATCCACTTCGGGAGGTAAATCCACTACCCGGACCAGCGACAGCGACAAGAGCCATCTGACCAATGCACCAGTACCGATAACACGCAGCGCGGTGAAAGCATGACCGATATAACGGTCTGCGATCTCACCTCCACGTTCGATGACTTGGCGATCAATTGAATCTGCTTGTTCCGCTCTTTCTAGCTGAGTGCCCACTTCCCATAGTTCTACGTCGAGTACGAAACGTCGGGTCTCGTCAAACGATTCAACGGTGTCGAAACCTTCGTATTTCAAAGCGCTGCCGATACGGTCGGCTTCGGTGAGCGGTCCGAGTTCCTCGATTGCAGAAATCAACGACGCATAGCTGGGATTCTTTTGCCCTTGAGGGACGCCTTGACCGTACGCCCGAAGACGCGCCCGGAATTCCGTCAACTCGGCATCGCTGGAAAACAATACTACGGAATTATTTTCGTCGTGGCCGAGCACCGTCAGGCCAGCTCGCATCCACTCGTCTTCTGATAATGGATGGCTTGTTCTCACACGAACGATCAATTTGGGATCGACAGTGGTGGCTCTAAGTTGAGTATGGGTAGCCAACGCTTCATCGACAGCTTTGGATACAAGTTCAGTCTGTTGTGCGGGGTTGCGAGGAACGGATGTCCCAAAACCGGGACGCTTGCGCCGCTCAAAATCAACTTCTGCGCGCGGCAAAATGAGATGAGGAAGCTCGGGCATGACTCAACGCCGCTATTTAGTCTGACTCTGGGCGATATCCCTTCTGCGGGTTTCAAGCGATATGCTTTCAAGAAATCGCCTCTTACTCACGGATTTCTGTTCGCTCAACACCGCTCTGCGGATGGAATTCAGGCATACCCGTTCGATGTCTGCATGAGAAAACCCCTCAAGAAATTTTGCCATTTCGCGTCCATCGAAATCGCAGTTGAAATTCTTAAACTTGAGCGCTAGTAGCCGGACAATTTCGGACTTAGTTGGCTTCTCAAAGAACACCACTTCGTCAAACCTGCGCCAAATTGCGGGGTCAAGCTGTCGTTCGTGATTGGTCGCAGCGATCACATACCCTTGCCCTCGGAACTTCTCGATGAGCAGGAGCAAGCTGTTGACCACACGTCTGAGTTCGCCATTGAGCGTTTCATCATCCCGTAATCGCGCGATCGCATCGAACTCGTCCAGGAGGAGCACGACGGGCTGTGCTGCAGCGTAATCGAAAATCCTACGGAGGTTTGAAGCGGTCTCGCCGAGTAGTGAAGATACCAGTGCGTCCATACTGGCGACGAGCAACGGCAATTTGACCTCGTGTGCGAAGACCTCAGCGCACAGCGTCTTTCCGCAGCCAGGTGGCCCACAAAACAGTAATCGAGCCCGCGGGCGAAGCCCATGCGCGCCGAGTGTGTCTCGTTGCCTAAATTCGCCCAAAAGAGATAAGAGTAATCGCTGATTGGGGCGATCAAGAATCAGGTCGGACGCCCGACGTTCAGGCTGTATCGCTTCAACCAACGGAAGCTGCTTATCCCGCTCGAAAGGTACGACAGACAGCTTGCGGCTATTTCCTTGGTCCCTCAGACCCAATGGACGCTGAACCGAACCCAAGTTTCGTCGAAGGGCGCTCGCCAGAACCCTATTGTTCTTTGATTCCTCATCCCGGATGATGTGATCCGCAGCATCTTGGAAGGCTTGGCTATCGCCATGAGCATAGCTGTGAAACAACTTCTTCAACAGTTCACCCTTTGCCATAGTCTCGCTCCTTCTCCAGCTTACCAATCCCTCATGCCTGCAAGTATGCACCAATCTAGGTGCAATTGTGCAGAAACCGGTACAAAACCATTATAGCGAATAAATGGCGAAAACACGCCGCAGTGATCAAGACGCCTCTTGGGGGAGGCGGTGCCTCCCTGTCTGCGGCCCTTCGGTCCTCCGCCACCCTCCTCAGCGGGCCTGTTCCTGCCCGCAACGCCGGCCCTGATACCCAAACGCGCTGACGCGCGCGAATAGTGGAAGCCAAACCCTGCTGAGGGCTGCGCCCTGGCGCGGCGCAAGGGGTTTCCCCATAATTTTCGTTCCGAAAATCACTCGCCTTCGCTCGCCCTTTGGGTGGGCGATACCCCTCCCCATTGCGCCTTGCCGCCCGCTTAGACCCATTCCGCTTATTGCGGCATGTAGGGACATGCCGCAGGGCATGAAAAACAACGGCCAAGGCCAAGGAGGAAGTACCCATGAACACCGCCAGCACAGTTACCCCCATCGACCAAAACCCCAAACAACCGCAGCAACGGCAAACGGCGAAGGACATCATCGCCGCCAACGTCAAGAGCCTTATCGAGCAGCTTGAGGCCGGACACAGCGACGCGCTGACCGCCTACCTCGACGCGATGAGCCGATTCCACAACTACAGCTTCGGCAACATCTTGGAGATTGCGCGGCAGCAACCGAGCGCAACCCGCGTTGCTGGCCTGTACGCATGGAACCAACTTGGCCGGAAGGTGAAGAAGGGCGAGAAGGGCATCCGCATTCTCGCGCCCATCGTCGGTTTCAAGCGCAAGCGTGACGAGGAAGCCGAGAAGGACATCACCAAGCAGAACACCCGCGCCTTGTTGGGTTTCCGCAATGCCTACGTCTTCGACGTGCAGCAGACCGAGGGTGCAGAGCTTCCCGCCATGCGGGAGATCAGCGGCACCGTTGGCGAAAACCGCGACCGCATCGTTTCCTTCATCAACGCCCAGGGCATCGAGCTTGTATTTACCGAGAAGATTGCCCCCGCTTTGGGCGTGAGCTATGGCGGGAAGATTGCCATTCTCCCCGGCCAGTCGGAGGCCGAGGAGTTCAGCACCCTTGTTCATGAACTCGCGCACGAGATGTTGCACAAGGCCGAGCGCAGGACAACCACCACCAAGGTTGTGAAGGAAACGGAGGCCGAGGCCGTCGCCTTTGTTATCGGTAAGGCCGTGGGACTGGAGACGGGCAGCGCCTCCGCCGACTATATCCACCTGTACCACGGCAACGCCTCTCTCTTGGCCGAGAGCTTGGAGGTTATCCAGCAGACCTCCGGTGTCATCCTTGCCGCCTTGCAGCCGCGCACCGCAGAACAGGCAGCGATGCCCGATGCAGAACTGGCGAAGGTGGCGTAATGCAGACCGTCCTTCGCATCCTCAAACAGGCCGGAGGTTGGCACCACGGCCTGTCCCTTCGCATCGAGAACCCGCCCTATATGGCGTTGGTCATCGAAGCGACCGACGAATCAGGACCGTGCGGTCTTCCCGCTATCTCTGTCTGTCACTACGGCGAACAGAACGGCGACCTCATGCGCGACCCGGAGATGTGTTTCGAGCTTGGAGCGGCGACAGGGATGCACCTTACGCCGTTCTACTGGCGAAACGATTACGTGGGAGTAGAGCAGTGGTCACGTTTTATACGAGACGGCCATTACGTCTTCCACAACGCGCTTTACCGCCAGCACGAGCAGTTTGCCAAGCAGTGGGACAATAACCTGCGCTTGCAGGGCTTCGCAGAAGCCTTCGAGCAGCAGCAGACCCCACGCGCCTAACCCTTTCCCCGCCCGGAGCGGACAGGGAAGCGCGTCCGCTCACCACACAATGCAAGTACAACCGCTCAAGGAGAGCAGCCATGCAAGATTCCAGCGCCTTTCAATTCATCGCCATTGACCAAATCCACGAGTCCACCACCAACCCCCGCCGCACTTTCGATGAGGCCAAGCTGTA
>Ga0302320_10014413_pt1 | contig 16361 bp, 15 predicted proteins | sample Bog_T0_3_FD_202130 | JGI IMG/M metagenome (GOLD analysis project Ga0302320, IMG submission 202130) | Peat permafrost microbial communities from Stordalen Mire near Abisko, Sweden - Bog_T0_3 | ecosystem: Environmental > Terrestrial > Soil > Wetlands > Peat | place: Sweden: Abisko, Stordalen Mire... | reverse complement strand
GCGGACTCGAGCGCAGGCAGGATGCCTTCGGTGCGGGCGAGGGTGGAGGTTGCGGCGAGGGCTTCGGCGTCGGTGGCGGAGGTGTAGGTGGCGCGACCAGTATCGTGCAGCATGGCGTGTTCGGGACCGACGGAGGCGTAGTCGAGGCCGGCGGAGACGGAGTGGGTGGCGGCAACCTGGCCGGCGTCGTTTTGAAGGACGTAAGAGTAGGTGCCCTGGAGGACGCCGGGAAGGCCTCCACCGGTGGTTTGGAAGCGGGCGGCGTGCTCGCCGAGGGCGGTGCCGCGGCCGCCGGCTTCCACGCCGATCAACCGAACATCCGCATCGCCGAGAAATTCATAGAACGCGCCAATCGCGTTCGACCCACCGCCGACGCAGGCGACGATGGCGTGGGGGAGTTTGCCTTCCTGTTCGAGGATCTGTTGGCGGGCCTCGATGCCAATGACGCGGTGGAAGTTGCGCACAATCGTGGGGTAGGGATGCGCGCCGAGCGCGGAGCCGAGGATGTAGTAGGTGGTGCGGACGTTGGTGACCCAGTCGCGCATGGCCTCGTTGATGGCGTCTTTCAGCGTGGCCGAGCCGGAGCCGACGCCGCGGACCTCCGCGCCGAGGAGCCTCATGCGGAAGACGTTGAGCTCCTGGCGTCGCATGTCTTCCTCGCCCATGTAGATGACGCAATCGAGGCCGAAGAGGGCGCAGACGGTGGCGGTGGCGACGCCGTGCTGGCCGGCGCCGGTCTCGGCGATGATGCGTTGTTTGTTCATGCGGCGGGCGAGCAGGCCCTGACCGAGGGCGTTATTGATCTTGTGCGCACCGGTGTGGAGGAGGTCTTCACGCTTGAGATAGATCTTTGCGCCGCCGAGTTGCGCGGAGAGGCGTTTGGCGAAGTAGAGGGGGGTGGGGCGGCCGCAGTAGTAGTGGAGGAGGTTGTTGAGCTCTGCGTGGAAGGCGGGGTCGGCGTTGGCGGCGGCGTAGGCGGCTTCGAGCTCTTCGAGCGCGGCCATCAGGGTCTCTGGGACGTAGCGGCCGCCGTAGGCGCCGAAGCGGCCGGGGATTGCGGGGGGCGGGGTGAGGGTTGCGGACGCGCTCATGTTGGAGTTCCTTTCCCTGGGGTGGGTACAAAGTAAAAAGCCGCGACAGGTGGGTCGCGGCCTCGCATGGATTTCGAATCAGTCTGAAGTTACGGAGATTTCAGATGAACCTAGTCCGCCGAGCCCGCTATTGGAGGCCAATAGCGGAAGGTAAAGGCGAAGCGGCTGGAGTGGGCTTTCATCTTGAGGTCTAGGGTATATCGGAGGGGTGGGGGTGTGCAAATGGAATGTGTGCGGACGATGGATCGTTTGCGTCCCACGCAGACAGGGGTGGTTGGCCCCATATCGAATTCAGATTGGAGACCGCGATGAATCTGTCACCCGAATGGGTTGGGGGATGGCCCTCTTGTGGCAGTAACTACGAGGCAGGTTCTGCCGATTTATTTCGAATCCGAGTTGTGGTGTAGAGCGTCACATATGTGCAGAGCAAAAAGGATCACCAAAATGAAATACGGAATGCAGATTGTGGTTTTGTGCGCGGTTGTCTGCTTCATGAGTCTTGCGCCGATGGCGCGGGCTTCGAGGACAGAGACTGCGCGGACGCATGCGGAGACGCAGCACGACCGTTCGCCGCGGGTGCATGAGCGCGGCCCGCATCCTCGCCAAGGCTAATTTCCCAGAGATTGCTGAGCCGAAACTGAACCCGTCCGCTTCAGGGCGCTTTTGTCCCGCGCGCGTTTGCGATGAATTTCGCGAGCAGCGTGGGATCTTTGCGCCCGGGGGTGGCCTCGACGCTGCTGCAGACGTCGACGCCCCAGGGAGCGAGCTGGGCGATGGCGTGGGCGACGTTCAAGGGGGAGAGGCCTCCCGCGACGATCAGGTGCAAGCTGCCGGGCGCGGAGGCAAAGACGGCACGGGCGGCGGTCCAGTCGAAGGGCATGCCGGTGCCGCCGGTGGCTGCGCCGAGTTTGGAGTCGATGAGGACGCGGTCGACGGCCCCGAGTGCGGCGATGCGATTGAGCTGCGCGGCGAGGGAGACTGCGGCATCGGGCTGGGCGAGGTCCCAGTGCAGAGTCTGGATGAGCTGGAGCGAGGGGGCGAGTTTGCGGAGGGCTTCGGGTAGGTCCTCCGAGAATGCGCCGTGGAGTTGCGCGGTGGTGAGGCCGGCGGTCGCGGCGGTCTGGGCGATGTATTCCGGGTTCGCGGAGTGGAAGACGCCGACGCGTTCGAGGTGTGCGGGCAGATGCGGGGTAATGCCGGCGACCTGCGCGGGGGTGACGTGACGCTTGCTGGGGGCGAAGACGAAGCCGAGGGCGTCGACGCCGAGCGATGCGGCGAGTTGGGCGTCTTCGAGGGTGGTGTTGCAGCAGATTTTGACCCAGGTCACAGAGGTAAGGGTATCTCAGGGACCCGCGGGTTCGGGGGTGAGGAGCGTGGCGAGTGCGGTAGCGGGATCGGACTCGCGCATCAGCGACTCGCCGACGAGGAAGGCGGCATAGCCGGCGGCGCGCAGACGGGCGAGGTCGGCGGGGGTGCGGATGCCGCTCTCTGCGATCGCCAGGGCCTGTGGTGGGATGTGCTGGGCGAGGTCGAGCTGGGTCTGGGGATCGATCTGCATGGTGTGGAGGTTGCGGCTGTTGACGCCGATCATGGTCGCGCCGAGGGCGGCGGCCCGGTCGAGCTCGGCGCGGTCGTGGACCTCTACGAGGACGTCGAGGTTGAGGCGGCGGGCTTCGGTGTGGAGGAGCTTGAGGTCGGGGTCGGTGAGGGCCGCGACAATGAGGAGGATAGCGTCGGCGGCGTTGGCGCGGGCTTCAAGGATTTGGAAGGGGTGGAGGATGAAGTCCTTGCGCAGGCAGGGGATGGTTGTTGCGGCGGAGGCCTGGCGGAGGTAGTCGAGCGAGCCCTGGAAAAATTCGCCGTCTGTGAGGACGGAGAGGCATGTGGCGCCGGCGGCGGCGAGGGACTGGGCGAGGGCTGCGGGGTCGAAGTTGGCGCGGATGAGGCCGCGGGAGGGTGAGGCTTTTTTGAGTTCGGCGATGATGGCGGGGCCGGTGGCGGAGGCGCGAAGAGCGGCATCGAAGCCGCGGGGCTGGTGGGAGGCGGCCTGGCGCTCCAGCGAGCGCAGATCGGCGGAGGCTCGGCGCGCGTTTACTTCGACGAGCGTGTGCGCGAGGATGGCCTCAAGCTGGGTGGACATAGGAGGGGGTTGGTGCTGGGAGATATTTGGTGCCGAAGAAGGGACTCGAACCCCCACACCCTTGCGAGTACATGGACCTGAACCATGCGCGTCTGCCAATTCCGCCACTTCGGCACTGTCTTGCAGGTCGCGAGCCGTTTTGGGCCGCGCGCACTGCAGTCGTGAGATTCCAGTCTTTCAAAGGCGGGGGCGGCTGTCAATTGAACGTGGGGTGCAATACACTGAAACGGCTTGATGACCGCAACTTACGCGGGGAAGGCGTGTCCGCCAGATTATATGAATAAATCAACCCAGACTGTAGCGCCGGAGGGCGCCGCCGAGATTCCGGAGGAGCTTGCGCTCGAGATACGCAAGCTGGCGCACGACCTCTCGAATGCGCTGGAGATTATTGTGCAGACCAGCTACCTGCTGGGGACGGTGGAGTTGAAGGAGCCGGCGGTGGAGTGGGTGCGGATGCTGGAGAGCGGCGTACAGAAATCGCTGGACATCAATCTGGCGCTGCGGGAGTACATCAAAGCGCATACGCCGAAGTAGGGTGGGGCGGCTAGCGCTTCGCGGATTTGGCGGAACTCTTGACGGCGGTCTTGGCCTTCTTTGCTGGCGATTTCTTCGCCGGCTTTTTTGCAGCTACGCGTTTGCCCGCGGATTTGGTTGGGGTGGTCTTGGTGGGTGCGGGGGCGCTCCAGATGCTGAGCTTGGCTTCGTGGGCGGCGAGGAGTTTCTCGATCTGCTGAAGCAGGACACGTGTGTGCATGGGTTTCACCAACATCTTGTCCGCGCCGAGCGACTGCCAATCCTCGTCGGCGAGGGGGAAGGCGGTGAGCAGGGCGACGGCGGGATGGCAGGGAGCGTTGCGCGCGGCGGCGATCACCTCGGCGCCGGCGGCGTCGGACTCCATGCGCATGTCGGTGATGACCATGTGATAGTCGCAGGCGCGCAGTCTGGACTTACCCTCGCGCGCGGATGCTGCGGTGTCGACGTCGAAGCCGGAGATTTCTAGAACGGCCTTGAGGGTGAGGAGGACGGCGACTTCGTCGTCGACGAGCAGGATGCGACGCTTCATTGAGGCTCCTTGGGTGCTTTTATGTGCGACTGCGGGCGATAGCACAACTCATATTGCCGGAGGGGGTGGGGGTAGGGCAAGGTGGGTGGCCAGGGGCCTGTTGCAGGTTCAAACCTTCATCGGGTCCCTCCGCCTTCGAACCCAAGCATTTGCGATTCTCCGGGACGCCGCTTCCCAACAAAGCCATTCGACGCTCATAATTGCGTGTCAAAGCAGGCTGCCGTTGGCCGCCGTGCGACCAGGAGAAACCTCTATGTGCCCAACCTCTCGACGCGAATTCTTGAAGGATGCCGCAATCGCAGGCGCCGCGATCACCACCCGATCTCTGACTGAAGGCAAGTTGTTTGCCGCGGCGGTCCCTGGCCAGGCGAGCGGTTCGGTTGCCAGCGCACCGCGAGAGGTGCCGCTGACCTGGGTGGGCGAGGAGCCGCCGGCCGTCTCGACCGGGGTGAGCTGGGGTGTGCCGTGGGCGCAGGGGGCCATCGCACGCGATGCTTCGTTCAGCCTGTCCGCGCAGGGCGGAGGGCTTCCTTTGCAGAGCTGGCCTCTTGCGTACTGGCCCGACGGCTCAGTTAAGTGGAGCGGGTTTGCCACGGTGCTGCCCGCTGGGCTGCAAGGCGAGGTCACCCTGTCGTCAGAATCGGGGGCCGGACCAGGCGCTGCGGGTACGCTGAAGGTCGCGAACGACGGGAAGGTCGTCGCGGTAGATACCGGCGTTCTACGATGCTCGATCCCGACCGGCGGCCCCAACATCATTGACTCGATGAGCCAGGGCGGGAAGGACATCGCCGTGACCGGGCAGCTTGTCTGCATTCTTCAGAGCGGCGCCGAGACCAATCCCGAGGACTCGCCGAAGCGCGAGCGGTACGTCAGCGACGTGAAGCACGTTACGGTGGAGCAGCAGGGACCGGTGCGGGGGGTTATCAAGATCGAAGGGATGCATCGCGGGGTCGCGTCGAAACGGGAGTGGTTGCCATTTACGGTGCGACTCTACTTTTACAGCGGCCAGACTTCGGTGCGGGTCGTTCACACCATCGTCTTCGACGGCAACCAGGAGAAGGACTTTGTCCGTGGGCTGGGCCTCGAGTTCGCTGTCCCGATGCGCGACGAGCCGATGAATCGCACAGTGCGCTTTGCCGGGCCGGATGGCGGGCTGTGGTCAGAGCCGCTGCAACCCGGTGGCGGGAGCGCTGCGCAGGAGTCTGGGCAGAAGTTTACCGGCGGCGCAGTCTTTGCGAAGAACGCCATCTGGAATGACTTCAAGCTCATTCAACCCAATCCGGATGGCTTCACAATCATCAAGCGCACAGGCCCTGAGAGCACCTGGCTGTTCTCCAACGCGGGCAAGCGCGCCCCCGGCCTCGCGTATGCGGGCGACCTCGGCGGCGGCCTGGCGGTCAGCGTCAAGAACTTCTGGCAGTCGTTTCCTGCCGCACTCGAAATCCAGAATGCCGGCAGCGCCTCTGCGAAGATCGTGGCGTGGTTGTGGTCGCCGGACGCGCCCGAGATGGATATGCGCTTCTACGACACGCATGGGCATGGACTGGATGCAGCCTATGAAGATGCTCAGCCTGGTCTGAGCACCTCCTATGGCGTCGCGCGCACCAGCGAGCTCACGCTCTACCCTTCGGCGGCGTTTCCGGCGCGGACGGATACAGTTGCCATGGCAAATGCAGGCGGCAGACTGCCGCTGCTCGCCGCCTCGCCGGAGTACATCCATTCGACTAGTGTCTTCGGCGTCTGGAGTCTGCCGGATCGGTCGACAGCATTCAAGAAATCCATCGAGGACGGGCTTGATTCCGTGCTTGCCTACTACAAGCGCCAGGTCGACGACCGGTCGTGGTATGGCTTCTGGCAGTATGGCGACTTCATGCATTCGTACTCTGCGCCGCGCCACGTGTGGCACTACGACTGGGGCGGTCATGCATGGGACAACACGGAGCTTGGCGCACCGCTCTGGCTGTGGTACAGCTACCTGCGCAGCGGACGCGCCGACCTCTTCCGGCTTGCCGAGGCACACGCCCGTAACACAAGCGAGACCGACACCTATCATCTTGGCCCGATGAAGGGACTCGGCTCACGGCATAACGTCGTCAAATGGGGCGATGGCGCCAAGGAGGCTCGCATCAGCCAGTCCGCCCACTGGCGGTTCTTCCACTACCTGACCACGGATGAGCGCACAGGCGACATCATGCATGACTCTGCGGAGTCTGCCGGCATCTCGGTCGGCAACTTCGATCCCATGCGCGAGGCCGAGCCGCGTGTGCCGGGTGAGCCGCCGGTGCGCATCCGCATCGGACCCGACTGGTTTGCGATTGCGGGCAATTGGATGACCGAGTGGGAGCGCACCGGCGATACCCACTGGCGCGATCGCGTCCTCGCCGGCGTCGACTCGATTGTGGCCATGCCGTTTGGCCCCGAGACCGGCAAGCCGGAGCCCAACTCCAAAGCCGAGGCCGCCACTGTTGGATTCGATAACGCAACCGGCAAGCTGACGCCGGACGCGGATCCGCTGACGAAGGCGCTGGTGCCGGTGAACTACAATCTTGCGACCATCCAAGGCGGCGGTGAGGTGATGTTTGAGCTTGTCCCTCTACTCGGGCGGAAGGACTTTGCAGCGTCCTGGCTGCAGATGTGCCGCATCGGCGACGCGCACGCCGACGTCTATGCCAAGGACAAGATTACGGGAGACGAGGGCGCGGACGCGAGCTATGTCGTTCCGGGGCAGAGCGGGCCGCGTCTGGCTGCTTACGCCTATGCCATGACAAAGGATGTGGCTTACGCGAAGAAGGCCATTGCGATGATGCTCGCTCAGGGCGCCACCATCGCCACTCCCCAAATAGTTACCGGGCCTGATTCGCTGAAGCCCGTAGAGGAAGACGCGCGCATATCCACCAATGAAGCTGGGCAGAGCGGACTTTCAACCATAGAGGTGCTGGAGTTTTGCAAGGACCAGTTGCCCACCGAGGCAGCGGTACGGACCGTGCGCGAGTTCCGTGGGCGTCAGGCTCCTCCGGCGCCGGTTGCGCCCAAATCGTAACGGCTACGGCCGCCCTCCCAATGCACCTGCGAGGCGGCTGGATGCTCAATTTCAGCTGCGCAGGTCGTAGCGGTCGAGGTTCATGACCTTGTTCCACGCGGCCACGAAGTCCTTTATGAAGATCTCCTTCGAGTCGGCCGATGCGTAGACCTCCGCGATGGCCCGGAGCTGAGAGTTGGAGCCGAAGATCAAGTCCACACGAGTTGCGGTCCATTTAATCTCACCCGTCGCGCGATCCAATCCCTCAAACAAGCCCTCCGAGGTAGAAGCTGCCTTCCACTCCGTCGCCATGTCGAGCAGATTGACGAAAAAGTCATTCGTCAGCGTCCCGGGCTGCGAGGTGAAGACACCGTTCTTCGATCCGCGGAAGTTGGCGCCGAGCACGCGCAGGCCACCGACGAGGACGGCCATCTCCGGAGCGGTCAGTGTCAGCAACTGCGCCCGGTCGACAAGCAGCGCCTCCGCCCGTTCCGTGTGCCCCAGCCGCAGGTAGTTGCGGAAACCGTCCGCGGTCTGCTCCAGCGGAGCGAAGGATGCAACGTCGGTCTGCTCCTGCGAAGCGTCTGTGCGGCCAGGCGCGAAGGGGACGGTGACGTCGAATCCCGCCTTCTTCGCAGCCGCTTCCACCGCGGCGCACCCGCCCAGAACGATCAGGTCGGCGAGCGAGACCTTCTTGCCAGTCGCACTGAACTCCTTCTGAACTGCCTCGATCGTGCTGAGAACCTTCGCGAGCACCAGAGGCTGATTCACCTCCCAGCTCTTCTGCGGCTCCAGGCGAATGCGTGCACCGTTCGCTCCACCGCGCTTGTCCGATCCGCGGAAGGATGCTGCCGCCGCCCACGCCGTCGAGACGAGCTGCGAGATGGAAAGACCCGAGGCCAGGATCTTCGCTTTGAGCGCGGCAATCTCCGCGTCGCCGATCAGTTCATGATCGACTGCGGGAATGGGGTCCTGCCAGATCAACTCCTCCTTCGGCACTAGTGGGCCGAGGTAGCGGACGAGGGGGCCCATGTCGCGGTGAGTGAGCTTGAACCATGCCCGGGCGAAGGCGTTGGCAAACTTCGCCGGATTGGCCTGGAAGCGCTTGCCGATCTCGGCGTAGATGGGGTCGAAGCGCAGCGCAAGGTCGGAGGTGAACATCATGGGCGAGTGCTTCTTGCCCTCGATATGCGCGTCCGGAATGTTGGCCTCGACGCCCTTGGCGTACCACTGCCAGCCGCCGCCGGGCCCTTTGCCCAGCTCCCACTCATAGTTGTAGAGGTTGTCGAGGTATTCGCTGTCCCACTGGATGGGCCGCGTTGTCCACGCGCCTTCCAGGCCGGAGGAGATGGTGTCTTCGGCGTTGCCCTTGCCCGCGGAGTTCTTCCAGCCAAAGCCCTGCTGCTCGATGGGCGCGCCCTCCGGCTCGGGTCCGACGTACTTGTTCGGATCGTAGGCGCCGTGGCCCTTGCCGAAGGTGTGGCCACCCGCAATCAGGGCAAACGTCTCCTCGTCGTTCATCGCCATGCGTGCGAATGTCTCGCGGATGTCGCGCGCGGAAGCAATGGGATCGGGCTTGCCATCGGGGCCTTCCGGGTTCACATAGATGAGGCCCATCTGCACCGCGGCGAGAGGATGGTCGAGATCGCGCTCCCCCTGGTAGCGGTCGCTGCCGAGCCAGGTATGTTCCGAGCCCCAGAAGATATCTTCCTGCGGCACCCACACGTCCGCGCGGCCGCCGCCGAAGCCGAAGGTCTTAAGCCCCATCGAGTCCAGCGCCACGTTGCCGGCAAGGATCATCAGATCGGCCCAGGAGATCTTCTTGCCGTACTTCTGCTTGATCGGCCAAAGCAGGCGGCGGGCCTTGTCGAGGCTTACGTTGTCCGGCCAGCTATTCAGCGGAGCAAAGCGCTGCGTGCCCATGCCTGCGCCCCCGCGACCATCGTGGGTGCGGTATGTGCCGGCGCTGTGCCACGCCATGCGGATGAAGAACGGGCCGTAGTGACCGAAGTCCGCCGGCCACCAGCTCTGCGAGTCGGTCATCAGCGCGTGCAGGTCCTTGATCAGTGCGTCGAGATCGAGGGTCTTGAACTCTGCAGCATAGTCGAAGTCTGGACCCATAGGATCGGCCAGCTTGGAGTTCTGGTGCAGGATGGCGAGGTCGAGGCGATCCGGCCACCAATGCTCGTTGCGTGTAATCTTGCGCGAGGTGTGCGTGACCGCGCCGTGCAGGGGAGACGCCGTCTCCGTGCCGGTGGGGGGATTGCCGCCGTGCGGCACTGGACATTTCATTTCGTTCGACATGTTCGCTCCTTTGTGCTGATTGCCGGGGAAACTTAATCCACGCTTGGCCGCGCGGGCCAACGGTTAGCGAGTTCTGTGAGTGGACGGCCTCATCTGCGTTTTGTCTTCCGGCACTCGGCACAGATTCCGATGACATCGATAGCGTAGCGCTCCGCCTGGAAGCCCCCAGGCAATCGTCGCAGCGCCGGGAGGACTCCGAGGTCCTTCTCTTCGATGTCGGCGATGGCCTTGCAACGCGAGCAGACCATGTGGTGATGGAGGTGGCTGTTGAGCTCGACCCGCAGAGAGCCATGGTGCATGCTGACTTCTTTAAGTACGCCTCTCTCGACGAAGAGATGGATATTCTTATAGACCGTCGCAAGGGAGATTGCGGGGATACGCTTTTTGACCCGCGCGTAGACCTCTTCCGGGCTGGGGTGGCCGGGCATCTTCCGCATGACCTCATAGAGGACCTGGCGCTGGTGGGTCGCGGCGAGCCCGTGGTCCGCACAAAGTTCACGGAAGGGAAGGGTCTCGACGCTGGAAGCAGGCCGCATCAAGAGCTAGTAAACGATAATTATTCTTGTTCGTCAAGCGGTGGGTGCGCGCACGCATCGCTCCCACCGAAGGGCATGGCGGGTTTGAATAAGTTGCGACTGTGGAGCAGACTTGCAGGATGGTGCGTGTTGGGGTGGATGAGAATGTGGCGGAGGAGTTGCTGCGAGAGTTTCCGCGCGAGGCGCAGATTGTGCGGCTGCCACGGGTGATTGCGCAGCCGGTGGACGTGGACTTCTGGATACTGCCGTTCTATCGCAAGGACACGGAGGCGGCCTTCGCCCAACTGCGCGGGGTGAAGGTGGCGCAGTCGTTGATGGCAGGTGTCGATTGGGTGCTGCCGTGGCTGCCGAAGAGCGTGGTGCTGTGCGATGGGCGGGGGATCCATGATATTTCGGCGTCGGAGTGGGTGATGGCGGCGATCATGGCGACGATGAAGTGGTTGCCGCTCTATCGCGACCTGCAGGCGAAGCAGCAGTGGAAGGGATTTGCGACGGTGACGGACGGGTTCCTGAGCGAGGCGGGCGCGTCGAAGGGGCAGTACCGGGTGCTGGCGGAGGACCTGGCGGGAAAGACGGTGCTGATTGTGGGGTATGGGTCGATCGGCGAGGCGATTGAGGCGCGGCTGACGCCGTTTGGGGTGACGGTGCTGCGAGTAGCGCGGCGGGCGCGGGAGACGCCGCGGGTGAGTGCGATTGGGGAGATGCATAAGTTGTTACCGCTGGCCGATGTTGTTGTGTTAATTGTTCCGCTGACTGAGGAGACGCGGGGGATGTTTGGTGCGGCGGAGATTGGGCTGATGAAGCATGGGGCATTGCTGGTGAACGCGGCGCGGGGGCCGGTGGTAGTGACGGAAGCGCTGGTGGCCGCGCTCACGGAGCATCGGATTCGCGCGGCGGTGGATGTGACGGACCCGGAGCCGCTGCCGGTGGGGCATCCGCTGTGGACGGCGCCGAATTGTCTAATCACGCCGCATATCGGCGGGTCGACGCCGGAGTTTATCTATCGGGCGTTTAAGTTTGCTGCAGCGCAGGTGCAGCGGTTTACGGCGGGTGAGGCGCTGGAGAATGTGGTGACGGAGGCGGGGTACTGAGGCAGTGGCTAGAGGCTAGTGATTAGAGGCTAATGCCAGCGTCGAGCGGGTTTTCTGGTGTGGAGGGCGTCGGGGTCCTCCTCTTCGTCCTCTTCTTCTTCCTCGATGTCCTCATCGTCATCTTCGTCCTCCTCTTCGTCTTCGTCGTCCTCAATGATGATGTCGTCTTCCTCTTCTTCCTCCTCATCGTCGTCCTCGTACTCGTCTTCGTCCTCCACCGTTTCCTCCTCGTCGAGGTCGTCTTCTTCCTCTTCGAGGTCGCCCTCGTCGTCTTCTTCGTCCACGGGGGCGGCGAGGATGTATGGGGCGGCCGCAAGAAAGAGTGCGAATGGGGTGTCTTCCGTGGGAGTGAGGTCCTGAGTGGTCTGCATAGAGCTTTCTCCTGGAGGCTGTGGCCAGTTGGATGCAGAGACGGGAGGTTGCGGGTGTGAAATTTTGCCGAACAGGGGTGTTTCTACGATACCGCAAGGGAAGGGGCGGAGATGCGTCAGGCGGTGCGGAGGGCGGATTCGATGCTGGAGTTGACCTCGGCCTGGGCGAACTCGGCGGCGACGCGGATGCCGTTCATCACCGCCTTGTCGTTCGACGAGCCGTGGCCGACGATGCAGACGCCGCGCACGCCGAGCAGCGGGGCGCCGCCGTACTCGGAGTAGTCGAGGCGCTTCTTGAAGTCGTTGAATGCCTTGCGCGAGAGCAGTGCGCCGACCTGCGAGGTGACGGTGGATTTAAGGGCCTCGCGCAGCAGGGTGCTGACGAGTTTGGCGGTGCCCTCACAGGTCTTGAGGGCGACGTTGCCGACGAAGCCATCGCAGACCGCGACGTCAGTGTGGCCGTTGAAGAGGTCGCGGCCCTCGACATTGCCGATGAAGTTGACGTGCGAAAGCCCGCGCAGGAGCGGCAGGGTGTCGTGGGTGAGGGCGTTGCCCTTGGAGTCTTCCTCGCCGATGGAGAGCAGGCCAACGCGGGGGTTATCGATGAGCAGGACGTTGCGCGCGTACATGTGGCCCATCACGGTGAACTGGACGAGGTTGTCGGGGTCGCAGTCGACGTTCGCGCCAACATCCAGCAGCAATGACGGGCTGCCGGTTACCGTAGGCAGAATTGTGGCCAATGCTGGCCGGTGGACGCCGGCCAACATGCCGAGGACCATCTTGGCGGTGGCCATGGCGGCGCCGGTGTTGCCCGCGGTGAAGAAGCCGGCGGCTGCGCCCTCGCGCACCATGCGCAGGCCCACGCGCATGGAGGAGTCGCGTTTGGCGCGGACGGCTTGTGCGGCTTTGTCGTCCATGCTGATCCACTCGGAGGAGTGGACAATTTCGATTGCAGGAGCGGCGGTGCCGGGCCAGCGCGGGGCGCGGAGAGCACGGGAGAGCGCTGGGCGGAGGATTTCTTCGGGGCCAACGAGGTGGACGCGGACGTCGTAGTGGCGACAGGCGAGGATGGCCCCGCGAATCTCGGACTCGGGGGCCCGGTCGGAACCCATTCCGTCTACGACGATGTCGATTGGCATCTGGAGAGAGAGCCTAACGTGGGGACCGGAGCGAAGGCAAGGGCGGGATGCAACTGCTAATGCGGGGATCCTTCACTGCGTTCAGGAGGCTTCTTTGACGGCGAGGACTTCGCGGCCCTTGTAGTGACCGCACTTCGCGCAGATGCGGTGCGGCAGCTTGCGCTCGTGGCAGTTGGGGCACTCGGAGGTGCTGACCGGGGTAAGGAAGTCATGGCTGCGGCGCTTGGCGGTGCGCTGCTTGGAGTGGCGGCGTTTCGGATTCGGCATTGCATTTCCCTTTCGCGGTGCCCGGGCGCGCAACGAATCTTCGCGGCGCAGAATAAGGCCCAATGGTCCGGATGTCTTGTGTTACCTGGATTCGATCGTGTCGGCCAGTGCTGCGAGCGCATTCCATTTGGCATCCGCCGCAGGTTTGCAGTTGCAGGTCTGTTGGTTCAGGTTCTGGCCGCAGCGCGGACAAAGTCCTTTGCAGTCTTCCTTGCAGAGCGTGCGGCTGGGCAGGGATAGCAGCACCTGTTCGCGCACGACATCTTCAAGCGAGAGGCCGCTCTCTTCATAATAGCCGATTTCGGTCTCGTCGAGGGTAATGGCGCGCTCCCCGGGCGTGGCGTCGGCGGATTGCGGGCGGAAGATGAGGTCGAAGCCGGCGGCAAGCGGGGTGGCGACGGGCTCGACGCAGCGCGCGCAGAGCAGTTCAAAGTCGCCCTTGTAGGCGGCGCGCAGGCGGATGTCGGCGACCTGCTCGCGGTGGCCACGGTTTTCGATGATGAGGTCGGCGCGGCCGGTGACCGGTAGCGGGCCGACCTGGAGGACGTCGGGGGCGTAGTCGAGCGCGCCGGCAGGGATGGATTCGGAGAAGAGGAGAGGCTCTTGTTCGAGTTGGAGGGGAGTAATGAGCACGATTTAAGGGTAGGGCGATGTGAGGTGCAGGTCAACTGGAATGTCCGCTGCCGATGAGCCTACTGTGAGCCTCTGTCTGCACTGTCCACTGACTCGTTACTCTACCGTCGGTAGCCATATCGGAAATTCCACTGCATCTTCGTAAGATTACGATGCCCTATGGCCGAACCGTACTACCAATCGGTCGAAACGAACCGTCGTGACCTTAGCCCAGAAATCCCTCGTCGATCTTCTTACGCGCATGAGCGAGTGCGACATCTACTGCTTCCGCCTCTGAATCGAAGGCGGCCCTTAACGTGAACGGGGTAATAACCGTTCCGTCTCTTTCGTTATGCTTCCGGATTTCAAAGACCGAGGCCCATCCCAAGTCATTTTGTAATTGGAGCGACCTCGCTTCGATCACGAGGCCTTTATAACTTTCTGTCTTCATGAAGTTTTCCATCCGCCTGATCTAGTATGGCAGGCATGGATGAGCCGACGAAAGAAATGTGGGACTTGTCGCTTGCCAGCGACTATATGGGTTACGTGCTCTTGGGCGGAATTATCCTCCTCATAGCTCTTCTAATTTTTCACGTTTGGTCTAGGCTGCTTTGGCTGATCTGCGGAGTCAGCCTCGGAGCATTCGTGGGCTTCGTTATCGGCAACTACTACTCAGTACGCGCTGTTCACAGCAAATCGTCAGGCTGACCGCTGATTGTTTGCTGGCCTTGCGGGTTTTCGACTGGCCCGAGGAATAGCCGTATGGCGGCGATGCCGGTGGCTCCGGAGGCGAGACAACTGGGGGTGTTCTCTGCGGTGATGCCGCCGAGGGCAAGGACGGGGATGGGGGCGGCAGCGCGACAGGCAGAAGCGAGGAGTTCGAGGCCGGTGCCCGGGTGGGTGTCTGCGGCGACGATCTTTTCGAAGACGGGGCCGAAGAGGATGAGGGTGGGGCGGGCGTCGGGCGGTAGATGCGTGGTGTGGGAGACCTCTTCGAGGGTGTGACAGGAAAGGCTGATGATGGGCGCGGGCAGGCCGGCGTGGGCGTAGAGGGTATGGACCTGAGCGGGAGTCAGCTCGCCCGGTGCGGAGGTGAGGTGGACGCCGTGGGCGCGGATGGAGATGGCGATGTCGGCGCGGGAGTTGATGAGGAGTTTGGTGGGGGAGTCTCTTAGGGTGGTGAGGATTGCGCGGGCGAGCGTGACGAGGTCGGCGGCGGGGAGGTGTTTTTCGCGGAGCTGGAGGTAGTCGACGTTGAGGGCGGCGAGGCGGGCGGCTTGGTTGAGGAGGGGTTCAACGTTGTACATCCCACCCATCTGCGAAGAAACCGCAGATGGATGGGGCACCTGGTCCTTATTGCGGAGCAGGGTGCGGTCAGTGATGGCGTAGCGAAGCATCCCAAGTAGTGTAGGCGCGCGGTAACGTGGGGTTGAGGGCGGCTGTGGTAGTTTCTAGGCAGAGCGAGGTGGCTCACGGCAACCGATATCTATCTTCTCTGTCACTCAATGACATCATGTGCGGACTAATAGAGACGCGATGAACGCGAGGGAGAACACGGCACGGGATGAGTAGTGCTTTCGATCTGATCGTGATTGGGTCCGGGCCGGCCGGACAGCGAGCGGCCATCTACGCGGCGAAGATGGGCAAGAAGGTCGCGGTGGTGGAGGCGCGCGAGGTAGTGGGCGGCGCGTGCATCAATACGGGGACGATCCCGTCGAAGACGATGCGCGAGGCGGTGCTGCATCTCTCTGGCTACAACTACAAATCGATCTATGGGATGAACTACCGGGTGAAGGAGAAGATCACCATGGCTGACCTGGCCTTCCGGGTGCAGCATGTGATCAAGACCGAGGTGGACGTGACCGAGGCGCAGCTCTCGCGCAATGGCGTGGAGATGCTGGTGGGGGTTGCGAGCTTTGAGGACGCAACGCACATCAAGGTTACGAACTCGCGCGGGGCGAATGTGTATGAGACCGCGAATGTGCTGATCGCGACCGGGACCAAGCCGGCGGCGTCGGAGAAGGTGCCTATCAACGGGCGCAGCATCATCAACTCCGACCAGGTGCTGGAGCTGCCCAACCTGCCGAAAACGATGATTGTGGTGGGCGGCGGTGTGATTGGGGTGGAGTATACGTGCATGTTCTCCGCGCTGGGCGTGCGCGTGACGCTGGTGGAGCGGCGTCCTAAGCTGCTGGAGTTTGCCGACCAGGAGATTGTGGAGGCGCTGAGCTACCACCTGCGCGACACGCGGGTGACGATGCGGCTGAATGAAGAGGTGGAGAGCGTAGAAGAGTCGCCGGACGGGACGGTCGTTGCGAATCTTGAGAGCAAGAAGAAGCTGCAGGGCGATGCGCTGCTTTATGCGGTTGGGCGGCAGGGCAATGTGGATGAGCTGAACCTTGCGGCGATTGGACTCGATGCGGACAAGCGTGGGCGCATCCCGGTGGACAAGGATTTTAGGACGAAGGTGCCAAATGTTTTTGCGGCGGGGGACGTGATTGGGTTTCCGTCGTTGGCTTCGGTGTCGATGGAGCAGGGGCGGATTGCGGCGGCGCGGGCGTTTGGCGATGAGACGATCCTGTCCAACCCCAGCTACTACCCATATGGGATTTATACGATTCCGGAGATCAGCTTTATCGGCAAGACGGAGGAGCAGCTGACCGAGGAGGACGTGCCGTACGAGGTGGGCGTGGCGTACTATCGCGAGATCGCGCGCGGGCAGATCCGT
>Ga0302320_10014412_pt1 | contig 16361 bp, 13 predicted proteins | sample Bog_T0_3_FD_202130 | JGI IMG/M metagenome (GOLD analysis project Ga0302320, IMG submission 202130) | Peat permafrost microbial communities from Stordalen Mire near Abisko, Sweden - Bog_T0_3 | ecosystem: Environmental > Terrestrial > Soil > Wetlands > Peat | place: Sweden: Abisko, Stordalen Mire... | reverse complement strand
AGGCGGACGAAAAGAACCCCGCTGTTAGCGCAGCGGGGTTCTTTGCAGGTGGCCTTCATGCCAAAACGAAGGCAACCTCGGAGTTGGTTTTACCTTGGCATGAATCGCTGCCGCTGTCAAAGTCCGTCTACGCACGCGGATGGGGGTTCATGCGGAAGTAGTTCTCCGGCAGAGGTTTTGCCGCAATTCGTGTTGCCGGTCGCTTTTCTGGATTTGCACGTGCTGTGATCGCGGCCAGCGCTACTGCGGCGCGGAGTGCCGCGGTCAGGTGCGGCGCCAGCAGCATCGGGCCGCCAATCGCCGTCATCAGCAGAGCGTCGAGGGGCGGCTGGATCATCGCGACCGGCAGCGCGCCTATCGTTGCCGCCGTTTCCGGCGTCGCGTGACGGATCAAGGTTCCCAATCTTGCGCATCTCGTTCACCATCGGAGGGTGGAAAAGCGGTCACGATGCCGGCGGTTGCTCCGTTGCGTGTTCGGCCACGTGAGCGGCGAGTATTTTGGATGCGCTGCATGGTCTGCGGCCGCGCCGGCCGCTTCGTCGATCCTTTTCCGCGCACAAGTTCTCGCAGGTGAGCAGAGATGATCGATCCTGAGATGCGGGTAAAGATCTGCCGCTACTTTTATGCCGAGCACTGGAAGGTGGGCACCATCGCCCAAGCGCTCGGAGTTCATCCTGTTGGCGTGAATTAAGCTTTTTCATAAACCCAACACGTCAGGGAGCGGCGCGTTCCTCCGGCAACTTCCTCGCTTTCAATAGAGAGCTGGTTATCCTACTCTGGATGCATGATCGAAAACGATAAGACAGTTCGTGTTGGGCTCATTGGCTACGGGTATGCAGGAAAGACCTTCCACGCTCCGCTGATCCGCTCGGTGCCGGGGCTTGCGTTGCGTGTGATCGGGTCCTCGAAGAGTGAGATCATCGAGGCGGAGTATCCTGGCGTTCTCGTCTGTTCGGCTGCGGAAGTGCCGGCACATCCGGTTGTCGATCTGGTCGTGATCGCCAGCCCTAATGAGAGCCATTTTCCTCTCGCGGCCGCCGCATTGCGCGCAGGGAAGGATGTTGTCGTCGATAAACCGTTCACCGTGACCCTCGCTGAAGCGCGGAGCCTCGCGGAGATCGCTGGGCAGCACAAGCGGATACTTTCCGTCTTCCATAATCGGCGCTGGGAAAGCGAGATTCTTGCCGCCAAGGCAATCCTGGAGGCAGGCGTTCTCGGCGAGGTTACGCATTACGAGTCGCACATCGACCGTTTTCGGCCGGCAGTGCGCCGGCGCTGGCGCGAGGATCCAGGTCCGGGCGCGGGATTGTGGTTCGATCTTGGGCCGCATCTGATCGATCAGGCTTTGTTTCTATTTGGACTTCCGCAGACCGTCAACGCCAACTTTGGAATCCTGCGCAGCGGAGGGCGGACCGACGACTGGGCCCATGTGCAGCTGAACTACGATCGCCTGCGCGTGGTCCTTCATAGCTCATTGCTGGTGTCGGGTGGTGGTCCGCGTGATGTGCTTCACGGCACGCGGGGTGGCTGGGCAAAGTTCGGGGCAGATGTTCAGGAGCGGCAGCTCATGAGCGGAATGCTTCCTACCGATCCGCAATTTGGCTACGATCCCGATCCTGGCATCCATTACGACGGAGAAACCGGCACGCGGACTGAAATCCCGGCGCCGGCCGCCAACCAGCGTGAATACTACGCCGGCATTCGGGACGCCATCCTTGGGAGATGCCCGGTTCCTGTTCAGTTGAAGTATGCGATCGCCGGCATGGCCATTCTCGAGACATCGTTTGAGTCGGGCGCCCGCGGCCAGGTGCTTCCCATTCCGCTGACCGCAGAGGAACGCGCCCAGTGGACGTAGTCCCGGCTGCTGCACGCATTCCCGAACATCCGCACAACCCCGGAGCTTCACTGGGGACTGAGCGCGTATCGGTGAACGCACCGGGGAATGCCACATCTCAACTCGCGACAGGCCAATGCACGTTTCCAACACCGGCGTGGCTCGAAATGAGCATCGGCCTTTACGATCCCGAGCTGGCCTACAACCTCTACGGCATCTTACTCGCCTTCCACCGCAAACTCGCCGAGGGTCCCCTTCACTACGAAACGGCAGTCAGCGCGCACGCGAGTTAGCCAAACCTGGGCAGTTCAGCTGCCGCTCTTTGATGAACCCTATCCGGAGAGTTGCCGGTAGTGTTTCCAAGGGACAGTGGCAGACGCACTCATCGCAGAGCTAGCACAGGGAAGGTGAGTTCAGACTTCGGCGCTTTTGAGAAGTGACCCGGGTCTGCTTTCCAGAAGTGACCCACCTAGCGTGTAACCAAGATTGCAACTGAGGATCGGCACATGGCGTGGGGATGATGGTTCATCATGCCCGTTGCCCGGAAGCGCCCTTGTTGCATTTACCATCGCTGGTTCCGTCCCGACAATCGAGTTGGCTCCCGACAACGGGCTTGCAGTAGGCCTGCGTGCCAGGCCTTGCGTCGCCGTAAGAAGCAGGCTGCGTGGCGAGCGCGGAATCTGGACTACTTTTCCGACCGGCGTATCCAGGCCCGCGGGGCCTGCGACGAGCCGCCGGAACCGCTCCGTTTACCCTCTCCTTTGAATCAACTTCCCTGGGACATCGCGCAATCGATCGCCGGCCTCGAATCTGTTGTGTTGCGCCGTCAGCATCGGCGTCATTATTCAGGTAAACTTCAGCTCGATGACCACAGAAAAGTTTTCTGCTCCAAACCCGACGACAGGTTAGCATACCGCATTCTGTGCAGCACGGCGCATTTCTGCGTGCCAAGAAAGGCGCTCTTATTTGGACCGGATTCTTGCGACGAGTCACGGACAAACTTTGTGCTCCAAACTCGACGACAGATCAGCGTCCCGCATTCTGTGCTCCGGTAAAGGCGCTTTTCTTTGGGCCGAATTCTTGAGGTGAGATAAGGCAAGCAACAGTTTGGTCCATGATATTCGGTTCTATCGTGATGCCATTGTGAAAATGTGGCGGAATTTGCTGCTCGATTACCTCACGATGGCCTTCGACGGCGGCCAGCTTACAGCCGCTCTCTCCCGGCAGGAACTAACGAAGCTGTTCGCGGAGCACCGCGACCGCTGGTGGAGTGGAAAGGTCGATTACTTCAATTCCAAGGGGGCGTTTCTCCGCTACATCTCCCGCTATCTGCGCCGCCCGCCATTGGCTGAGTATCGGCTGCTACCCGGCGAAAATCAGGAAATCCGTTTCTTGACCAAAGATAAAAAGCAGGGGCGGACCGTCATCACCACCGGCACCCCGCGCGAGTTCATCACCCGCCTTGCGGAGCAAGTCCCGGATCGTTACCTGCACGGGGTTCGATACTTCGGCTTGCTTGCGCCGCAGTCGATTGGCAAAAGCTACGAAGTGTTCCTGGCCCTTCTGGGCCAGCGGAGACCACTTCGGCCAAGGCGCATCCGCTGGGCAGCGTCGATTCAGCAGACATTCCGGCGAGACCCGCTACTCGATAGTGACGGGCGGCGCATGTATTGGGCGAGGCGAATTGCCCCGGCCAAACGCGAACCGACTTGAGATAGAATTCGCTTACTTTCCCGCGTCTGAGACCAGGCAATCCGCGAAATAAAACATTCTGCCTCCGCCCCAACCAGCCTGCCGGCGAGTCAGGTCCTGTCAAAAATCGTGCGGGGATCGACCGGCGAAGGTCTTTTCAGTTCAACCTCTCTCTGAAATGAAATCTTGATTCTCCTATAATTTGGACGTGACGATGTCGACGGCACAGATGAAGTGTCCACCTTCGAACTGGCCGGAGACGTAGTGGTAAACATCTCCGCTGTAGTTCCAGAAATCCTCGTACACGGACATAGTGGTGATCAGAGGTCAGCGGGTAGAAATCCAAGTCTTCATGTCGGTGGGTAAATTGAGGGCGTGGGAGCCGGTGACGTTCATGGCGGAGGCCTGCCAGTTGACGGCCAAGCCGGAGCAGTCAAGGTCGGAGCAGGGGTTCTCACTGCGATACGGATAACTGGCTTCGGCGGCGACTCCGGCGGTACAGGCGGTAAGGGCGTCCGAAGGCCACCACCCGGAATTCTACTCGTTGTCGCAGCCACAGACGCGACCGGCTTTTGCCGCGTAGCAGAAGAAGATGTGCGCTTCCGAGAGGTCGATGCCCGTGTTGGGATTCTTTTGCGAAACCTACACATTGAGCTCATACACAAGCGTTGGCAGTATTCCATGGTCCTGGTAGGATTAACTCTTTTGCACGAAGATCGCCAGCAGCGAAAGGCAAATCATAACGGCAATAACAGTTCGAATGATCTCCACGTTGAAGCAGAAGATGGAGGTACCGAGACGATCGAAGATAAAGTTGCGAAGGTGTCCACGGCGCTCGCACCAGTGCTCTTGCCGATGATCGATTCGTTGGGATCTCTGGACGTGGGGGCGTCCGAAACTGTGAGTGTGTCAGCAGAAGCGAAGTAAGTATCCTCTGGCAGAGCCGGAGGCTTTACGGTTGCTGGCCCCTCAAAGGGGCCTGATCGCAACCGGTGAAAGCAAAAGCAAGAGCAAAAGCAAAGGCATCACAGTGCAAAGGCTAAGTCGGGGCCATTCAGCTACAAAGCTAAGCGTAAGCACTTCATTATTATGATAATTATGCGTGATTTGACGAACACGCCTTTCCGGATGGTTCCGGACGCAAAAATCATACACGACAAGCAAGTCGTCCATCACGGCAATCTAGGCGGGGCCTGTCACGTCTATCTGCGGAATTTTGCGAATCTTTCCACGGTTCGTGAGTTGTTGACTGCTGAGCCTGATGTTGAAGAGATCTATGACCGCGTTGAGGCAGCTGCCACCTCGCCTGCATGTGAAGCGCATCGGCGATCTCTTCCTGCTTGCTGCACGCGATACCGTGTTCGGCTCACTGACCGAAGCCCGTCAGGACGTTAGATTGCGTTCGCACGGATCGCGTTACGAGCAGCCTGTCCCGGTCCTCCTTTTGGGGATCGATAGCCCGCTCAACCACCCGAATTCAATCTCGATGTAACACGAGCTTTGATTTTCGATGAACCAATAGAGAGAACCGCACCCGGATTGCAACCTTTGTGAAATCCTGTGCCGATGCCGCGATCCATATCATTTTCAAGACTGTGAGAGTTCGCTGAGCGTGTCCGTACTCGCGCGAATACCGAAAACTCGGCGCACCTCCGCGGCGATTCCTGGGGCGCAACCGATGGCTGTGCCCTGATATATGGACCGTGAACCATCCATTGCGAAGAACACTCCATTTGCTTCCTCAATGATCAACCTGAGCGCGGCCAGATCCCAGGGTGCGGCTTTGGTTTCGAACCAGAGATCAGCCTTGCCAGCTGCAAGCAAGCAGGCGTCATACGCGCCCCCGAAAGTCCGTACACTCCAGCAGCGCTGCATAAGCTCCACGACGCGCCTCAGGTGCGGACGGGCAGCCGCAAGGTGCAGCCCGTTCGGGCAAAACACACTGTCGCCAATGGATGCAATTGCAGAAATCTGCAGCCTCTCGCTGTTCACATAAGAACCGCAGCCGCGGGCCGCATAAAAGGTCTGGTTTAGCAGGGGAAAGTGCGCGACGCCAATGAGCACTTCGTCCGCTTCTTCGAGGGCGATCAAAACGCACCAAAAACGGCTGCCCCTTATAAAATCGCGCGTGTTATCAATCGGATCAATGATCCAGCGCCTGCCGCTCTCGCCTGATTTGCATGCACCTTCTTCACCAAGAATGCCATCTTGCGGATAATGCAGCTCAATGGCTTCGCTGATCATGTTCTCGTTGTCTTTATCTGCGATTGTGACAGGAGATCGATCATTCTTGGTCTCGACAAAAATGCCGCGCGCACGAATTAATCTTGCGTTGTCTCCGGCCGCTTTGGCGATGCGGCGCGCAAACCCAAGTTCTTCCCTGTACCTCATTGCATTCAATCCTACTTCCCGTTCACGGCCACCTCGCAAGGCTGCTGCGCGCTGCACATGAATCTGAATTGGGTCGCTTCTACGCAACCGCGGACATCAGGAGGCTGTTCGATGCAAGGTCGGAAGCCCAACTCGTCGCAATGGCGAGAGAAAGACTGGCCGGAAGAATGAATTTGAACCTCCGGCCCCTTGGTCCCGAACTAACAACCGATTTGCTACGCTATTGATTCGTTGGTAGCCTCCAGAGTTTTTCGCATTTTCGATCTTCGTTAGCATGTTGGAAAGTTGTTGGGTTTGGGTTGTTTTGCTCCTGGCCCCATGGGGCCAGGAGCAAAGCCGCTCAGGCGATGGCCACAACGTCTGCCAGCCGGTCCATGTGCAGATACCGTTTGCTGCCTCACTTGGTTGCCGCCACATGCCGTAGCCGCGCCTCTGCCATCTTTCTAAACCGAAGACAGATTCCAAGCCTGCCTTGAACATCGAAGCAGGCGGGGGGATCTTCTTCATGCCCAATTCTTTCATTGACACGGTTACGCAGGATGCCGAAGTAGCGAAAAGGAAAGCGCGGTCCTCAGTCAGTTAAGTCGGGGAGGACGATGGGCACGACTTCTACCCGGCGCACCAAAACAAAGAATGAGCTGAGCGCGAGGAAGGGAAGAAGCCCAGCCGCGATAAACACCGGAACATACGAGAAGCGATCCACGACAATTCCGGTAAGGAGCATCGTCGCCATGCTCATAACTCCGTCACCAATCCCGGTGAGGCTGGTAATGCGTGCCAGCATATGTTGGGGAAAGATGTCAGTATAAAGTCCGATCAGGTTGGCCGCGTAAGCGTTGATACCCAGCGAGGCGACGCAGATGACGCTGATCGCGGCTAGGTTGTTAGCGGTGGCGGGGACCAGCACAGCAAACGCCGACAGTGCGATGGAGACGATGAAGAGGGTTCGGCGAGAGGTATCGAGGCTGTACCCGCGCCTCACCAGCCATCGCGAGGCCCATCCGCCGCCGAGATTTCCGACGCCGCCGGCCAGGAAGGGCAGCCACGCCAGCAGTCCCACCATGGTCAGCGACATGCCGCGCTGGTGCTTGAGATACTGCGGCAGCCAATACCAGTAGAAATTAGTGACCGGTGATCCGAACGCGCGCATCAGAATCGCTCCCCAAACCGCTGGGAAAGTGAGCAGGTGAAGCATCGAGACGTCTCTGCTGGCCTGCGCCGTCACCAGCTGGCTTTGCCCCGGCGCGGATTCCTTCAAGCGCGGATGTTGGCCGGGCTCCCAATAGGTGCGCAGCCAAGGGATGATCCACAGCAGTCCAGCCAGGCTGGGCAGCACAAATCCTGCTCGCCAGCTAAAGTGCAAAGTGAGATAGACGACGAGCGGCGGAGCCACGACTGCGCCTGCCAGTGAGCCACTGTTGAAGATGCCCGCCGCGAAGGCCCGATCCTCCGGCGGAAACCATTGCGCAATAACTTTGGTGCCGCCGGAGTAGGCGCCACATTCGGCCAGGCCCAGCAGAAATCGCAGGGCACTGAACTGGGCCACGGAATGCATGAACGCGTGCCCCAGACTGGCCAGTGACCAGACGCAGACGAGGATGACGAATCCTTTGCGCGCCCCGATGCGGTCAATCATGATCCCCACCGGGATCTGCCCGATTGTCATTCCTGCTAGAAAGTAGAAGAGAATGAGCCCATATTCGCTGTTGGAAAGATGCAGCGAAGCCGTCAGCACCGGCGCCACCACCGAAAGAATCTGGCGGTCGAGAATGCATATAGCGATGAGAAGGAAAAGGAGAAAGACGATCTTTCCCCTCAGCTTTTTCACGGCTCCGGCTACTGACGGAATTCTGGTTTCCGGCATGGTCATAGTCAGTTCAGCACATTCGGGTTGGCGCTTGCCGGAACCAGAAGAGCTCGTCTTAGTCGCCGTCGACCGCTTCCTCACGGAATGCGCCCGTCGTGCAAGATCACGCCGTCATTTGAGCTCGCCTGGATGATGCTGGTTCGCTCCTCTAGCAATTGGCTCAGCTTCGAAAGCTCCCGATTGCTCCAGCCGCGCGCGTTGAGCAGAAGCGAAAGTCGAAGCTCCATCTCGTTCTGCACATAGGTATGGCTGCGGTCCAGCTTGGCCAGCAGCGCCTGCACGGCTGCATCCCCGGCGGCTGCCGCGTGCGCCTGCTGCAGCAGCCCGGCAGCGGGCCCAAAATCTGCAATCATCATGCGCTGCTTTTCCAGCGTGAGCTCCGTGCCCGGAATGCCAACCGCATGGGGAACGACCTCCTCAACTAGATTCAGATAGGCAAGTACCGCAGGCCCCGCGGCCCCATAGCGTTCGGAAGCATAGTCGGCCAGCTCCTGCTTCAGATCCAACTGCGGATTCCACAAAGCGCGCGCCGTGATGTAGTGATCCAGTTCGAAGGTCGCCCAACTGCCTGGCTCGCTGTATGTCGCCAGGCCCCCGATGCCCATGCTCTGAAAGCGGCGCACATCGTCGACGATCAGGTGCGGTATCACCATGGGCAGCGAGCGCCATGCATATTTGGTGATATAGGAGTAGACGGTGATGTTGGAGGGATCCATCACTCCACCTATCCAGCTCTGCAGGTGGTGAAAATACTCCTCGTTTTTCGGGTAGGCACTCGCATAAAGCGGGCTTTCGAAGCTGCGGTCGATGGGACAGAAGTCCATCAGGATGCCGGGATCGGGTTTAATCTGCGCAGGCGGGGCCGTGTAGCTTTCGTAGGCGATGAACTGGATGCGCAGCCGGGGGAAATCGGGTTTGAGCTCGCGCGCGAGATGGTTCAAAAGCAGCATCTGCCGCTCCGAAGGAGATCCCAGCGCCAGATCTTCCGGGGCGGCGGACCACTCCACGCCGTCGGGGGGCCACACATCCAGAATGTCAATCTCGGGGTGCGCGGCAAGGTAGGCCTTCAGGTTGGCAACAAAGGTGCGGACCGCATCCGGATTCGCCGTGGAGAAAACCATGCGCGGATCGCTGGTCCGTTTGCCGTCGCGCATCCCGAACCACTCAGGGTGCTGTGCGAAGTACTTTTCCTGGGGCAGGAAGTTTGGATAGCCATGCCCGCCCACCTCAATGAGAATGCCGCGCTTGCGCAGCTCCGGGATGAGCGCCTCACGCCAGCCATCCCATTCGGTGCGGTGCTGATGCTGGTAATCGATAGGGCAATCGAGCACATTCATCCGCGCCTTGGCCATCCAATCAATCATCTGCAGCAGGTTTCCGGTATTGTGGCTCTGGCCTTCCTCAATGTAAAGCTTGCGCCATTTGAATGCGGGCCGTTCCACGATCTGCCAGTCGCCCACCGTGGGCGCATCCACATGCGGCACCAGTTCTCCCCCGGCAGCACCGTAGAAATCAAACTGCGGAGCGAACCAGCGGCAGCCCAGTTTTTCCAGGAACGCGTAAACGCCGTAGAGCGTTCCGCGGTCGCCGCCTCCTGCAATCAGCACGCGGCCGCCTTCCCTGCGGATCACAAACCCGTCTTCGTCTAAGGGTTGGCGCGCGACTTCAGGATCAACAGCCTCTGCTTCCGCGCGCCCCACGACAAGAGCATTCTGCGGCAAGCGCGCCGCCGCTTCCACTGTGAAGCTTGCGCCGGTCATCTTTCCCAGGTAGCGCGCCAGCTCACTGGCCGCAAATTCCTCCGTCGCAGAGGGCGAAGCTCCAGTGATGATGGGAAGCCCATTCGCGCCGTCGCGCAGCGGAAGCGGCGCGCCAACGGCCCATGCGCCCGCCGGAAACACGAGCGTAGCCGACACTACTGCTTGAATCAGACGCGTCATGCTGCGATTGACCGATGGTCTCACACTTGTCGATTTCACCGTTGTCCCCATTTCTGCACCTCTTGCCAACGATCTGCAGCCTCCACAGGCAACTGGCGGTCCGCTCAGTCACGACCTCAGCGCAGCCCTACTTCGATTGGCTGCGCCGTAGCTTCGTCGGTGATCACCTCGGCATCGGGGTGGCCCTGCACGAGCGTGCTTGGATAGTAGACGGCCTCCTCCCCGGCAACCGTGATGCGGAAGATGGCGCGATGGCGCTCGCCCGCGGCACAGTAAAGCCGAATCTTCCGCGAGGCCAGAATGTCGCGCATCCCAAGAGTGACTGCCATCGGCGGAATAGCCGTCGAATCGCCACCCGACGAGTGCATACTCTGCACGACGATGGAGTCGTCACCCAGCACCACCACGCGTGTGAGCGACGCACGCAACTCGGCCACCGATACCGTCCACCACCGCGAAATCGGCGGCTCATTGAAGGCTACATGCCCGTGGTAGCCGATGCCGCCATAGCAGCAGTCTATGCCGCCCACCCTCACGATTGCCTCGCTGATCGCGTCGATCCGGAATGGGTCCGGGAAAAAGGTCTGTTCCTCGGGGATGCACAGTTTGGGGTCCAGTGCGGCAAACAAAGAACGGCGCATGAATCCTTCAAAGCTGAGCGGATGATCGACGCCAACCGGCCGCCCCTGCCAGTCAAGGAATTCATCCATATTGAAGGTGAATACGTTTTTCCACGAGATTGCTTCGCGATTGCAGATATCCGCCAGCTTGGGATACTGCGCCACCGGGCCAACGGGCAGGATCAGCCGCGTCGGCAGGTTCTGATGGTTACGTGTCTTGATTTCGTCCGCAATCGACCGCGCAAAGTGGTCGATCAGGGCGTCGTGGCTCTTCAGCAGACGGAAGCGGATTCTGCTCCGCCTCTTCAGCTCATTGAGCGGCAGAGACATCAACTCGGATGCAACTTTTCGGGGAATCAATATCAGGCTCCTCTTAGAGCGCCCGAGGGCGGCTTGAGTGGCATGAGGCCCCCGTGGGTGCAAGGCTGCGCCAGGCGGCTGGAATAACTATCTCAAACGGCGGCCAGAGTGGCCTTGGAACGAACGCTTCTGTAAGCGCCTCACGGTGGATCGCCGACCGGCGCTGGCGGTCCACCGAAGGAGGATCGGCAAGAGTTCTAGAACGAGATGCGCAGCGAAGCGATGATTGCTCGCGGTGCGTTGGCCTGGCTCGTGGGCAGGGTTCCAAAACCTGTCCAGCTTGTGCTTGGCGAATATGTGGGCGGCGTGCTCAGAGATTCATTTGGCCCGCCGAATGTGGGGTGATTGGCTCCGTTGACGGCCTCCATGCGGAACTGCACGTAAGTGCCTTCACGCGGAAGCGGAAATTGCTTGTGAAACGCCGGATTCCAGTAAAACACTCCGGGATTCCGCAGATATGCGATGTAAAGCGGCGTGGTACGCGGCTGCCACTGTGATAGGGTTTCGTAGCAACTGACATTGTTGTTGAACCACTGCCCGCGGGATTGGCCCCCCACAGGTGCGTAGCTGGTGCATCCGGTAGCCCCGGAGAGATTGGCAGAGGGAATGCTCAACGGCATTCCGGTCCCCCACATCACAGTCGAGTCCACCAGCCAGTTGTTGAGCAGCGCCCCCACGACGCCCTTCTCATGGGTGGTAGGCAGCGGATACACCACGTTGGCATCGATGTAGTGTCTCTGGTCGTTCGGGTCAATACCTCGCCACAGGTTTGCGTCAATGAAGCTGGCGTCGTTGAGGTAGCTGTCCTGGTCTTCCCAGTTGGAGTAGGTATAGTTGAAGGTGAAGTCCAGCGTCTTGATCTGGCGCTCCACGCGCACATTGCCGGAGTTGTAGTGCGACGTGCCGGTGGGCGCCTGGGATTCCGTAACGCCGTTGAAGAGCGGGTAAGACCGCGCGAGCTCCCAAGCGGGGATCGTTGAGGAAGAGCCAAGAGTAGTGTTTGTGGGCAGTACTCCATAGAAGGGGTTTGTGACATTCGTGTTGCAGATGGCGCTGTTCTGCAGGCAGCTCTGTTGCTGCGACAGCGAGATGACGCCCAGGGATGTAGACACCGGTATGCCCGTGGTACGGGAACCAATGTACTCCACATCGAGCAGGACCGAACCGGGCAGCTCACGCTGCACGCCGAATGACCAGTGCTGCGTCTTACGAATGGCACGGTTGGTGTTGTAATAGCTGATTGCCTGGCCCGCTTGGGTCTCCAGACCACCGGAGGAGCCGCTCGGCGCGATCGCACCAGACGGGTATGGCGTTCCGGAGTAGAAGTAGTTTGAAGGGGTCAGGTTTCCATCGAGAGATTGAACGTAGGATGTGGTCTGGCTGAAGCCGTTGGAGGTGGTGTTGAGGTAAGGCCAGCTATAGAAGATGCCATAGCCAGCGCGCACAACCGTCTTTGGAATTACAGTCCAACTGACGCCGATTCGTGGCTGCCAATCGCTCCAGTGCACATTGAACGGAGCGCTGGAGGCGCCGTTCACTCCTGCGAAAGTCCAGCCGCCCAGCAGCGGATTCTGCAGAGTGGGAGCACTCGTGTAACTTACCTGCTGTGTGTACGGGTTTGTGCAGGTGAGGCAGAAGTTTGCATTGATACGGTTTTGCCGCTCACTAGGCGACTCGTTGACGTCCCAGCGCAGCCCGAGATCGAGGGACAGGTTGGGACGCAAACGGTACGTGTCCTGGGCAAAGAACCCAAAGTAGTGATATGTGACGAAGATGTTGGTGTTCCAGGTCACGCTTCCTGAGGTGGGCACGCCCAGCAGGATATCGGCAATGGAGTTACCCTGATTAGGGCTTGATTTGAGCGGGTTCTGCTGTGTAAAGGTTTGGTCAAAGGCGAACGTGCCGTTGGGTGTTCCGGGAATGCCGATGGTGGCCGATTGCACGTCGATAAACTCGCCTCCGTAATGGAGCGAATGGCGGCCTAGCGTCTGCGTCAGGCTTCCCGAGAAGTCCGCATCGGCATCAGCAGAGCCGTTGTCTGTATTTCCTAAGAGAGTTGTATAGTTGGCCGCCGTAATCTGCGGGACAATGTTCTGATGCGAAGTGCTGCCGTTTGTCGGCATGGTCAGTCCCAGCTTATTGGCCAGGTAATCGCTCTGCAGTGTGTCGCCGGTAAGGGTTTCCGAGGTGGAGTGTCCGAATGATGCCTTGAGATCGAGCACCAGTGAAGGAGAAAAAATGTGGGTTACATCGGTAATGATGTTATAGTCCAGACCCGTGGGAATCGTGGCGGTGGTGGCCACGTTAGGGAACCCGTTACCTGGATTGTGGGCACCGTTCTTTTGTGCCGTGAATAACCCGTACAGACGGGTCATCTGCGTAAACGCCTGATCGACTCGGGCCACATACTGGTCGTAGGTGAATGTGCGCGCACCTGAAATGGCGTAATTGCTGGTTGCTCCCGCCGCCGTCTGCTGAGGATACAGGGCCAGAATGGCCTGGCCGATGGCGCTGATGCGGCCGGGCGGAATGGCGTCGTTGGCGAAGGCAGAACGACCGTATTGGGTGCAGCCACCGCTCCCGTTCGTGGCTACGCAAGTGGTGGTTGACGGATCGTAAATGGTATATCCGGACCCCTGGAAGTTGCCGCTCAACCATGCCGTCGGTGGAACGCTGTCAACGGCTGGGCTCGGGTAGTTTTGCCGGAAACCCTCGTAGCCGCCGAAAAAGAAGGTCTTATCATGGATCAGTGGGCCGCCGAACGTGCCTCCGAATGTATTGCGAATGTCCTTTCCGTTGCGGATGTGGTTCAGATCGCTGGCCCAGAAGTTGGCATTCAAGGCTTCGTTGCCGTAGTAGTCGTAGACTGATCCGTGGTATTTGTCCGTTCCGTCCTTGATGTTCGAACTGAAGGCCCCACCGGCGGTTCTGCCATATTGCGCGTCGTAAGGATTGGCGCTCGCCTGGACCTCCTGTGCGGAGTCCTGTTCCGGGGCGAAATACCATTTACCTTGGTCGCTCACCGGCGCACCGTTGACGAAAAACGCGTTAGCATCCGAAGGGATGCCGGAGACCGCGTAGGTGTTCCCGTTGTTGCGTGGTGTCACATCGAAGGGATCGGCGGAAAGGCTGCGGATACCCGGCGTCAGCGCCACATCGTCCCAGACCTCGCGGCCTGTGGAGGGCATGTTCTGTACCTTCACCTGATCGATGACCCCGCCCGTGGATGCCGAAACCGTATCCAGAAGGGCGCCGTATGCGGATACCACTACCTGCTGCGTCACGGCACCGGGGTTGAGAGTCACATTCAAGCCGCGCTGCTGAGCCGACTCCAAAACCACATTGTTGAACACCGCTGACTCAAAGCCTTGGGCAGTGACGGTAACCCTATAGGGCCCGGGCAGCAGATAGAGCAGGTTATAGCCGCCCTGACCGTCCGTCTTGGTCGAATAACTTTGCCCGTTGGCGGTATCAACCGCGGCGACCGAGGCGCCGGGGATCACAGAACCGGTACGATCCGCGACCTGACCCGTAATAGATGCGCGGAACTCCTGTGCATGTGAGTGGGGAATCCCTAAAGCCATCCAAAGCAAAATTGCCGTAGCCAGGGATAGATAGCTTGAAATGCACGTCCAGTTGAAGCACCCGCCTGACTTGCCGATTGGATTAGGGTACGAGATCGCGCTGGACGGGCCATTGGATCGCCGCGCGGCAAGGTCCTTGCTGTGCGAGACAATGGTTTCGATTGGCGCTGAGCATTGCTGCATTGAGATGCCTCCTTTGTTTGCGAATTTCAGTTCGGTTTCTTGCAATGGTTGCGAGTTGCAACAATATAATAGAGCGCACAATAACACACACCAAGAGGCGCCTGCAACAAAAATCTTGGGCTCACCAGAGTTTTCAGCCCTGTACTCCCATTGCCAGGCTGTATATGGCCAGATTTGCGGGAGATAGGATATGATTTTTGGTACCGATTGAGCGAAGAATGGTTCAGGTCAGGGGCGCTTCAGCTCGTTGGAACTCGGCAGGACATGATGTCGGAGGCGGTCCGCCGCCATCAACTTGCGCGCCAATCGGAACAAATTGCGAATATAAACCTTTAAGGTTTAGGCTTCTGGAAGCCCTGACCGGCTACCGTAATCGCCGGGAGAGCGTGAAAGCCGTGGCTCTTAAGTTCTTCCGCGTGATCCCGGCGAAGCGACGTCATAGTATGAAGATTGACAATCGGACATTCCATCCCTTCCGAACCAATCGCTTCGAAACTGCTAGAATGTGATGCCCATGTCCCCGAAGAGCAGCACAGCGACTAAACCGCTCCGTTCTCCCGTCACCGCGACGCCGAAGACGGTTCGGCGCCTGAACCGTGCGGTTGTGCTCGATCTAATTCGTCAATACCAACCGCTTTCGCGCGCGGAATTGGCTCGACGCAGTGGCATTCATCGAAGCAATATCTCCAGCATCATCGATGACCTGACTCGGAGAGGTTTGCTGCGCGAGGAACGCGCCCAAAACTTTGGCCGCGGTCGTACCCCCGATCTCATCTCTCTCGATCGCGCTGCTTTCCGTGTCATGGCGGTCAGCCTGTTGCGCGCCCGCACAACCGTGGCCATTGCCAACCTGACCGGCAACATCGAGAACTCATTCACTTTTGCAACGCCGGACACTCCCCAACAGTTCGCGGCTGAGGTCGACTGTGCGTATCGTACACTCATCCAGAATATCTCTTTGATGGACGCAAGGATCTCTCCAATCAAGCAGATCGTGATTAGCAGTCCGGGTATCCTGAATCGGGACCGCAAAGGCAAGACGACTATAACGGCTTTTGACCTGCCCAACTACTCCGATGTTGACCTGGCGGAGCTTGTGAGCAAAAGGCTTAGCCTCCCTGCGATGATTGCCAACAACGCCGGCCTGGCAGCCATGAGCCTTATAAACAGCCACACCAACGAGGATAAGCCACTGCGCGACTTCGTCTTGCTGGTCATTGGGGAATCCGGCGTGGGATCGGGCCTTGTGATTCAGCGCAATCTCTACTCCGGTTATGACGCGGCCTACGCAGGTGAGGTCGGACATACCGTTGTCGATTTCAAGGGGCCAACCTGCAACTGCGGCCGGTCCGGCTGTTTACAACTGTATATTTGTGATCAAGCCACTTGGAAACGGTATAAGCCAGAAATCCCCTTCTCTCCTCTCAAGTTTGAGGAGCTTCTCGATGCCGTTCTCTCCGGATCGGCGAAGGCACGGGCTGCCCTTCGCCCCACCGTCGAGTACTTATGCCTGGGCATCTCAAATATTTCGCTTATGATCAATCCGGAGCGGATTATCCTGGCCGGTTCTCTCATGCGCATCTGGCCTGTGCTGCAGAAGGAACTTGAGTCGGCTTTCTTTCCCCGCCACCGTCACGCACTTGTTCAACCGACAAATGTCCCCGTCGACGCGCTATATCTCAAAGGCGCCGTGGAACGGGCATTGCAATTGGTTCTTGCCGAGTCCGATAGTCCCGGAACATTCTAGCCCGGTCTCAATTAAGCAGGGCAAACGCATTTCAAAACATCTCCAATAGCCGGCTGAGGAAGTCCTCGTTCCATCCGGCGCGTTTGAGTTTTCCTCGGAGTGAACCTTTGGACCCCTCTTTTTGCATGGCATTGATGGCCATG
>Ga0302320_10014411_pt1 | contig 16362 bp, 6 predicted proteins | sample Bog_T0_3_FD_202130 | JGI IMG/M metagenome (GOLD analysis project Ga0302320, IMG submission 202130) | Peat permafrost microbial communities from Stordalen Mire near Abisko, Sweden - Bog_T0_3 | ecosystem: Environmental > Terrestrial > Soil > Wetlands > Peat | place: Sweden: Abisko, Stordalen Mire... | reverse complement strand
TTGGTTTGGGTGTGGCCGCCATTCAAACCCTGCCGTTTTCAGCCAGCGCTGACACGCCAGCGCCAACCACCGGTCCGAGGATCTGGACAGACCCGCGCTTTGCCACCCTGCCCAAACGCCCCTGGCGCAAGGTTCATCTCGATTTCCACAATTCCAAATACGTGCCGAAGATCGGTGCGGCGTTCGAGGCCCAGGAGTTTGGGGACCGGTTGGTTGCGGGAAACGTCAGCGGCATCGTCGTCTTCGCCAAGGACATGCACGGCCATTTCTACTACCCAAGCCAATATGGGCCCGTTCACCCCGGGCTCGCGTTCGACCTGCTCGGCGCGCAGGTACAGGCCTGCCGCGAGCGCCACATCGCCGTCTATGCCTATTACTGCACGACCTGGGACAACTACCTGGCCGACACCCGGCGCGAGTGGCTGGTCATTAATCGCGACGGCGGCAGTGACCTCCCCAAGCCCGGCGAAACCCCCGGCTGGACCGCGCTGTGCCTCGCGCACAAGGATTTTGTCGCTTTAATGTCCGACCATATCAAGGAATTCGTGGCTAAATACGAATTGGATGGCGCGTGGCTGGACATGGCCGAGCCGGTTTCGCCCGAGTGCTACTGCCCCGAGTGCGTCAAGCAAATCAAAGCGGCGGGCAAGGATCCCAACGACCTCGAGGCCCAGCGCGAGCATAAGAACAGGCTGTTCCTGGACTTTCATAGGCGCATGCGGGATCTCGTTCACGCAACGCGACCCGGCTGCCAGATTGACTTTAATGATATCGGGCTGCCGTGCGTCAGCCAGCGCGCCGACGTGCTCGACAATATTGACATCGAAGCATTGCCCACCGGTTTTTGGGGCTATTACTGCTCGCCGCTGCATATCCGTTACCAACGCACGTTCGGCATTACGACGTACGGACTGACCGGGCGATTCGTTGCCTCCTGGGCAGACTTCGGTGGGCTGAAGCTGCCCAAGCAACTGGATGTCGAGTTGGCGAGCATCGTCGCGAACGCCGCGCGCTGTGACGTGGGCGACCAAATGCCGCCTAATGGTTGTCTCAACCCGGCGGTTTACCATGTACTCGGGCAGTCGTTTGGAAAGATCAAGATACTGGAACCCTGGCTGGAGGGTGCGGCGCCAGTCACCGAGGCGGCCCTGATCGTTCCGTCTGTTCCGCTGGAGGTCATGCGCGAAGAATATCTTTATGGCATGACCAAACTGCTGATCGAGTCCCGCCTGCAGTTCGACGCCGTCGAGGCGGGCCAGGAATGGGAACGCTACGGCCTGATCGTGCTGCCGGACCAAGTGCGCCTTGATGCAGCAACCATCGAACGGCTTCACGCATTCATTTCCAACGGCGGCGCCGTCGTTGTGTGCCACCACGCAGGGCTCTCCCCGGACGGGAAGAAAACGTGGCTGGACCGCTACGGTTTCGAATACTGCGGCGATTCTCCGTTCACGCCGGCTTACCTTGTGCCTCTGGCCAAGTTCACCAGGGATATTCCCTCCTACGAATACGCGCTCTACGACGGAGCGTCGCAATGGAAAGCGCAAGCCCCGGCCGCCAGCCTGGCGGGTCTGGGCGAGCCGCTGTTCCAACGCTCGGCCGTGCATTATACCAGTCACGCGCAATCCCCGTTTGATCACCTGACCGATTACACCGTCCTGGCCCGGAGCGGCCGGGTCGCCGTGATCGGTTTCCCGCTGGGCCAAAGCTATTACCAAAAGGGCTATTGGATTTATCGTGCCGCGTTCGAGGAAGCGCTGCGGCAGGTCCGCCCGGAACGCCTGCTCGAAACCAACGCCCCGCTGAGCACTGAACTTACCGTCACCCACCAGACCGCTGACGCAAAACTCGGGCGCCGCCAGCGTTACCTGATCCACCTCATCAATTGGTCGTCCACGCGCAAAGCCCCGCCGCATCCCGAGATGTACGAAGATCCGATTCCGTTAACCAACGTGAAGATCCGGCTGAATTTGCCGCTGAAGTTCGGAACTGTCCGCTCCGCCATCTCGGGCGAAAAACTCCGCTCCCGCCATGACCAACGCGGGATTGAGGTCCTCATCCCGCGAATTGAGATTAACGAAGTAGTGACCATCGAGGTTTCGTAACCGTGGTTATGAATCCAAATCTGCACAAACTAATTTCAGCTCTCTTACTACTGGGAGTCGCCGGCAATGTCCTTGGTGAGGCGAGCATGGACTTCTCCGAGCAACCACCGGTTTCCCTGATGCCGGAGGCGCGGCTAAATCCGCGCTTCGACAGGCCTGCCAGCGATCCGGCGGAAGTCATGCCGGTCGGCTCGGGCGATCTTTCGGCCATGGTGCGATTTGACGGCGCGGATGGCCGGTTGCATCTCCACCTGAGCAAAACGGATTGGTTTGCGAAAGGGCAAGATATGTTCGGAGGCGCGAGCGTCATCTCGCCAGGGCATGTCGCGATCGCGCTCCCTGGCCTGGATCCAAAATCGATCACCGGGTTCAACCAACAGATGGATCTGGCGCGGGGCGCCGTCACGATCCGTTTTGCCACCCCCGCGGGCGCCGTGGCATACGACGTGTTTGGCCTCATGAACTTCAACGCCCTGGTCGTCAGCCTGGTGGATTCGCGCACAAATCGTTCAGGGTGTGAGGCGGAGTTCGTCATGTGGCGGGCAGCCATGTCGATCGAGGCAACGAACGGCCGGGTGCGTGCGCGCGAGGTGCGGAAAAATGGGAACCCGGGCGACTTGTTCCACGACCTTGGAATTGGCGTCGAGATGGCCTTTGCCGGGCCGACCGCGCGAGCTGCGGGCAGAATACTCAAGACCACGAACCAAACCGGACGGTATGATTTGCTTATTGCGGCAAATACGACGTACGACGGAGCGCCGGAAAATGCGACGGCGACAGCCATGAACGGCTGGCTGGCGCTAACCGATCGCGACGTCCTGCGACGAGAGCAAATGCAATGGTGGCAACGGTTCTGGGAACAATCCTACCTCGACCTCCGGGGCAAGGACGGCGAATACTTGACGAGACTTTGGTATGTCACACTCTTTTCGTATGCCTGCGTTGGCTACGGCCCCTATCCGCCAAAATTCAACGGCGGTCCGGGGCTGGTTGACGCGGATCACCGGGCCTGGGGTTACGGTTACTGGTGGCAAAACACGCGCGAGATCATTTGGCCGATGGGAACCGCCAACCATCTGGAGTTCGCACGGCGATCACTGGATTTTTTCGACCGCTATTACGAAGCCGCCCATCGCGAGGCCAAAGGGGCGGGACGACTCGGGGCTTGGTTTCTTGAATGGAATGCACCGGAACGCTCGAACGCTGCCGCGTCAGCGCATTCGACGACGCCTTTTCGAGAAGGTATGCTGGAGCACCCGCGCGATGGCGGATTGGACAATCGAGAGCCGGGTTACCAGGGCCATATTTTTTCGGCGGCTCCCGAGCTGGTGCAGCAACTGGCCGATTATGTGGCCTTTTCTGGAAACCGGGAATTCGCGCAGCAGGTGCTTGCCCCATGGCTCAAAGAGGTGACGCTCTTTTATCTTGATAGCCTTCGACGCGGGGACGACAGGCTTTATCACCTCTATCCGGCAAATGCCATCGAGACGTGGTGGAAGGTGAAGGATCCGGCGACAGATCTGGCGGGGATGCGCTGGTGTTTTCAGTCTGTGCTCTGTCATGGAGGCTCGTTCGGTTATGAACCTGAGTTTCTTGATGTCGTCCGGGATCGCCTGGCCAAACTGGCTCCGCTTCCGACAGGATTGTGGAAACTCAAGCAGGTCGGTGACAAAAAGGTCTTTGATACCATCGACCATTCGCAGGACATTTATTCTCCGGCTGCTGAAGTGTTGGATTACAAGGCCATCGAGAACATGGAAAACCCTGAGATGTATCCGGTTTTCCCGTTCAATCTTGCCGGCATGTCATCACCAGCCGATATCCTTCAACGCTGGTCGAACACATTTCATGCTCGCTTGCATCCCAACTGGGCGGGATGGGCGCCCGACTCGATTCAGGCGGCCAGGCTGGGACTGCCGGACACGGTCGACGTGATTATGGACCACGCGAAACGACACCAGAAATGGCCGTACGGCGGTTGGAATTCGGTCGCCGATCCACTGCCTGGATCGCGTCTGGGCGTTTGCGATGCACCCTATTTTGATTCGGCCGGTGTTAACGCCACGGCGATTGAGGAGGTGTTGCTCCAGAGCCACGCTCTCGTTGGCGATGAGCCCGCGGACCCAACCCAAGGCGGACCAATTCGCATCCTGCCCGCGATTCGACCGGATTGGTCCGGTCGTTTTGGACTCCTGGCGCGTGGCGGTTTCTTTGTCCAGGCTACTTTCGCTGCTGGCAAGCCCCAGCGGGTCGCCATAACATCCAATCGCGGCGGTCGGTTGCGCTTGGTGAATCCTTTTGCTGTCTGCGAGGTAAAAACAGAAACAAGCAGAATCCGTTCAATGAGTAAGCGCACCCTCGAACTCGACACCCAACCCGGACAACGCCTGGATTTTACCGGCAAGTGAAGATAATAGATCCGTGAAATTGAAAATAATGAGAATGATCACCTTGCGATTTATTACCCCCGCGCTGATCGTCGCCATCTTCGCGCTGACTTCCTTCGCGAGCCCGCCACTCATCGTGACGGGTTCGGATTCGCCCACTCCCACTCAATTCCGAAAGAACGTGGCGGAGTTTGAAAAGTGGGGGCTCCTTGACGGGGGAACTCACTGGCAGGCTCTGAACCTGCCCGATGGCACCCGGGTAGTTTCGTGGGAGAAGCCTTTCCGCTCAGCCAAGACGTACTATGTGGATCAGAGGAATCCCCAAGCGTCGGACAGCAATGACGGCACGTCTCAGCGACCCTTCCGGACGATCAACCGCGCCGCCCAGATCGTGAAAGCAGGCGAGCGGGTTCTGGTGAAGGCGGGCGTCTATCGCGAGTGCGTGCAGCCATTGCATGGCGGCAACGGGCCAGAGGCGATGGTCAGTTACGAGGCCGAGCCCGGCGCAACTATCCGCGGCTCCTCTGTGCTGCCAAGCGCTTGGCAACTCTCCTCTGCGTCATCGTCCTCCGCACGCATTTGGACACTGCAACTGCCCACAGCCCAGTTCGCCGCAGACAACCCCTTTGCGTACGAGAACATGGCCGAAGATCATGTCTGGGACAAGGAGTACTGGAAACAATTCAAAGGCACCGCTCCCTATGTTCTCAAGCGCGGGTTGGTGTTCCGTGACAGCAAGCGTTTACGGCAGGTCATCCGCGTCGAGGATCTGGCCGGCGCCGTGGATGCCTATTGGGTGGGTGAGGGCGGCAAAGTGCTTCAGGTTCGGCTTGCCGGCGACGCCGATCCCAATACCGCTCTGATGGAAGCGACGAACCTGAAGCAGTGCTTCGCTCCCGCCGGACTCGGGGTGTCGTATGTGCGCGTGAAAGGGTTTGTGATCGAGCAGGTTGGCAATGCCTTCTCCTACCCGGTGGAGGCGGCCATTTCGCCGATGAACGGCCACCACTGGATCATTGAGGACAACACCGTTCGCCAGATCAACGCCGTGGGCATCAATCTCGGCAGCATCTACATGCGCGATACCATGGCCAACCGCGGCAAGGGAGCGGATTGCATCATCCGGCGCAATACGATCGCTGACTGCGGCACCTCCGCCATCTGCGGGCACTCGATCGTCAATGGCGTCATTGAGGAAAATGTCATCGACCATTGCGCCTGGCAGGACGATGAGCTTTGGTACGACAACGGCGGCATGAAGCTGCTGGTCTGCAGCAATCTGTTGGTGCGCCACAACCGGATCCGCAACATCATGAACGGGCCGGGCATCTGGGTCGATTGGGGCAACTCCAACTGCCGCGTCACCCAGAATGTCATCTCTGATCTGTCCAGCATGTTTGGCGGGGTATTTATTGAGGCCTCCAGCAAGACCAACTGGGTTGATCACAACGTGATCTGGAACATCGAAGGCAACGGCATCTACCAGCACGACTGCGATAACCTGGTGGTCTTCAACAACCTGGTCGGGCACTGCACCAATGCCGGCGTCCGCATGTTCCGCTGCAACGGGCGTGAAGTTGAGGGAAGAATCACCACTTGCAAACGCAATCAAGTTCGCGACAACATTCTTATCGACAATGGCCGGATCGCGTTCTTCATCGATCCGGAAAATACCTGCGATCACAACCTGATCGCCGACTCGAAGAACCCCGATGCGCTGGCAGCATGGCAGAAATCAACCGGCATGGATGCACACAGCCGGCAGGTATCCATGGATGCCACGCTTGACGGCCAAACGATCCGCCTCCAATGGCCCGACTCCCCCAGCCCTGGGGCGGCGCTGGCCGAATTCCCCGGGCCATTTCCTGTCCCGATGCCAGCGGGAACGTCCCTTCAACTCTTTGAACCGCCAGCCACGAGCAAGCCAGCTCATGGAACGCCGTGACTAACAAATCAAGTAGGTTCAGCAGCCGCGCACCAGCATCCAATATCAGAGAGAAGCGATGAAAGAAGATCAGAACCAGAGAACCAGCGCGAAACGCACAGGCCTGCGGATGAATTTCCCAATGTTGGATCGGATCCAAAACAACCCATGAAACTCTCGCGTCGCTCCTTTGTAAAAAAGACCATAATTGGCGCCGCCGCAGTCGCAACTTGGCCGCCGCTTCCGCTCGTCGCAGCCGCCGAGCCAAAGTCGTGGGAATTCAAACCAGACCAGACACTGATTGCCGCGCCGCCCCATCCAGCAGACTGGCCCGCTTATCGGGAGCAACTTCGGGTCTGGCGCGAGCAGAAGCGGAAGCAACTCAAGTACGACGGCAGCTATTACACTATCCCGGAGTTTGCCTGGGCGTCATCCAACTTTGCCTGCGCCCTGGTGATGATGTGCGACGAGTCGTTCTACAGCCCGAAAACTGGCGAATACACACTGGATGCGTTCTTGAACCATGGGCGGCGAGAGTTTGGCGGTTACGATAGCATCGTCCTCTGGCACGCCTACCCGCGCATTGGCGTGGATCAGCGGAACCAGTATGACTTTTACCGCGACATGCCTAGCGGCCTGCCTGGCGTACGGAAACTGGTTGAAACGGCTCACGCGCGCAGGGTGCGCGTATTCATTAATTTCAATCCGTGGGATTTGGGGACGCGCCGAGAACATGAACCTGATCAACCGGAGAGGATGGATGACCCGACGCTGCCCTGGCGCTACACGAGCTACTCGGCAAACGACGTCCCCGCGTTGGCTGAAATAGTGCGGGCGCTCCATGTGGATGGTGTCTTCCTGGATACGATGCCATGGGCGCCTCCCGGACTCCGGAAGGCGTTGGACGCCATTCGACCTGGAATCGTCCTCGAGGGCGAAATGCCGCTGCACCTGGAGCATGTTCCCGACCACCACAGTTCCTGGGCGCAAGTCTTCGGTGGCAACTTCAGCGACAACGAGGTTCCAGGCGTTCTGCGCAACCGCTGGTATGAACGCCGCCACACCATGCACTTGGTCGATCGTTGGAACACGAACCATGCGCCCGAACTTCAAACCGCGTGGATGAATGGCACGGGGATCATGGTGTGGGAAAATGTGTTTGGCTCCTGGCTGGGCTGGAGCCCCAGGGATCGGTCCATGCTGAGATCAATGCTGCCGATTCTTCGGCGGTTTGCCGGGCTCTTTTCAGGCGAGCATTGGACTCCGCTTGTCCCCACGGAGCAGCACGGAATCTATGCGTCGTCGTGGGGATCGAAAGGATTACGTCTATGGACGCTGGTCAATCGCACCAACAAGGTGGTTGAAGGCGAATTGCTCACGGCCGATGCATCTGCGGACGAACGCTACTTTGATCTGGTTGGAGGTCGTGAGTTGAAGCAACCCGCTGGCGTGGCGGCTGTGAGTTTCCAAGGAGCCATCTCAGCCTCCGGCATCGGTTGCTTTCTGGCCGCAACCTCTGAGAAATTGGGGCATGACTTCCCGGCTTTCCTTGACCAGATGTCAGACATCCATCAAAGAGCCGATGACCATGTCGCGATGCCAACCACAGAGACACACGCCGTTGTTCCCTGGCCGAGTCCGCGAGCCATTCAGTTGCCGGGGGGAATGATCGAGCTTCCCGCTGCCACGCTGGAACAGATAATCGAGGTCCGGTCTCGCGAATGCGGCTTTTACGAAGGTTCGCACCTGAAAGACGTTCAGCCAAAGGACTCATATGGGTTCGAAACTGTTTCCTTCCAACGCAGGTCAGTTTTTCCTCGACTGGCAATGGACAAGGCTCCCGTTACGAATGCCCAGTATTCAGAATTCCTGGCGAAAAGCGGTTATCAACCGAAACACGCGCATAACTATCTCAAACACTGGACTGATGGCAAACCGCCAAGCGAGAAGGAGCATCACCCAGTGGTGTGGGTCGACATGGAGGACGCACGGGCCTATGCGAAGTGGACGGGTAAGCGGCTGCCCACTGAGGAAGAATGGCAATACGCCGCGCAAGGGGCCGACGGCAGGATTTGGCCCTGGGGCGCGAAAATGGAGCCCGGTCGGTGCAACCATGGCAGCTTTGACGGAACCACTCCAGTGGAGGCCTTTCCTGAAGGCCGTTCTCCATTCGGCTGCTACGATATGTGCGGCAATGTCTGGCAGTGGACGGAAAGCGAGCGGTCGGACGGCCACACGCGCTTTGTTATGATTCGCGGAGGCTCGTGGTACGAAGCCAAGAGTTCGGGTTGGTATGTGACAGGCGGCCCGCGCCCGGCCAACGAATCGACCAAGTTCTTGCTCCTGTGGCCGGGCCTCGACCGTTGCGCCACCATCGGGTTTCGCTGCGTAAAAGACATGGAGTGATCAATGCAAAACAAACTATTTCTATTATTACCAATGTCCCTGTGGATCGGGAGTATTGCCTTGGTTCTGTTGGCCACGACTGCCGGCGCAGACTCGGCGCGGCAACGAATATTGATGGACTCAGGCTGGCGCTTTCATCGTGGAGAAATCGCCGGAGTTTCCACGGACGCCCCCAAAGGTGGCATTCGCAATTGGCGCTGGATCGCCGCCGACGGCAAGTCCGAGTCTATGGCCGACCCTCGGCTCGACACCTCCGGCGGCGGTTGGGCCGACACTACCACTGGCGCGGAAGTCTTCGGCGGACGCGTCGGTTTCGCTTGGTTTCGGGCCGTGCTGTCCGCCCCGGCGGGCGCGGCTCGAGTATTGGTGTTTGAGAACGTTGACGACAACGCCACCATCTATCTGAACGGGATGAAGGTGGGAGGGCATTCCGGGTGGGGCGAGGAGTTTGAAGTGGATTTGGCCCCGGCCTGGCGAGCAGCAGGTTCCAACGTGCTGGCGGTCCTGGTGGAAAATACCGCCGGTGGCGGCGGCATCATCGGCCCGGTCTATTTCAGCGGGCAATTCGAAAACGACCCGTCATATGTCCCGCCCGCGCCCGTGGTCGCGCAATTTGATGACTCGTCGTGGGCCACGGTTCAATTGCCGCACGATTACGTGATCGAGGAGCCGTTCAGTCCCCAGGGCGATGCCGGGCACGGCTCGATCATCCCTGTCACCGGCTGGTACCGCAAAAACTTCAAACTGCCCGCCTCAAGCAAGGGCCAGAGCGTGTGGATTGATTTTGACGGCGTTTATCGCGACAGCATCGTTTGGCTAAATGGCAAGAAGCTCGGACGCCACTCGAGCGGTTACACCAGTTTTCGTTTTGACATTTCCGGCGCGGCCAATTTCGACGGGGAAAATGTCCTGACGGTTCATGTCGATCCGACCCATACGGAAGGTTGGTGGTACGAAGGCGGCGGAATCTACCGGCACGTCTGGTTGAACCTCGCCGACCCCGTTCACGCCGAGCCCTGGGGCACGTTTGTCACCACGCAGATGCCCGAACCCACACCAGGCGTGGCTCCTGCATCGGCGGCGGTCTCAGTTTCAACGATGGTGACCAACGCCGGCCACGCGGAAGCACGGGTCACTGTCGTTTCTGAAATCGTGAACCAAGAGAAAGAAGTTGTCGGGGTGGCGACTTCCGAAGCCGCCATCGGGCCTGGAACAAGTGCGGCGTTCGCGCAGAAGGCCCCGGTTGCGCAGCCCCGGCTGTGGGCCATTCGGACGCCGTATCTTTACAACCTGGTCACGACGGTCAAAGTGGGTGGCCAGGCCGTGGATCGCACCTCAACCCCGTTTGGAATCCGCACCATTCGCTTTGACCTCGAGAAGGGCTTCTTCCTCAACGGTGAGCTGGTCAAGATTCAGGGCGTCTGCAATCACCAGGACTTTGCGGGTGTCGGGGTAGCCGTGCCGGACACATTGCAAGCGTGGCGTGTCAAAACCATGAAAGAACTTGGCGCCAACGCGTGGCGGACGTCGCACAACCCGCCCAACCCCGACTTGCTCGACGCCTGTGACCGGCTCGGAATGCTCGTCATGGACGAGAACCGCAGGCTGGGCGATTCCGCGGAGATTCTGTCCCAGGTCGCCAGCCTGGTTTTGCGGGATCGCAATCATCCCAGCATCATCATGTGGTCGATGTGCAACGAAGAGGGCACGCAGGGAACCCCGGCAGCGGCGAAGCAGATTGCCGCCATGATGGAAGTGGTTCACAAATATGACACCACCCGCCCGATCAGCAGCGCCATGAACAATGGCTGGCTGGAGCCCATGAGCCTGGCCGACGCAGAGGACCTGGTTGGAGTTAATTACAACAGCCACCAGTACGACGCCATCCACAAAGCGCATCCCGCCAAACCGATGTTTGGCAGCGAGACGGCCAGCACGCTCACCACCCGCGGGGAATACGCCGACAATCGGGAAAAAACGTTTGTGTCCTCCTATAACATGACCGATTCGGCGTGGGAGCCGGTGGCCGCGCGTCCATTTGTTGCCGGCGGATTTGTCTGGACCGGGTTCGACTACAAAGGCGAGCCCACGCCTTATCAATGGCCTTGTATCAGCAGCCATTTCGGAATTCTGGATTCCTGCGGTTTTCCCAAGGACAACTTCTACTATTACCAGTCTTGGTGGAAAACCAATCCCATTGTCCACATCCTGCCCCATTGGAATTGGCGGGGCAAGGAAGGCCAGGACATCAAGGTCATCATCTTCAGCAATTGCGAAAAGGTGGAACTCTTACTCAATGGCCAAAGCCTCGGCACCAAAGAAACACCGCGCAACGGACATCTGGAATGGACCGTCAACTACCAAGCAGGCAGACTCGACGCCAAGGGCTTCAACAGGGGGCAAGCAGCGGCAGTTGACCAAGTCGAGACCACCGGTGCGCCCGCCGCGTTGGTATTGAAGGCCGACCGCGCCCAACTGGCCGCCGACAGCGAAGATCTCACTGTGGTCGAGGTGGACGTTGTCGACCAGGAAGGGCGAATTGTCCCGACCGCCGACAACCGGGTTGCGTTCGCGATTGAGGGCGCCGGACGCATCGCCGGCGTCGGCAACGGCAACCCCGGCGACCACGACCCCGACAAGGCATCGAATCGCCGCGCGTTCAACGGCAAGTGCGTGGTCCTGGCCGGTACGATCGACCAACCAGGCGCCATAGAGCTAACCGCCACCGCCGACGGACTGAAAAGCGCGACGGTAAAACTTAAATCCGCCAAGTAAACTTCCGGCGGTGTACGGAAATCAACCTCAACGATAATCATGAAACAAACAAACGCTTCGGGTGAATCTCTTCTTAACAGTGCCCCGGTCTTGGTGATGCTCACTCTGTTCTTCTGGGGGGCGGCTGCGGCCGCGACCGGGCATGAGCTTTATGTTGCCCCGGATGGCAACGATACCAACAACGGCAGTCTTCAAGCTCCTTGGCAAACCATCCAAAAGGCGGCGACTCAGGCGCAACCCGGAGACACTGTCATCATCCGTGCTGGCAGCTACCGGGAGACGATCTCGCCTTCCTCCTCTGGCGCTCCTGGAAATGAGATCGTCTTCCAGCCGTATCAGAACGAGATCGCGACCATCAGCGGCTGCGAAACGGCGGACAGCGGCTGGCGTCAATACAAAAGCAGTATCTACCAGAAGGCCATAAATTTGCCGTTGAAAGGTTACAATAGCCACATCAAGGACAACACAACGCTGCTGGCGAATCAGATCTTTGTCAACGGCAAAGCCATGGTCCTGGCGCGCTGGCCAAACCAGTCGAATCCTGACGATTTGCTGAACTACGAGGACAACCGTTGGGATAAGGCAACCTTCACCAACGGGACCGGCAAGGAGATCAACCTCGTTGATCCCGCCCTGCCTGCGGGCCTGGATGGGGCAACTGTCTGGTTCGGCGGGTGGTTCATCAATCGAACCGGGAAAATCATCGCCAGTTCCCCAGGGGCTCTCACTTTGCGGGTGCCGCCGAGAACCGGAACGGAATTGCAGGCCTTCGGCGAGACCAACCCAACCAATTGGACTAGTTTCCGTCGCTATTACCATATCTGCGATCATCTTTCACTGCTGGACGCGGAAAGCGAATGGTATTACGATGGCACCAACCTGTTCCTGTGGGCTCCGGGCGGCAACGCACCAAAGGGTGTGGAATACAAGCAACGCAACTACGCTTTCGATCTTGCGGGCAAATCCTTTATCACGATCAAGGGCTTGCGAATATTCGGCGCGACCATCAATACGGACAAAGCCAGCGAGCACATCGTCCTTGATGGCATCAACGCCCGTTATATTTCGCATTACGTGATGATGGAAGGGGATTTGTTTCCGCATGAGAACGAAAGTGGCATCCTGCTCAAAGGCTCAAACAGCCTCATCAAGAACAGCGTCATAAAGTACAGCGCCGGGAATGGCATTTACCTGGGGGCGCGCGGCAACATGGCTTCCAACAATATCGTCTCGGACATCGACTACGGAGGCACTTATGAATGCGGCATATTTCCGGCAGCCCACCCGGTCAATATTATACAGAACAGCATATTCCGAACGGGCCGTTGCTGCATTTCCGGATTCAAGAATGACCTCATTTCCTTTAACGATCTTCATCACTACGGCATGCTCAATTGCGACCTGGGAGCCATCTACAACGCGGAAAATGTCGATTGCACTGGTGGGTCTGTGGACCACAACTACATACATGATCCGGCCTCATGGTGGGGCCAATTTGGCATCTACACCGACAATGGATCCGGCAACGCCCTGATCCATCACAATGTGTTCTGGGGCGAACAAATGGAAAATTGCATTTTCAGAAACAGCGGGAGGTTTCCGAACCGGATTTACAACAACACGTGCGTCACCGGCAAGCTCCAGATGAACGGGACCACTGGCCTTGACGATGTCAGAAACAACCTCTTCCGAAACTGGACGGGAACCAACGGCAGCCACAACCTCTTTAGCGCAACGGACCCAAAGTTCATCAATCCATCTGCCAACAACTACAGGTTGGAAGCGACCTCGCCTGCGGTGGATCAGGGCGACCCCGTGCCGCCCTACACCGATGGATATAAAGGCGCGGCGCCTGACATCGGCGCCTATGAGTACGGAGCAGCGGATTGGTCCGCTGGGGCAAAAAGCGAATGATGCAGGAATGGCCACCCTAATAACTGCCTTTGAAGATGACTTTTTGCTCGCACGAAAGGAGGGGATTTGGATTGTAAATGAAGAGCGAATTCCTATATATTTTCTTCTTACATCCCCGGGGCAGAAATGCAACTGTTTGAATCTAGATTCGCTGTCTGAAACGGATTGAGAAAGCGCGTGAGTTGGATTGAAAATATTGCCCTGAGGCCTGATATTATGAAGACGAAAATTCAAGTTTTTGTGGGGTTCTTGTTTCTTGCCTGCCTGTTTCAAGCTCAGGCGGAGGTACGGTTGCCGGCGGTGTTCGCCAATCACATGGTGATTCAGCGTCAGGCACCTGTCCATGTCTGGGGATTCGCCGCCGCGGGCGAATCGGTGCAGGTGGCCTTTCGCGACGTCACTCGCTCGGCCGTAGCGAACCGCCTCGGCCGCTGGGAGGTGTCTTTGCCCGCCGGTGAAGCCGGCGGCCCGTTTACCATGGAAATTGCCGCGGCAAACCAGATCAGTATTTCGGACATTTTGGTCGGGGATGTGTGGTTTGCCTCGGGTCAATCCAACATGGAATTCCCGACCGCGAAAGCCGTGAACGCGGAGGAGGAATTGCAAAACGCAGATCATCCCGATATCCGTTTGTTTCAGATTAACAAAGCCTCCGAGGGTTTTCCGCAACTGGATGTTCTCGCCCGGAGTTGGAAGCCTGCCAACCGCGAGAGCGTGGCCGAGTTCACTGCGGTGGGGTATTTCTTTGCCCGAGAACTTAATGCCGGACTGAAAATACCCATCGGCATTATTGAGTCCGATTGGGGCGGGACACCCGCTGAAGCGTGGACCAGCCTGCCAGCGCTCACTGCGGATGCCACTCTATTGCCGGTGCTTGCCGCCTATGCGAAAATGGAGGAGGCAGAAGGCACCAACCGCCTCGAGGAGCAGGCGCAAAAAGCACAAATCGCCGAGGCTTTGACCGCAGGCAAACCTGCGCCGACATTTCCCTGGCACCCGGAGCTTCGTTCCTGGACGCCTTCCGGCCTCTTTAATGCAATGGTCGCGCCCGTGACACCCTTCCCAATTCGTGGCGTGATCTGGTACCAGGGGGAAAGCAACGCCAACGAGGAACGAGCCCCAACCTATAACCGGTTGTTTGAAACCTTGATTCGCGACTGGCGCACGCGTTGGAACGTCGGCGATTTTCCGTTCCTCTTTGTTCAAATCGCCAATTGGAAACCAGGTTCCAGTTCGTACTGGCCGACGGTGCGTGATGCCCAACGCCGGACCCTGGAGCTTAAGAACACCGGCATGGCGGTCACCATCGATATCGGCGACCCGGCTGACATCCATCCAAAGAACAAGCAGGACGTCGGCCATCGGCTCGCGCTTGCGGCTCGGGCGATCAGTTACGGAGAGGATGTGGAATATTCAGGGCCACTTTATCAATCTGTGGTCAGGGAGGAGGCCGCCCTGCGAGTCGCTTTCACGCATGCCAGGGGATTGCTGGCAAAGGGCGGACCGCCCACCGGATTTGAAATCGCCGGGCAAGACCACAAATTTGTTCCGGCAACCGCACAAATTGTCAACGACCACGTGGTGCTTTCCAATTCCGGAGTGACCACGCCGGTCTATGCCCGTTACGGATGGGATAGCAATCCTGCGTGCAACCTGTATAACGCAGCGGATTTGCCCGCCTCACCCTTTACCTCCGAGCCATAAAACGCGGTTTGCCACCTGATTTCAACTTGAATTTGAAATTCCTGCCAATCATCGCCATGATCTTTTTCTCTTTGTGAAAAACACATTTCATTTCTGCAGGGTTGCTGCGATATTTATTATTGCTGCGATGGCCGAACCGCGGTTGTTTGCAGGAGCAGATGATTCTCATCCCGCCAATTTGTTGCCAGCAATTCGCGTGCATCCGGGCGGTCATTATTTGCAGACCGCTGATGGCCGGCCGTTTTTCTGGCTGGGAGACACCGGTTGGAAAGTCATTCACTGTTTGTCGCGGGCGGATGCCAGCTATTATTTCCACACACGCGCGCGGCAAGGATTCACCGTGGTGCAATTGATGGTGCTGGATGAAAACGATGGTATCACGGAAACAAATACGCTTGGCGAAATCCCCTTTATCGGCAGTGATCCAGCGCGGCCCAATGACAAGTTCTTTGACCGCGTCGTTGAAATCGCTAATGAAGCCGCGGCGGACGGCTTGTATGTGGCTCTGCTACCGGCATGGGGCGACCAACTCACCGCACCGTGGGGCAAGGGTCCGCGCATTTTCCGCAATGACAATCTGCCCGCCGTGCATAGTTATGCAAAATATCTCGCACAACGGCTCAAGGAAACACCCAATGTCGTCTGGATCCTCGGCGGTGATCGTCCGGCGAAGCTTGATGCCTCAAAGCCCGATCAATGGCCGAACACCGCTGGCATCGCCGCCGGTTTTCCGGCGGCCTATGATTGGACGCCCATCTGGCGGGAGTTTGCCGCCGGTCTCGCCGAAGGCGCGGGCAGTTCGCCGGTCATTTTGTATCATCCACAGGCGGGGACATATCGCACCTCGAAATTTCTGCCGCAGGAGGCCTGGCTTTCGATTAACGGAATGCAAAGCGGACATGGCGGCGGTCATGATATTCCGGTCTGGGATTGGATCGCGGAGGATTATGCGCTGACACCGCCAAAACCTACGCTCGATTTGGAACCGAATTATGAGGATCACCCTTATAATCCGTGGCCGCAGTGGGACCCGGCGAGCGGTTATTTCCGCGATCACGATGCCCGCAAACAAACGTATCGCTCCGTGTTCGCTGGCGCCTGCGGTGTCACCTACGGCAACCACGCCGTCTGGCAATTTGCCGGCTCC
>Ga0302320_10014407_pt1 | contig 16364 bp, 11 predicted proteins | sample Bog_T0_3_FD_202130 | JGI IMG/M metagenome (GOLD analysis project Ga0302320, IMG submission 202130) | Peat permafrost microbial communities from Stordalen Mire near Abisko, Sweden - Bog_T0_3 | ecosystem: Environmental > Terrestrial > Soil > Wetlands > Peat | place: Sweden: Abisko, Stordalen Mire... | reverse complement strand
CAGGCTGCCTTTGCAAACATTTGCGCATCTGCTTCCACTCCCGTTACCACTTGCCCCGCCTTGGGTGGCTATGGAAACGAGGGCAGGAACGACATCAACGGCCCCATGGCCTTCCAGTTCGATAGCCAGATTTCTCGTATGTTTCCGGTAACTGAAAAGCTGAATCTGGATTTCCGGCTTGAAGCCTTCAACGTCTTGAACCATCCAAGCTTCAGCAACCCGAGCTCCGGCAACCCCTCGTCAAGCACCTTTGGCGAAATCACAGGTACCAGCATCGGCGCCAGAGTCTTCCAGGGGGGCTTGAAGGTCATCTTCTAAGTTGGCAGTAACCAGCCTAATTGGCATTGGCTGTGCACAGGTGCCCCGCTTCACTCACGGGAGCGGGGCGCTTTCTTCAAGTCCGACCAGAAGCTCTCCTATCTCAAGTGGTCAAATCGTCGAAGGCAAGGTTAAGGGCAAGAATGTCGTCCTTCATTGTGAGAATTACATAACCGGCCTTTTGATTTGCCCTCGTTTCCTACTCGAAGCTCGGTGGGTTCGCTTTGGTCACCGTCTTACTGTGACGCTATCTCTCCCTCCATCGGGGCCCCTTGTATTCACAGCGCAAATAAAACATCCGGAGGAACATCGTGTCCCGAACCAAAACTTTATCGATTCTTGTGCTCTCCTTATGTCTCTTGCAACCAAAGTTCAGCCCAGTCATGGCACAGGCGCCGGCGGCAAATCAGACATTGGTCCAGGCTGCCCAGCATTTTCAATTTGCTTCCGATGGTCCTCTTTCCCAGGTATGGGGACGGGGGCCCGAGTTGCCCCGTGTATTCTTCCCTGAGCGTTTACCAGCACTCTTTTCAAGAACCATCGTGCTCGATAGCGACTTTCCACGGGAAGCGAGGTTGAGCTGGATCTTCACGGGAAGAGAGGGAGGGTTCACCATTGAGGTCAGCCATACTACGGTGCGGGTCTATCAAAGGTACAACGACTCTTATGGCTTGCTGGATAGCCACACCGCCAACCCCGAGAGAATAGTTCAGGAAACCGTGGTTCAGCCGCCAAGCGCAATTCATTCGCTCACGGTGACGCTCGACGCGCACTTATCGCTCAGCGTCCTTGTAAATGGCGTTTCGGCGGTGCAGCAGAACTGCATGCTCGACGTGAGCCGTCATCAGCTTTTGTTTCAAGGGCCACGGAATCGGCATATCGAGCTTGCCGGCTCCCTGCTTCGTTCCGAAGTGACTGCAACATTAGTCTCAGTGGATGCGACGCATCGGCATCAGACCATCTACGGATTCGGTGGAAGTCCAAGCATCCCTGCATATGATTCCCTGAGCGAAGGAGGCAAGAGAGAATATTGGCACATCCTCTCCCGATATAACCTTCTCATCGACCGCGAATACCCGATGGGCACCAAGCTCCGCCCCGATATGTCCAACCTGGATAACCTTGCCGATGCCAAGCCGCATTACTACGGGGATGACTTCCCCAACGGCGAGGTTTCCGACTTTGCGTACAACGCTCAGACCCTGAAGCTGGGCGGCAAGGTGATCTATGAAATGTGGGCATTGCCCTCGTGGGCCACCAAGGACTACACCGACCCCAACAGCAAGGAGCATAAGGATGTAGCCAATCCGGGCGAGTGGGCGCGGGCGATGGTGACCTATGCGCGCATGGAGAAAGAAAAAACCGGTCGTGCACCGGACGCGATAGGGATTCAAAACGAGGTTCAGGAGCCGAAGGAAATCAGTTTTGAGATGGTGAAGACGCTGCGTCGCGAACTCGACGCCGCAGGTTTCAAGGAAGTGAAGATTCAGATGCCTGACGCCTCCAATGCGGCGCTCGGAACGGAGGTCGGAAACGCCCTAAGGTCCGACCCTGAAGTGTGGAGCAAGATTGATATAGCAGCGTCGCATCAATACGATTACCAGGAACACTTTGCAGACCCGGATTCCTTCGACGATCAGTTCAAGGCATTGCGCCAGGCCAATGGCGACAAGCCGTTTCTGGCCACCGAAATCGCACTTAACAATGTTCGACTGCAGAGTGCTTCTTATCGCGTGGCCTTCAACGTGGGACAGCTTTACCACAAGAATATGACGTTGCTTGACTCAATCGGGCTGGCTTACTGCTGGCTAATCCTTGATGTGGAACAGCCCAACTTTGGCGCGACGCGCTCACTGCTTGTACCTGATCGCTACCATGACGACATACCGGTAGCCAGCAGTTATCAACTCCGAGTGCTGGGAGCCTACAGCCGGCATCTTCCTGAAGGCATGGTCCGCGTGGATGCCAGCAGTTCCAACCCCGACCTGATGGTTAGCGCATATGAAGGCAGTGAGAAGACACGCACGGTGATCGCGACAAATCGCGGTATCACGCCGCAGTCGCTGACCGTCAACTGGCCGGGGACAACATGGAACGAGATGGAGCGCGTGAGCCAGTATTCTGAAAACAATCGGGAGCCAATTCCGGCGAAGATTGTCATTCAACCTGGAGAGATCGTCACCCTCAGCACACTGGTATTGCCGGCTACGGACAAGTGAAGAACGGGTCCAGGAAGTGATTGAACTCCCCAAGCATAGCTCGGAGAAGGGAAGATAAACCCAACGAAGAACGCTCTCAATCAGAAGTAGATCGTCGCGGCCGCCCATCGGAAACTGGCCCGGCGCGTTGCAAAAACGAACGCGACTTCTGAAGACCTGAGTGAACTGTCAGGTCTTCAGTTCCGCGAGATCGGCTCCAAAGTTTCCTACAACTTCCTTATACGGGCTGTGAAACACTTAGCTCTGTTCGACCAAGGCAAGATCTTCCGAATCGACATTGCGATGAATGTGTCTAGTGCAATTCAATACCTGCTGTTTGTGGTGATCGTCACCGTTTGCGTCAAGCCACTGGGCGGCTATATGCATCGGGTCTTTGCCCAGCGAAGAACTTTGCTGGATCGATTATGCGTTCCAGTGGAGCGATGGATATATCTTCTTGCCGGAGTCGACCCCTCGGTTGAAATGGAGCCCGGAAAATACATCGTTTCATTCGTAATCTTCAGCCTGATTGGAACACTCCTCCTATACGGCATCCTCCGTTTTCAAAGCTTTCTTCCCTGGTTTTTCCCGCAATATCAAACCGCGCCACTCACTCCAGACCTGTCTTTGAATACGGCTATCAGTTTCTCAACCACCTCGACATGGCAGGCTTACGCGGGCGAAAGCACGATGAGCTACTTCAGCCAGATGGTGGGGCTGTGCACGCAGAACTTCCTCGCCGGGGCCGCGGGACTGGCGGTCGGCATGGCCTTCATTCGAGGGTTGGCGCGGGAATCCTGCGAAACGATCGGAAACTTCTGGGTCGATCTCACTCGCAGCCTGCTTTGGATTCTGTTGCCTGGCGCGCTCATAGGATCGTTGCTTCTTGTTTGGCAGGGAGTCCCGATGAACTTCCACCCTTACGTGGTTGCATCGACGCTTGAAGGAAGGACGCAGGTGATCGCGCAAGGGCCGGTCGCCGCCCTTGAAATCATCAAGAACCTGGGCACCAACGGCGGCGGCTTCTTTAACGCAAACGGAGCTCACCCTTACGAGAACCCCACGCCGCTTTCGAATCTACTGGAGTTGTTCTCGATCGTTCTTCTCCCCGCGGCCTTGACGAACACCTTTGGGAGAATGGTGCAACACGTACGCCAGGGCTGGCTTTTTTACTGGGTGATGCTCCTTCTCTTTACCGGCGGCCTTGTCGCTTTGCATCTTAGCGAGCACCGCGCCAACCCGCTGATCCATGGCGTCAACTCCCGGCAGGGGCAGCTTCAGGCCGAAGGCAACATGGAAGGCAAGGAGGTCCGATTTGGGATCGGAGGCTCGGTGCTTGGCGGCATTGTTACCTCCAACACCGCAACAGGATCGGCGAATGCCTCCGATGATAGTTTTACTTCGCTTGGCGGCATGGTTCTGTTAGTCAATCTTCTGCTGGGAGAGGTGATCTTCGGAGGCTTGGGCACGGGGATCTTCAGCATGATCATGACCGCGGCCATTGCCGTATTTCTAGCCGGACTGATGATCGGACGCACGCCCCAGTATCTCGGCAAACAGATCGGGCCGAAAGAGAACAAGATGATTGTGATCTACGCGCTCACTGGTCCAGTCACCATTCTAGTTCTGACCGCGATTGCCGTCGCGACGAAATCCGGACTTGCCGGCCTTACCACCAATACGGGCCCTCACGGACTCACGGAGATCCTCTTCGGGTATGCTTCCTGCTTTGCGAACAATGGCCAGGCATTCGCCGGTCTTAGCGTCAATACCCCCTTCTATAACATCACCACGGCTTTCGCCATGATGGCAGGACGATTTGGCCTGGCCATTCCCGCCTTGATGTTTGCAGGCATGTTCGCACGACAAAAGGAAAGACCGGAATCCCTGGGAACCCTGCGAACCGATACCTTCACGTTTGGCGCTCTGCTCACCGCGTTTCTGCTTGTCGTTACGGCATTGAGCTATCTTCCCGTGGTGACTCTTGGCCCCGTGCTGGAGCACCTGCTCTTCAATATTTAGCGAACATCGTCTACGTAAGAAAGCTGATGGAACGTGACATCCGGTCCAACCGGTGACCGGCGCGATTGCACCCCCTTGGGTGGAAGTGATAATTTTGTTATCCATGTCCCAACAAGCTGGATCTGAAGACGCCCCGAAGCTTCGCACGATCAATCGCCGCAATTTCCTGAAAGCCGCCGGTTCGGCAGCCATTCTGCCCACAGTGCTTCGCGGCTACGCGCAAAGCCCGACAGCTTCCGCCAACAACCGCATCAACCTCGGTGTGATCGGCATGGGCTGGCAGGGGCCGGGCAATACCAAGGCCTTTTTGGCGTCGGAGGATTGCCAGGTCGTGGCGGCATGCGATATCGATAAGAATCACTTGCAGGCCGCGGTCAAGATGATTAACGACACTTACGGGACTGAGGATTGCAAAAGCTACCACGATTATCGCGAGCTGCTTGCGCGCGACGACATCGATGCGGTGATGATCGCTGTGCCCGATCATTGGCATGAGATCGTTGCAACCGAAGCCGCGCGCCATAAGAAAGACATCTACGCCGAAAAGCCGCTCGCGCACACGATCGCCGAACAGCAATCCATCGTTCGCGCAGTCGAGCAGAACAACATCGTCTGGCAGATGGGCTCATGGCAGCGCTCGGTTCCGACCTTTCATAAAGCCGCTGAGATTGTCAGAAACGGACTGATCGGCACGGTGACTCATGTGGAAGTGGGCTTGCCGGGCGGCAACTCGGATTATGACGGCGTGCAAAAGGAAGCGCTGGCCAAGCTGGCTGCCCAGGGCGTGACTGTCGCAAATTTGATGGAGGTTTTGCCCGGCTCGAAAGCCTGGGATTTGCTGGTCACCGATCCGCCACCGCAATTGGATTACGAGACATGGGTTGGCCCATCGATGATGGAGCCGTACATCAGAGCGCGCTCCCATAAATCCTGGCGCTGGAATTACAACACCGGCGGCGGGCAGCTTCTGGACTGGATCGGCCATCATTGCGACATTGCGCACTGGGGCCTTGATTTCGATCACTCCGGTCCGTCGGAGGTTGAAGGCAGCGGCGACCTGCCGCCAGCCAGCGCGGTTTGGAACAGCGCGCCGAAATACCGGTTTGAACTGAAGTATCCGCGGGGTGTCACCATGACCATCGCCGGTGGCCACCCGGACATCAAGGGCGGCGTAAAGTGGATTGGCACCGAAGGCTGGGTGTGGGTCGATCGCGGAGGATTTGACGCGTCCAATCCCGCATGGAAGCAGGGCAAAACCCTGGCTAGAGAACTGCGCAAGGTGAAGCTTTACACTTCCGACAACCACCAGCAAAATTTTCTGGACTGCATAAGAACGCGTCAATCAACCGTTACGCCTGTTCAAGTCGGGCATCACTCGGCGATTCCCGGACACCTTTGCCTGATCTCAATGCACACTGGAAGAAAAATCCACTGGGACGTGAAGGAAGAGAAGATCCTCGGCGATCCCGAAGCCAGCAAGCTGATGACCCGCGAATACCGGGGCCGGTGGAAGATGAGTTAAACGCTGCTGTTGGGCGCAACTGCTTTTCCGTATTTCGCCGGCCGGTAGCGGACGGTTTCTGAAAACATTTACAATTGAACCTTGGCATCGACCGGGGAGATATGACTGATACGACTGGAACAAAACCGGAACCTGGCCGGAAGACAAACTGGGATTTTACTTATGCCTTTCTGGCTCTGCGTCTTTGGCTCGGCGTGCGCGCCCTGTTCGTTGGGATTGCGAAATTTGGCGCCTATAAATCTGTGGCAATGCCGCTGATCGATCCGGCGACCGGCCAGCCGGATGCGAGCGGAGTGATGGTCAACGTGAACATCAAGTCCTATGCGCTGGCCAATTACGCGGGCATTCCCGCCGCCCTCAGCGACAAATTCTCGCATGATCCACTTTTTCCGAAATTCGCATTAGTGGCATTCGATCGCATGCTTGGCCCGGCATTCATTCTGACCGGAATCATGCTGCTGATCGGCCTCGGCACTCGTTTGTCGCTGATCGCCCAAGCGTTGCTCTTTATCGCGCTCACCGTCGGCCTGGTTCTCATCGATCAGAACGATGGCGTGGCCTACCTGGGCATTCATATCGGCTTGGTCGCGGGGGCTTTCCTGCTCGTCGAGCACAACAGATTTGCGGTCCTCAAGAAATGGTAAATCCGTTCCTGAATCGTCGTGATTTCATCGGCGCGACCGCGGTCGCAGGCGCTGGCCTGTTGTTGGAGGGATGCAAGTCCGACTCCAGCACAAAAACGGCGTCGCAGGCCAAGTCTTCGCTGAACACCCTGAATATCGCCCTCATCGGTTATGGCGAGGAAGGCAAGGTGTTGCTGGAATCCATTCTGAATATCGAGGGCGTCCGGCTTGTGGCGCTTTGCGATATCTGGGACTACCACCTGCAAGAAGGCGCGCGCTATTTGCAAAAGATTGGCAACGAGGTGCGCACTTACGAGAATTATGAAGACCTGCTCGCCAAGGAAAAAGACCTGCAAGCGGTTGTCATCGCTACGCCGGATTTCTGCCATGCGCCGATGACCAACACGGCCCTGAAAGCCGGCCTGCATGTGTATTGCGAAAAGATGATGAGCAACACGATCGACGGAGCGCGCTCGATGGTGCAGGCCATGCGCGAAACCGGAAAGCTGTTGCAGATTGGTCATCAGCGTCGCAGCAACCCGCGTTACCTTTTCACCTTGAACCGCCTGCTGCATGAAGCGCAGTTCTGCGGCCGGCTGACAGCGGCGCAGGGGCAGTGGAACCGAGCTGTAAAGGAAGACTTCGGCTGGCCCAAGAAATACGAGATGCCGGCCGGCGCGCTCGCCAAATACGGCTATAAAGACATGCACCAGTTCCGCAATTGGCGCTGGTACAAGGGACTTGGCGGCGGGCCGTTGTCGGACCTCGGCGCGCATCAGATCGACATTTTCAACTGGTGGCTGGGCTCGCCCAAGTCCGTGATCGGCAGCGGCGGACTGGACTACTACAAGAACCACGACTGGTATGACAACGCGATCGTGATTTACGAGTATCCGATGGCCCAGGGCGTGGCGCGCGCGTCCTACCAGGTGCAGACGACCACGAGCGCCGGCGGTGGCTACTTTGAGATGTTCATGGGCGACGACGGCACCATCAAGATGTCGGAAGATCCCTCCCTTTGCGCGATTTATCGCGAAGCGCGAGCCACTGAGGTTTCATGGGACGATCTGGTTCAGAAGGGCTACGTTAGCGCCAAGGCGGCTTCCTCAGAGGACGCCGCGAAAGTGGACGTACGCGAAACCGCGCAACTGGCGGAGTATGAGATTCCGGTGTTTTTCAATAAGCCGCCGCATCAGCCGCATCTTGAGAACTTCTTCAACACCATCCGCGGCACGGCAAAATTGAATTGCCCCGGCCATGAAGCCTTCAGCAGCGAATACACGATCCATAAAGCAAACGAAGCCGTTGCCGCGCAGACCCGGCTTGCCATCACTACCGAAGAAGTGAGAGCTTGAAACCATCATGAGAATTCTTTCGAACTGCTTTTCTATTATGGGTGTCCTGCTGGTTGCAACCGCTGCGCTGGCGCAAAACGAGGTGCCTTTAAAGACCAAATTGCCCGCGCCTCTGTTTGTGGGAACGCCCGTGCCGCTCAACGTGACCAATCTTGAGCCCCCGACGAGAGGCAAGCGCCCCGACTTCATGGTGCCCGCCGGCACACTCAATCTCGCCAGAAACAAGAAGGTCACCGCGAGCGACAACAATCCCGATGTCGGAACACTGGACATGATCGTCGATGGAGACAAGGACGGCAACGAAGGCTCCTGGGTCGAGCTTGGGCCGGGCAAGCAATGGGTGCAGATCGACCTGGCCAAGAGAGCAGATATCTACGCCGTTCTCATCTGGCACTTCCACTCGCAGGCGCGCGTGTATCGCGATGTGGTTGTGCAGGTCTCCGACGACCCCTCGTTCCGATCCGGGATAGCGACGATTTTCAATAATGACTTTCACAACGAGCTTGGCCTCGGCGCGGGCAAGGATCAGAATTACATCGAAACGTACCAAGGCAAGCTGATCGATGCCAAGGGCGTGAAGGGGCGATATCTTCGTCTCTACAGCAACGGGAACACGGCCAACAAGTTGAACCACTATATTGAGGTTGAAGTGTGGGGCAAGCCCGCAGTCTGAAACCGCCTTTGAGCCGCGCTGGGATTCCGGCGCGGCGACAGGTGTGGGTTCGCTGGGCGGCCTTTCTTCTCTTGGCGCTTCTGGGGCTACTGCTGCGCCTGCCGCAACTGGGCGCGCGGCCCATGCACACCGACGAAGCTGTCAACGCGTACATCGTGGGACAACTGCTGGCTGGCAATCCCTTCACCTACGATCCGCGGGACCGTCACGGTCCGGCGCTCGCTGCGCTTGCCCTGCCGCTGGCCAGAATGCAGGGTGCAAAGGCGTTTTCCGACCTCACGGAATCGGAGCTGCGCCTGACATCGGTCCTGGCCGGTACTCTCACGATTCTGCTCTTTGGCGCGGCGGTCGAGAGGTTCGGCTTCGTGCCCTGCCTGATCGCCGCGCTGCTGTTCGCTGTTGCTCCTCTGCCCGTCTACTACGATAGATATTTCATTCATGAGTCTCTTTTTGTGGCCGCCACATTTGGACTGATTTTGACTGGTTGGCGTGCATGCAAAAGGCGCTCCGCCGTGCAGGCCACGCTCGCCGGCGCCTGCGCAGCGCTGATGCTGGCATGCAAGGAGACCGCCGTTCTCCATTTCTTTGCGCTGGCTGCAGCCGCTCTTGTCTACTGGCTCTGGAATCTGCGCGGCAGGAGTCTTCGTGGCTTGTGGTGGACAAAAGCGGCACTAGCGGCGGCTGCGGCTTTCGTGTTGCTGAGCGTATTGATGTTCACCTGGTTTGGCAGTCACTGGAAGGCGCTGGCCGACTTGCTGCAAGCGGCGCCAAATCTCTTTGCGCGCGCAGGCGGAGAAGGCCATGAAAAGCCCTTTTGGTATTTTGCCCAGCTTCTCGCCGGCGGCTGGTCAGGCGGATTGATCTGCGCACTGGCCTGCATCGGGTTGATTCAGACCGTGAAAAAACGCGATCCTTCGCCGTATGGTTTTCTCGCGTTCTATGCTGTCTTCCTCGCCATCATCTACAGCCTGATTCCCTACAAGACACCGTGGCTCGCCTTGAATTTCTGGCTGCCAATCGCTCTTTTCTCTGGTTTGACGATCGAGTCTCTCTGGCGGTTGCCTGAGAAGTATCCTGCTTTTCGCAGCGCCATACTATCCTCTTGCATCCTTTTGGGAGCTGTGGCCGCGACGTTGATTGCCCGCGACACGCGGCAGCGCGTCTTTCTCCATGCAGCCGACGAGACCAATCCGTATGCCTACGCGCACACTTCGGAAGATTTGCTTGGACTGCCTGCGGAGATCGAAAAGCTGGCGCAACAGAATGCAATCGCTGGCCCGCGCATCGCCGTCATCGCCTCCGATCCCTGGCCGCTGCCGTGGTACCTGCGCCACTTTTCAGCAGTCGGATTCTGGCAGCCGGGCCAACAACCGGGAGACGCGGACTTCTATATTACATCAAGCGAAACCGCGGACCAATACGGAGATCAGTTGCAGAATTTCCGCCCGGAATTCTTCGGAGTGCGGCCCGGCGTGCTGATCGTTTTGTGGTCGCCCGCGCAGAGATGAAATCGTATGACTGACATTCACGCATTCAACCATCGCGCCATGGCGACCTATTTTGAGGTGCGCATCGCCGATGAAGAAAGGACCTATGCCGCGCAAGCTGCGCAGGCCGCGCTCGATCTTCTGGGCAAGCTGGAATCGCATTTAAGCCGCTTTCGCTCGAGCAGCGGCATCGCGCAGATCGCTCAGCTTGCACCGGGCGAAAACATGCGCCTGAGCGAACCGGCCTTTGCCTGTCTGGAAATCGCAAAGAAAATGGAATGGGCCACGCAGGGCGCGTTTTCCGTCACGGCTGCCGCATTGCAAGCGCAATCCGTTTTGCCGCAATGGAAGTTAACGCCGGAAGAGCGTTCGATTGAATGCGAGAGTGGGCGGCTGCAGTTCGATCTGGGCGCAATCGGCAAGGGGTTTGCGCTCGATCGCATGGCCGATCTGTTGCGAAGCTGGGATTGTCCCTCGTTTTTGCTGGTTGCCGGCGGCAGCAGCATTTTGGTGGGTGACGCGCCGAAGGATGCCACCGGTTGGTCCTGCGGATTGGGTGACGACCATGCACCGCAGCGATTCTCTTTGACGCGCACTTCGTTGAGCGGCTCGGGACTGGCGGTGAAGGGAAACCATATTCTCGATCCGCGCACTGGCCGGCCGGCTTTGCGGCAAAACCGCGCATGGGCACTGGCCGATACCGCTGCTGAATCGGACGCGCTCTCGACGGCGTGCATGGTGTTGAGCGAGTCGGAATTGGAAGCAGTTCTCGCGCAGGATCGGTCGTGGCTGGTTTTCCTTGAGACTGACGAAACCGCGCGGCCGATAGGAAGCCGTATGCTACCGCCGCAAGCTTGATTTGTCGTCCTACGCGCGGCAGCTCGATCCAAATGAGCGAGCGCAGAACGAGAATCGCGTCAGTTTGCGTCTCCGCCTTTGCCTTTTGATCCCGCCACCACTTCACCCTCAATGGTGACCGGAAGCTGTTTTGTCTTTCGATAGACATTGGCCACCGCCAGCGTCCAGAACGGAACCAAATCAACCCCCGGCACGAGCTTGGCGAACAGCGATGGCAAGAACTCCCAGTGCCACCCGAGCAGGTAAGCCAGAATGGCTCCGACCCCAACATCGAGGACATCGTCGGCCGGCGATGCTGCGCCCTCGACAAACAAGGGAAAAATCGCAAGCTGAAGCGCGTCTGCAACCATCGCCACCGCCAGGGCAATTCGAAAGCGTAACCTCGGCGAGATTGTCATTGTCCCTTTTGTCACGTCGGCCTGCCGCATGCACCACGGTGCACGATGTGCTCATTCTACGCGCTTCCGGCGAACGATGGTCCGGTGATGACGCCGGCCCTTTTGCGGAACCCCGCCTCGGTGTTATATTTCCCCGACCGGGTTCATTGCACCCAGCGTGCGTCGAACAAATCGCAAGACAAATCGATTAAGCCTTGCCAGGCACCGCAACCAGCATCTTTGAATCGAAAAGGAGTCTCACATGCGTCGTCTCTTGAGCGTCATTTGCTGGATCGGCCTGATCGGAAACGGAGCCGGGTCAATGGCCCAGGCGCCTCAGTCGCCGCCCCCAGCGGCGCGTCCAACACGCCCAACGCCTCCAACGCGCGATCCGAATACGGCGGGTTATGTCGCGGCCAGAGAGTTGCCCGACGGCACAAATGCTCCCGCGGATGCCGACGGGAACTTCATCATCGGCCCCACGCACAACCCAGCGCCCGAGATGGCCGCGCACGAAGGCGTACCGCAGGGAACGGTCATTGAAATCGTGATGAATTCGGCCGACAGCAAGACCTATCCCGGCATCGCGCGCGATCCCAATACCTTTGGCACGCCGGATCCAAGCGATCCGGCAAAACTCCTGGTTACGACGAGCCATCCCGCACCCTACACGCGGCACGTTGCTGTCTACGTTCCCCAACAGTATGTTCCGGGCACGGCCGCGCCCTTCATCGTCGGGGCAGAAGGACCCGATAAGGCATTGTTCGCGGCGCTGGACAATTTGATTGCAGAGCACAAGGTTCCGGTGATGGTTGCCGTTTCCATCAGCAACGGCAGCGGCGATGCTCAGGGCAGCGAGCGCGGCCTCGAATACGACACCATGTCAGGCCGGTATGCGGAGTTCGTTCAGAGCGAGGTGTTGCCCCTCGTGGAGGCGCAGGCCCATGTGAAACTGACCAGCGATCCCGATGGCCGCGCGACCATGGGCGGAAGTTCCGGAGGCTCGTGCGCCTTGATCATGGCGTGGTATCACCCGGAGTGGTATCACCGCGTTCTCACTTACTCGGGCACTTATGTCAACCAACAATGGCCTTATAACTCGCAAACTCCGCATGGGGCGTGGGAGTTTCATGAGCACACAATTCCGAACAGTCCAGCCAAGCCCTTGCGCATCTGGATGGAAGTAGGCGACAGAGATAATTTCAATCCCAATCCTATGGGCGACCATATGCATGATTGGGTCGCCGCCAACGAAAACATGGCCAAGGTGTTGGTGGCCAAGGGCTATCACTACCAGTTTGTCTTTGCCCGCAACGCTGGACACACCGACCGCACCGTGAAACAACAAACTCTGCCGGAGGCCCTGGAATATCTATGGCAGGGCTACCCAATCCAATCGGGAAAACATTGATCGGAGCCCGAAGCCCGAGGCCCGAGCGCATCGATCTCATCACTTTCCGGCCAGGAGACAAGGCGCCACATGGGAATCATATCGATGAAAAAAGGTCTGCTGTTCGCCATTCTGTTGTGCGCTTCGGCGTCTGCCGCTTTAGCAGCGTCCGTCTTTACCACGAGGCTTGACGATCCACGCGCGGTCTATCTCACGGCGCGTGAGTTTGGCGCGGAGGCCGACGGAAAAGCCGATGACAGTGTCGCAATTCAGTCCGCGCTGGACAAGGCTGCGAACGGCGGCCACGAAGGCATTGTCTTTGTGCCCTCGGGCCGTTACCGGCTCACGCGCACGGTGTATGTCTGGCCGGGGGTGCGTGTTATCGGGTACGGCCTAACGCGCCCCGTCTTTCTGCTGGCCGATTCGACGCCGGGTTTTCAGCGCGGCGTGGGCGTCATGGTCATGTTCACCGGAGCAAACCCCGGTGATTTGGCCCGCATGGGTGGACGCGTTCCATTCCCGCCTCCGGGCACAATCCCGCCGAACAACAACATTGCGGATGCAACCCCCTCTACGTTTTATTCCGCAATGAGCAACATCGATTTCGAGATTGGTGAAGGAAATCCCGCGGCCATCGCCATCCGATTCCACGTGGCCCAGCACGCCTATCTCAGCCACATGGATTTCCATATTGGGTCAGGTCTCGCCGCTCTTACTCAAGTCGGTAACGAAGCCGAGGACCTCCATTTCTATGGTGGACGCTACGGCATTCTGACCGAAAAGACATCGCCCGCCTGGCAGTTCACGCTGATTGATTCGGTATTCGACGGCCAACGAGAGGCTGCGATTCGCGAGCATGAGGTGGGCCTCACCCTCATCCGCGATACCTTCCGCAATGTCCCCACAGCGATCGATATCGATCCTCAATATTCTGACGAAATGTGGGCCAAGGATTGTCGCTTTGAGCATGTTTCCACAGCCGCTGTCACTATCAGCAACGAGAAGAATCCCCTCACAGAAATTGGTTTCGAAGGTGCCGTGCTGCAAGACGTGCCAACCTTTGCGCTGCTTCGCGAAAGCGGGAAGAAGATACCCGGCAAGGGTGCGATCTATTGGGTCAGCAGTTTCAATTACGGCCTCATCGTGTCCGGAGAGGGAGCGATGGGCGCCATCGGCATGCGCTATGACGCAACGCCGCTCAGTGCGCTCCCTGCGCCACTGGCTCCCGCTATCCCATCGTTGCCGCCCACGGAGGATTGGGTGAATGTCCACGCACTCGGCGTCACCGGAGATGGGGCAACTAACGACACGGCCGCAATTCAGAAAGCCATCGACACACATCGCGTGCTTTATTTCCCGAGCGGACATTACGTTGTTGAAGACACGCTCAACCTGAAATCGGACACGGTGCTAATCGGGCTCCATCCGACTCTGACGCAGTTTGACCTTCTCGATGGCACGGCGGGCTATCAGGGCGTGGGCGCTCCCAAGGCCGTGATTGCCGCGCCCGCGGGCGGATCGAACATCGTCAGTGGTTTTGGAATTTTTACCGGTGGCGTCAATCTTCGCGCCGTTGCATTGCTTTGGAAGGCTGGCGCGGGTTCGCTGGTCGACGATGTGCGCTTCCTCGGCGGTCATGGCAGCGGCACCAATCCCTACAACAACGACCACACGGCCGATCCCGATCTGCACAAGCGTTGGGACGGGCAATATCCCAGCCTTTGGGTCACCGATGGCGGCGGCGGAACATTCGCGGACATCTGGACGCCGAATACCTTTGCCCAGGCGGGATTCTACGTATCGAATACAAAAACTCCCGGTCATGTCTACGAACTCTCCACCGAACATCATGTCCGCAACGAGATCAAGTTCGATCACGTGGAGAATTGGGACATCAACGCGCCGCAGACCGAGGAAGAAGCCGGCGAGAGCCCTGAATCGCTCTCATTGGAATTCGACTGGTCGAAGAACATCACGGTCGCCAACTATCATGGCTATCGTGTCACGCGCTCCCGCGCTCCATTTCCCACCGCGATCCGGATTTACAACTCCGGGAATGTCCATTTTCGTAATGTGCATGTGAATGCCGAGAGCGGCTACGGTGTCTGCGATGACAATGGCTGTGGCACGTTTCTGCGGGTCAGCAAATATCCATACGAAGATTCGATTGAAGATGTGACCCATCATCTGGAAGTGCGCGAGAGGGAGTTCGCGGTTCTCGACATTCCCGCTGTGCCAATAAGGCCCGCGCCGGTCAGTGCCTCGGCGGTGCTTGCGCCAGGCTCCACGATTGAAAAGCTGGAAGATGGCTTCTTCTCAATTTCCGGCGCAGCGGTAGATGCTTCCGGCAAGCTTTATTTCGTCGATCACCATCAGCAGCGCATCTATGGATTTTCGGCGAGTGAGGGGCTCAGCATTGAAAGGGACAGTCCTCTCGACGCGGTGAACCTTGCATTCGACAAAGCGGGGGATCTGCTCGTCGTTTCGTCCGCCGGCCCGGAGGGCACAGTCTATTCGTTCCGCCCTGGATCGCCGGGCGGCGAGATGACCGTTCTCACGCCGCAAGCTGCAAAGCCGCACGCGGGAGCATTCGCGCTGCTGCCGGCGAGTTACTGGAACAACGGCGAGTTCCAGGATCAGTTCGACTTCAACACATCGAGGTTTTCCGCGCTGTCTGAAATGTTTGCCCGCGACGTGTCGACTCCTAAGGCAAGGGAATATGTCTCACCCGACGGCAGCGTATTTCTGCCTGCTGGGCGCGTCTTCCAGCAAGGGCCGCCCGACTACAGCGGCTGGCGCTTCTCCGACAATCTCGACACAAACGGTTTGATCAACGCCGTTCCCGGCCATCGAGTGGTTGTCACGAGCGCATCGGAGGACCGTACATACAGCGCACTGGCCGGAGCCGACGGCACGCTGAGCGATCTGAGACCCTTTGCGGAGCGCGGTGGCGAGAGCGTCGCCGTCGATGGCAAAGGCAATGTGTATGTTGCCAACGGGCAGATCTTTGTCTACGACCCGGCGGGAAAGAAGATCGGCGAGATCGATGTGCCGGGGCGTCCCATCGACATCGTATTCGGCGGCGCAGGCCATCGCACGCTGTTCATCCTCGCCCTCCATGCACTCTTTGCCGCGAAGGTGCGCGGGTCGGAATAAACTTCCACTCCGAGTTACTCGGGCTTTCCCGTGTAGTGCTCGTGGTGATGCACGTCGGCGTGGTCTTCCAAGGCCTCGAGGTGCGTACTGACCTCGGCCGGCATCCCCAGTTCGTCCACAAGTCGCTCTTCCAGGATGGTCGCAAGACGGTGGGCTTTGCTTACCGACGTAAGCCGCGGGAACAACAGGTGCACCTCGATGATCTGCCGATAGCCGGTCGTCCGGAACCGCACGCCGTGATATTGAATCTTCAAGTCGGAACAGATCAAATCAAGCCGTGTTCGAATTTTTCGGCCGGCCTCCGGATCGGAGTAGTCGAGCAATCCCACTGCACTGCGCCAGACAAGCCGGCCGCCCGACCAGAGAATATTGACGGCGACGGCAA
>Ga0302320_10014404_pt1 | contig 16365 bp, 11 predicted proteins | sample Bog_T0_3_FD_202130 | JGI IMG/M metagenome (GOLD analysis project Ga0302320, IMG submission 202130) | Peat permafrost microbial communities from Stordalen Mire near Abisko, Sweden - Bog_T0_3 | ecosystem: Environmental > Terrestrial > Soil > Wetlands > Peat | place: Sweden: Abisko, Stordalen Mire... | reverse complement strand
CATTCATCTTTGGCGCCACCGGCACCACCCAGATTTATAAGATTGCCCAACTCGCTCCGGTCGCCCAGAACCAGACATTCGTCCTCGCCGCTCTTGCGCTCATGCTGGTCGGCATCCTCTTCAAGGTTTCCGCGGCGCCTTTCCACATCTGGACTCCCGATGTCTACGAGGGCGCGCCCACACCGGTCGTAGCCCTGCTCTCCACCGCGCCCAAAGCGGCTGCCTTTGCCCTGCTGCTCCGCGTGGTCTACGAGATATTCCCCCATCTTCGCTCGATTTGGGCGCCGTTGCTTTGGATCGTCGCCGTTCTTTCAATGACGGTAGGCAACCTCGCCGCGCTCCGCCAGCAGAACGTCAAGCGCATGCTGGCCTACTCCGCCATCGCCCACGCCGGCTATCTCCTCGCCGCCTTCGCCGCGGCGAGTGACACCACAGGTTTTAGCCAACCAGGCATCGCCGCTGCCAGCTTCTACATCGCCGCCTATGCGGCAATGAACGTCGGCATCTTCGCCGTCATCACGCTCGTCGCCGGATACGACGAGCACCTGCCGCTCATCGACGACTTCCGCGGCCTGATCTATCGCTCGCCGCTCCTCGGCAGCCTGCTCATCTTCTTCCTCATCTCGCTCATCGGGATTCCCTTCACCGGCGGTTTCTTCGGCAAGTTCTACTCGTTCAGCGCAGCAGTCGACGGCGGTGCCATTGCTCTTGCGATTATCGGTCTGCTCAATTCAGGATTAGCCGCGGCTTATTACCTCCGTTTGGCGCTCGTCGTTGCCCAGCGCCCGTCCGGCGACCAACCCGAACCGCCGAAGCCCGTCGTCGGCATCGCCGTCGGAGCAGCCTTGCTTCTGGCCGTCGCCGCAACGCTCATTCTCGGCATCATTCCCGGCGCAACCCTCCATGCAGTCCAGTCCGCTGCGCACACGTTACAGGTTCCATTACAACCCAGCGAAGCCCCCAGCGTTCCGCTACAATCACCTCAATGAAACTAGGCGAATTAGCAAGTCGTTTGGGCGCCGAATTGCGCGGCGATCCTAACCTCGAGGTTACAGGCGTCAAGGGCATCGAGGAAGCCGGCCCCACTGAGATTACCTTTGTCGCGAATCCTCGCTACACTGCCCTCGCCCGATCCACCCGCGCCGCGGCCATCATTGTCGAGCCGGAGTTCCAGGAGATCGCGGCCGCATCAATTCGAATCAAAAATCCCTACCACGCCTTTTCGCGCGCGTTAGGCCTCTTTTACCTGCCACCCTCTTACGCCCCCGGAATCCATCCCACCGCGGTCATAGACCCCACAGCAGAGATCGGCCCCGATGCGCACATCGGCGCCTACGCCGTCGTTGGCCCCAACGTCCGCCTGGGGTCGAACGCCACCCTCCTACCTCACGTGGTGCTCTATCGCGGCGTCCAGGTGGGCAGCCACTTCTTCGCGCACGCGCATGCCGTGGTTCGCGAATACTGCGTTCTCGGCGACCACGTCACGCTCGAAAATGGCGTCGTCATTGGAGCCGACGGATTCGGTTTCTCGAAAAACGACGCCGGACAATGGGAGAAGATTCCGCAGTCCGGACCAGTTCATATCGGCAGCCGCGTCGACGTGCAGGCCAACGCTACAATCGATCGCGCCACGGTGGGTGTAACCCAGATTGGCGACGGCACTAAGGTCGACAATCTCGTTCAGGTCGGCCACGGCTCACGCGTCGGCAACGACACCTTGATCTGTGCGCAGACCGGCCTCGCCGGCTCCTCCATCATCGGCAACAACGTGATTCTTGCCGGACAAGTTGGCATTGCCGGTCATTGCACCGTCGGCGACGGCGTCATCCTGACCGCGCAATCGGCCGTCTCACACGACGTGCCGCCCGGCAAAATGATCTCCGGCTCTCCCGGCTTCGACAACCGCATCTGGCTCCGCGCCGTCACCATCTTCCAGCGCCTGCCTGAGCTGCTCAAGCGGCTCGACCGCGTGGAAAAGGCCGTAGCAAAGCAGATCTCCGGATCAGACACTGCGCCGCCCAATGGGGAGACTGGCAAGTGAATCAACGCGCCTGCTATCGCTATCCGATCTACGCGGCAACGCTCCTCTCAATCGCCCTCTTCTCTGGCTGCCATTCCTACCACATCGATACAACCATCGAAAATCGCACCGGCGCGCCCATCCAGCTGCTTGAGGTCGAATACCCCAGCGCCGCCTTCGGCGACAACTCTCTCCCCGCCGGCGCCGACTTCCACTATCGGTTTCAGGTCAACGGCAGCGGCCAGCTCAAAGTCTCGTACACAGCAACAAATGGCCACTCTGTCCAGATCCCGGGCCCAATGTTGGTAGAGCGCCAGCAAGGCCAGCTTGAAATCGTCCTCGAGCCCGGCGGCAAAGCCGACTTTCACCCACAACTCACCCCGCCATCCTGAAGGCCTCCGTTCGAAATTCCACCCGGACTGATGCCAAAACCCTGATAATCAACAACAAATCCTCCCCACCCGCCTGATCTTGCCATCAATCCCTCCGATAAGACATTGCAGGGGAGTGGTGTTGTGCGCCAAAACCAAATCCGGAATTAACCAGCGCGCCGCTCGCGCTCTGCGCAAGCACGCCTTCGCCTTGCGTCTGGCGGGATGCTTCCTCTCCATCGTCCTGGCCACGGTCTTTGTCGGCCTCGCGCCCGAAGCCAATCTCATCTGGGTCGCCAACGGAGTCGTGCTGGCATATCTGCTCCTGGCGCCGCGCCGTCGCTGGGCAGCCTTCCTGTGCGCCGGGTATGTCGCGCAGTTCGCCGCCGGTTTACTCGTCGGCCATCATGGCGTCGTCAGCGGTCTGGTCCTGACCTTCCTTAATCTCTCTGAATCGCTCATCGGTGCCTGGCTCTTGCGCCGCCGCTCGTCCCAACTCCCCGATTTCACCAATCCCGTCTACGTCATCCGATTTCTCGCCTTTGGCGTTATAGCTGGCCCTGTCATCATGGGAGCTGTTGATGCCCTGCTCTCCCCGCTTTGGCACACTTCATCCCCGCTCTGGCACGCGTCGTCTGCCGGCGCAGAATTCCTGCAATGGGTCGCCGCCGACTCTCTGGGGGTATGCGTCGCCACTCCAGCATGTGTCGCCATCTTTCGTACACATTTTCGCCACTCGCTCTTCTCCTTCAGGAATTGGGTTTATCTGATTCCCGTTGTGGCCTGTGCCGTGGCCACACTCTCCCAGAACCGCATGCCATTGTCCTTCCTCCTCTATCCGCTCCTTATTCTGGTTCTGCTTCGTCTCGGTCTCGGCTGGGCCGCTTTGGCCACCCTCTTCGTGGCCGGTATCGCAAGTTCCTTTACGGTCCGTGGACAGGGCCCGTTTGCCGCGTCAAGCTCCATCACGCATCTTGAATCGGTCGTGCTCCTTCAGCTATTCATTGCTGCGGCAATGGTCAGCCTCTATAGCGTATCCGTTGTGATCGAAAACCTACGCCGCGCGGAACGCAGGCTCGAAGAGATCGCGGCTCTGCACAAGCTCGTCACCGACAACTCGCGCGACATCATCATGCTTGCCGATTGCGATGGAGTGCCTCACTATATCTCCCCTGCAGTTGATCTTCTAACCGGGTATAAACCCTCCGAAACCATGCGCCGTGGCTTTGCTGAAGTCATCCATTCCTTGGACCTGCCCAGAATGGTCGCGCTGATCCACACCCTGCAAAAAGACGCTGAAACCGGCACCATCGAATATAGGGTAAAGAGGAGAAACGGAGAGTACATCTGGGTGGAGGGCAGCCTGCGCAGTCTGCGCGATTCAAACACAAATATCTGCACAGGAATCTTGCAGATCGTCCGCGATATCTCCGGACGCAAACTTGCCCAGCAGCAACTTGCCGAGGCCTACCGCGCCGTTGAAGCGATGGCCATCACCGACGCGCTCACAGGACTCGCCAACCGCCGCCGCTTCGACCAATGCCTCTCCAATGAATGGCGGCGCTGCATGCGCGAGCGTAAACCGCTCTCACTTCTGCTCATCGACGCGGACCTCTTCAAGGCATATAACGACGCCTACGGTCATCTCCGCGGCGACAATTGTCTTAAACAGATTGCCGAGGCTATCCAGGACGTGGTTTCAAGACCGGGTGACCTGGTGGCTCGATTCGGCGGCGAGGAATTCGCGGTCATCCTGCCCAATACTTCCGCAGCCGGCGCGTTCCAGTTAGCGCAGGATATCTGCGCCATAATGCGCAGCCGCCAACTTCCGCACTCCGGCAACCCTTGCGGCGTTGTGACGATTTCGATAGGCTGTGGCACGCTCGTTCCAGAGCTGGGACAACATGCCCTGACTTTGATTGACTGTGCGGATCAAGCACTCTACCAGGCCAAACGCAGTGGACGCGACCGCGCCTGTGCCTACAAACCCAGCCCAACCAACGAGACAGCCGCTCAGAACAGCATCGATCTCATTTCGGGAAAATCCGCCTGACAGTCCCGGCAGCGGTCAAATTGAGCCCAGTTGACCTAATGAAAAGAACCCGTAAAACCCGGAGCTGAATCTCCTGGTCTCACGGGCTCAGTTCCAAAGCGGTACTAAGAGCATTTTCGGGTCAAGTGCGAACAAAATACTGCGTACCCCATCCTTGAATCGCCTTTTGATTCAAGGATGGGAGAGCACAAATCTCAATTTGAGCCGTAAACAGCCAGACCGAAAACGCTCTAGTGTCCCGAGTCTGAAGCTCATTAAAGAATCGTCCTTTGGTTTTGTATCAGGGCGCGACTTCAGTCGCGCCGGAAGCGGCTGAAAATACACCGGGCTTTAGCCCCTGAGGGACGCTCTTCGTTCCGTGTCCATTCGTCGAATTGCTCAACGAACTTCAGACTCAGGACGCTAGCGCACCATGGTCTTGAAGAGAGGCGATTGCAACAAGCTGCTGAACTCTCCGTCGGACGTGGCAAAGTGGATGGTCAGATTCCCTGAACTGGAGCCGATATCGGTAGCGTTCAGTGCCTGTTTTTCGGCATCCGTTGCGCTCATCTTGCGCACCATCATCGCTGCCGACATCAGCGAAGAAATCGTGGCCGCGGAGAACGAGTCGCCGGTCTCAACCGTCAGATCGAACCGCACCCCGTGCTGGAAATCCATCGAGTACCACGAAGCTTCCATCCGCTTGCGCACGCTATCGAAGTCGGCCACGGAGCCAGCCTCGCCCAGAACTTGCTTCATCATGGTCTGCGTGCCCTTGTCGTCCAAAATGCTCCACAGCGGGAAGTTGTCCACACTTTGCATCGCATTCATCATGGAGCTGTTCGTAAGCAAGCTTGCCGCCATTCCGTCGCGCGCATCCAACGCCTTGGTTACGGCATCCCGGTCGCCAAAGATCATGGTCGACGGGTCCACAAAGCAGAGCACCATGCCCGTGCGCGCCATGGGGTAAACGCTGTTCGTCCGGATCATCGTCACCTTGACCTTCTGGCGGCGGAAATTCGCCACGATCGCCTGCGTATCGAACTGGCCCTGGGCAATCCCCACGGTTTGCAGCGCATCGCTGCTCGGGGATGGCCGAAAGAGTACGAATGCAAGCTCATCCACGTCGTGGTTTTCGTTCAACCCGGAATGGCTCAGCGCTTCGTCGAACTGCTTCAGTTCAGGCGGCATCACGCGGTTCCGCAAATTCATCGCCGCGGGCGAGTTCTGCATCGCGTGGTAGTCAATCACCACCAACTGTTGAACATCGTGCGGAATGACTCCACGCGCATCTGTAGACAGTTGCGCTGCGAAGGCCAAACTTCCCGCCCCCAATAAAATCGACGCCATTGAACACTTCACTAAGAACTTGAACAATTTCTTCCTCCAACCACAAAACAAACTCACTAACAATTACTATCAAGCCGCATTGCCAACAGGGCGGCGCTTCATCCAAGCGCCAGGAATGCAAAGCGTCCTACCACGATTTTACCGGCCAATACCTCATCCGTGTCGTCTTCACGATCCGAACTCAGTGTTCCGGCCACGGCAGAGGGCGCTTCAGGCGACGTTCCAAGACCTTGGTCTCTTCGTCAAACCCTACTAATTGACGCATCCACTCGCTTTCCCGCTCACACGCCGCTTCGGGAATCAGGCCGATTACCTCTCCCTCGGCAAGGCCAACCTTGTGCCGGCCAGCAAGGCTCACGACCTTGCGGTGCACCTGCGAGATCGGGGTCGCCTCAAAATCGGTAATATTCATCGACAACTGGGCGCGCCCATGGACCATCACGCCCATCGCTTTCACGCCCTTCAATCCACCACCAGCGGCCCTGATCTCTCGCGCAATGGCGCGCGCAATGGCTACGTCGGCCGAATCCAGGTAGATGTTGTAAGCCACCAGGAACTTGCGTGCCCCCACAGCACAAGCGCCTGCCGTGGGATGGAGCCCCGGACCGCCCAGATCGGGTTGCCGCGAAGGATCCTTCTCGACAGCATCGCGGAGCCCCTCAAACTGCCCCTGGCGCACGTTCTCCAGATTCACCCGGTCCGGCCGCGCCGCCGCGGCTTCGTAAAAGTACACCGGAACTCCGAACCGGCGCCAAATCTCCAGCCCGGCCTGCCTCGCCAAGAGCACGCACTGTTCCAGCTTGATTCCCTTCACGGGCACGAACGGAATCACGTCCGCAGAGCCAATGCGTGGGTGAACTCCCTGCTGCCGGGTCAGGTCAATCATCTCCGCCGCTTTGCCCGCGGCGCGCACCGCCGCCTCAACCACCGCGGCTGGCTCACCTGCAACGGTCACCACGGAGCGGTTATGGTCTGCGTCCATCGACCAGTCCAGCAGATGCACACCATCCACCCGCATGGCAGCAACAATCGCCTCTACACGCTTGGCATCCGTGCCTTCTGAGAAATTCGGAACACACTCGATGATCGCGCCATTCATCGATGTCCGGCTCCCAGTTTCCCCGCTCACTGTCGCCTGCTTTTCTATTCCCTACTCCCTATTCACTATTCCCTGTCTCTATCATTTCCAGAACGTATAGCCAACCTGTATCTGGATGCTGGCATTCACGCCCGGGTTGCGGTCGCCCAGTGAGGCCGAGGAGATATGCACTCCATTCACCCCCAGATCAATCGACCGTTTCGGGTGAATGAAATAGTGAACTCCAACCCCGCCCTGCGGCGAAAAATTCCACACCGACGTGCCGCCGTCGATGCCAAGCGACTTGTTGGTCAGGATATTCGGCGGAAACTTGTGCGTCGTGTAGATCAGTCCGCCCGCTCCCTGGAACCAAGGCTGAATCCGGTGCGAACTGGTCAAGAAATTCCAACGAAGAATCACCGGGGTAAGACTGACTCCGTAGTACGTTCCGCCGCCGGTTGGCAGCACGCAGTTATAGGGTGCCCCGCCGGTAGTAATGCAAGTGTAATTTTCGTTGTGCGGGGCCGGCGTATACGCCTGCCACAACGGCATGATGTTGCCCGCCAGTTGGAACTGCCCGCTGAAAACGCCGGCATGAATCACAGGCGTCAGCGCCTTGCCCAATTCAAATCCTGCCGACAGAAACTTGTAATCCGAGCGATCGCCCACGCCCGTTCCCCAATTCACAAAAGGGCCGTATTCCCAGCCGCGGTCGTTCCGCACCTGGGCCACACGATTGTTCGATTCATCGCTAGTTCCGGTCGAGACAACCCGTGTCTGCGCGGCAATCGCCGCAGCCCCCGCCAACAAAAGCAAAACAACAATTCTCTCCGATTGCTTCAAATCCTTCCCCCCGCCCGACCGCTCAATCTGGGCCTTCTTGTTCCCTCGGTCCCTTTTCCCTGCTTCATCCAAAAAAAGACCGCCACAACCGGGCGGCCTCGTTTCTTTTGAGCCAAACGATGACTCAACCGGCCGCATGCTCCATCTGTTCGGCGTCCATTTCGAAGTTCGAGTAAACATTTTGCGTGTCATCCAAATCTTCCAGGATCTCCAGCAGCCGCACCATCTGCCCGGCAGCTGTTCCCTCGAGCTTTGTATACGTCGACGCAACCATGGTCACCTCACTCATCACCGTCGGAATCCCCGCCGCCTTGATGGCCGCGGCAACCGCCTCATGCGCGCCCGGATCGGTGATAATCTCCCAGGTTTCGCCCTCGTCGTTCAGGTCTTCTCCGCCGTGTTCGAGGACAATGTCCATCAACTTCTCTTCGCTGGCTGCGGACTTCTCAACGGCAATAATGCCCTTCTTCGAAAACATGAATCGGACCGATCCCGTCTCACCAAGATTCCCGCCATTCTTTGAGAATGCGTGACGAATCTCGCTCACTGCACGATTGCGGTTGTCCGTAAGAACGTCCACGATGATCGCGACTCCGCCCGGACCGTAGCCCTCAAACGAAATCTCGTCATAGCTCACGCCTTCCAGCTCGCCCGTGCCGCGCTGAATTGCCCGCTTGATGTTGTCCTGCGGCATATTCTCAGCTTTGGCGGCCGCGACAGCAGTCCGAAGCCGGGCGTTCGTGTCCGGATTGCCCCCGCCCTTTGCGGCGACAGCAATTTCCTTCAGGAGACGAGTGAATATCTTGCCGCGCTTGGCATCCAGCGCGCCCTTTTTGTGCTTGATGGTGGCCCATTTCGAGTGGCCGGACATAGGAACCTCAAAAGCAAAGAAAATAGCGGTGTACTTTAGACACCCGACAAGTGAGTATACCACCCGCTGCGATGGACAAAATATGACTCCCGACCGCTTTTTGTGAGGGTTATGATCCACCTGCCGCTACGGGAAAACCTCGGCATCCCTAAGCCTTGCGCCCTTTCGATCCTTTTCTGAAACGATCAGATCGCCTGCCGCGGCTGGCCAGCGAATGGCAAGGTCCGGATCGTCCCAAAGAATCGTCCGCTCGCCCTTTGGGGAGTAATAATCCGTCACCTTGTATGCAAATCCGGCCTCTTCGCTCAATACCAGGAATGCGTGCCCGAAGCCCTCGGGAATCCAGAGCATCTTCCCGTTTTCCCCGCTCAGCTCTACGCCCACATGCCGGCCGAACTCGGGCGAGCTACGGCGCAGGTCCACAGCCACATCCAGCACCGCTCCATGCGTCACACGCACCAGCTTGCCCTGCGGCTGCGCGATCTGGTAGTGAATCCCGCGCAACACATGCCTCTTGGAAATGGAAAAGTTGTCCTGCACCCAGTTCAAGGGCAAGCCAGCCTCGGTCATCTGCCGCAAGTTGAAAGTCTCGGAAAATGCGCCCCGCTCATCCCGGTAGACGGCCGGGGTCAACAACAGCACGCCGGGCAAGCTGGTGGCTTCAATCTTCATGGCTATTCGATTCCCGCAGCAAAGTACGGCTCGCGCAGCAGCTTCAACAGGTATTCCCCGTAGCCGCTCTTCGCGATCGGCGCAGCCAGTGCCTCAAGCTGCGCGGCATTGATGAATCCCTGCCGGTACGCGATCTCTTCAGGGCAGGCGATATTCAGCCCTTGCCGCCGCTCGATCGTGTGCACAAAGAGAGCTGCCTCGAGCAGCGAATCGTGCGTGCCCGTATCGAGCCACGCCATGCCGCGGCTCATCATCTCCACCTTCAGCTTCCCCGCTTCGAGATACCGCCGGTTCAGGTCTGTGATCTCAAGCTCGCCGCGCGCCGAAGGCTTCAGCGTTTCGGCGATGTTCACCACGTCGCGATCGTAAAAGTACAAACCTGTCACCGCATAACGCGACTTGGGCGCCTTGGGCTTCTCTTCCAGGCTCACCGCGCGACCCTCCCTGTCGAACTCCACCACGCCATAACGCTCCGGGTCTTCCACCGGGTACGCAAATACTGTTGCGCCGTCCTTCAATCGCGCGGCCGTCTGCAACTGCTTTGAAAATCCCTGCCCATAGAAGATGTTGTCGCCCAGCACCAGAGCGCTGGCATCGCCCGCGATAAAATCCCGTCCAATCAGAAACGCTTGTGCCAGCCCGTCTGGGCTCGGCTGCACCGCATAGCTGATCTCCAACCCCCAGCGCCGCCCGTCGCCCAGCAGCTCCGCAAATCGCCCCGTATCCTGCGGCGTCGAAATGATCAGAATCTCCCGCAGTCCGGCAAGCATGAGCGTGCTCAACGGGTAATAGATCATCGGCTTGTTGTAGACGGGGAGAAGCTGCTTCGACACGACATGCGTGACGGGATAAAGCCGTGTCCCCGACCCACCCGCAAGAATGATGCCCTTCATCCGTCGATCCTCAATCCTTCAGGCTCACAATTCCACTCGCTCCGCATAATTCTTTGCAATCCACTCGCGATACGCGCCGGTACGCACATTGTTGACCCAATCGCCATTCTCCAGATACCAGCTCACCGTCTTGCGCAGCCCGGTCTCAAATTGTTCGGCAGGCGTCCAACCCAACTCGCGCGTAATCTTGCTGGCGTCAATGGCGTACCGCCGGTCGTGTCCCGGCCGGTCCTGCACATAGGTGATGAGATTCCGCCGCGGCAAAGCCCCTGCCTGCGGCCGCATCTCGTCCACAAGGTCGCAAATCGCCGTCACCACATCGATATTCGCGCGCTCGCTGTTCCCGCCGATGTTGTACGTCTCACCGGGTCGGCCCTCCTCCAACACTCTCCGGATCGCCGCGCAATGGTCTTCCACAAATAACCAATCGCGCACATTCTTCCCGTCCCCGTACACCGGCAGCGGCTTGCCCTCTAGCGCATTCAGGATCACCAACGGAATCAATTTCTCGGGAAACTGAAACGGTCCGTAGTTGTTCGAGCAATTTGTCGTCAGCACGGGCAGGCCAAAGGTATGGAAATACGCTCTGGCCAGATGATCCGATCCGGCCTTCGATGCAGCATAGGGACTGTTCGGTGCATAAGGCGTCAATTCACTAAACGCCGGATCGTGCTCGCCGAGTGTTCCATACACCTCATCCGTGGACACGTGCAAAAAGCGAAACGCCGGCCGCCCAGCATCATCCAGCTCCGCCCGGTACGCGCGCGCTTGCTCCAGCAGCGTAAACGTCCCCGTCACGTTGGTCCGGATGAACGCCTCGGGCGAAACGATCGACCGATCCACGTGGCTCTCCGCCGCAAAATGAATAATCGCCCGGGGCCGGTACTTGCGCAGAAGCGAACCGACCAGGTCTGCATCGCAGATATCTCCGTGCACAAACGTGTAACGCGGATCAGCCTCGACGGACGCAAGGTTGGCTGCATTGCCCGCATAGGTCAGCAGGTCGAGATTCACAACCGCCGCCCCGCCGGCCTTCATCCAGCCAAGCACGAAGTTCGAACCGATAAACCCCGCCCCGCCGGTCACCAGAATTGTGTCGTTTAGAGTATTCATCCGAACCTACAGCGGAATCGGAGCGGACGCATTCCGAAAGCACAACAGCCAAGTGGCTTTTTCCTCAAGAAAAAGCCGCATTTCACGAGTCGATCCAAGGTCACGCCTGCTCTGATTCCGCTCAAGTATACGTTACAAAACACGTCAGATGCGCCGCATAAACCCTCTCAATGATGCAAATTCGTCCCCCTTTTCGTCCCTTATGTTGAAAAGGATTTTCGACGTTGACTATGGTTTTTAGTTATATTAAAAACAGCGCAGTTCACGGATGCGGCCGGAACTGCTCATCGAAAGCTCTCGATCCAACGCCAGGGCGATTTTCACGGATGAAAACGCAGGGTGGATGTGTATTCGGAAAGGGAAAGCACTCCGCAACGAAAATTCTGCACGCAAAGGCTGCCATGGAACCCTCAGACTTTCGTCTCCGCGCTCCACTCGCACAAGGCCTCTATCATCCACGGGATGAGCACGATGCCTGCGGCATGGGACTCGTCGCAAACATCCGCGGCGAAAAAAGTCACGAGATCATCCGCAAAGGCCTCGAGGTGCTCATCAACCTCACCCATCGCGGTGCGGCGGGTTGCGACCCGGAGACCGGCGACGGCGCCGGCATCCTTATTCAAATTCCCCACGCCTTCTTTGTGCGCGAATGCGCGGAGTTGGGAATCACCCTGCCCGAACCCGGCGCATACGGCGTTGCCATGTGTTTCCTGCCGGTGGAAAAACACAACCGCCTCCAGTGCGAAGGCGTCTTTGAGCGGATCGCCCAGGAAGAAGGTTGTCAGGTTCTCGGCTGGCGCGACACACCCGTGAACGGCGACGCCATCGGCCGAGAAGCCCGTGCCTCCCAGCCGTACATTGAGCAACTGTTCCTGGGCTGCCCGCAAGGTCTCGACGATGAGGCCTTCGAGCGCCTGCTCTATCGCGTACGCCGCCGCACGGAAAACGAAATTGCCGCCTCCGACATCGAGGACAAGGAGACCTTCTACGTTCCTTCCTGTTCCTGTCGCACCATCATCTACAAGGGCCTCATGCTGGCCCCGCAGATCGAAAAGTTCTATTTCGAGCTGGCCAATCCTCTCGTCACAAGCGCGATGGCCCTCATTCACCAGCGCTTTTCCACCAACACCTTTCCCAGTTGGAAGCTCGCCCACCCTTATCGCTACGTCGCCCACAACGGCGAGATCAACACCATCCGCGGCAACGTCAGTTGGATGAGCGCGCGCCAGTCCATTCTCGCAAGCCCGCTCCACGGCGATAGAATCGGCGATCTGTATCCCCTCGTCGTGCCGGGCGGCAGCGACTCTTCCTCCCTCGACAACGCCGTCGAATTCCTCTATCAGTCCGGCCGTTCGCTGCCCCACGTCATGGCCATGCTTATTCCCGAGGCCTGGTCTGGCAATCCCGACATGGACGAGGACAAGCGCGCCTTTTACGAGTACCACGCCTCGCTGATGGAGCCGTGGGACGGCCCCGCCGCCATCGCCTTCACGGATGGCAAAGTCATCGGCGCCACGCTCGACCGCAATGGCCTGCGACCCGGCCGCTACATCGTAACCAAGGACGATCTGGTTGTCCTGGCCTCCGAAGCCGGCGTCATCGAAGTTCCCGCCGAGGACATTCTCAAGAAAGGCCGTCTGCAGCCCGGCCGCATGTTCCTTGTCGATACCGTGCAGCAGCGCATCGTCTCCGACGCCGAAATCAAGAAGGATCTCGCTGGTCGCAAGCCCTACGCGGAGTGGCTCAAGCAGCAGCAAGTCACCATCGACGCTCTGCCCGAACCGGCCCGTACCATCGCCTCGAACCCTGAGACGCTATTGCGCCGTCAGCGCGCCTGTGGCTACAGCGAAGAGGATCTGCGCATTCTTCTCACGCCCATGGCCACCAATGGCGAGGAGCCGATCGGCTCCATGGGCACCGATGTGCCGCTGGCCTGTCTCTCCGACCGTCCCCAGCCGCTCTTCAATTACTTCAAGCAGCTTTTCGCCCAGGTCACGAATCCGCCCATCGACCCCATTCGCGAAGAGCTGGTGATGTCGCTCATCAGCTACATTGGCATAGAGCGCAACATTCTCGACGAAGCGCCCGAGAACTGCCATACGCTCAAGCTGCCGCATCCCATCCTCACCAATCGCGATCTTGAAAAGTTGCGCCGCGTTTCATCCGGCGACCTGCTCGCGACTACCCTGCCCACTCTCTTCCGCTCCGCGGATGGCGAGAAGGGCCTCAAGCATGCGCTCGACGATCTGAGCGCCCGTGCCTCGCACGCGGTCAACTCCGGCTACACGCTGCTGATCCTCTCCGATCGCGGCGTCGATCCCACGTACGCGCCCATTCCCAGTCTTCTGGCCATGGCTGCCGTACACAATCGCCTGGTACAGGAGAAAACCCGCACCCAGGTCGCCCTGATTATTGAAAGCGGCGAGCCCCGCGAAGTCATGCACTTTGCGCTTCTCATCGGATACGGCGCCAGCGCCATCAACCCGTACCTCGCCATCGAGACCATACACGATCTCAAGCGCCGCGGCCTGCTGCCGGAGAAAGTGACAGCAGACTACGCGGAGAAGAACTTCATCAAGGCCATCAATAAAGGCCTCCTCAAGACCTTCTCGAAGATGGGCATCTCCACGCTGCAAAGCTATCGCGGCGCACAGGTCTTTGAAGCCGTCGGCCTCAACAAGTCGCTCATCGAAGCCTACTTCCCCGGCACCGCATCGCGCATCGAGGGCGTCGGCCTCGCCGTGCTCGCCCGCGAAGCGCAGATGAAGCACGACTACGCCTACCAGCCCCTCACGGACTCCGAGACCGATCTGGTAGTCGGCGGCCAGTACCAATACCGTGAAGGCGGCGAGTATCACCTGCTCAATCCCCTCACCATCAGCAAAGTGCAGCACGCGGTACGTACGAACAGCTTCGAAACATTCGAGGAATACACCGAGCTGATCGACAACCAGAATCGCAACCTTTGCACGCTGCGCGGACTGCTGAAGCTCAAGTACGCCGAGAAGCCGATTCCGATCGAAGAGGTCGAGCCGGCCAAGGAGATCGTCAAGCGCTTCACCACCGGCGCTATGAGCTTCGGTTCTATTTCGAAAGAAGCCCACGAAACCCTCGCCATCGCCATGAACCGCCTCGGCGGCATGTCGAACACCGGCGAAGGCGGCGAAGAAGAAGAGCGTTTCAAGCGCGATCCGAACGGCGATCTGCGCCGCAGCGCCGTCAAGCAGGTGGCCAGCGGCCGCTTCGGTGTCACCACCAACTACCTCGTCAACGCCGACGAGCTGCAAATCAAGATGGCGCAAGGCGCCAAGCCCGGCGAGGGCGGCCAGTTGCCCGGCCACAAGGTCGATGAGGTCATCGCCCGCACGCGCCACTCCATCGCCGGCGTCGGACTCATCTCGCCTCCGCCGCACCACGACATCTACTCGATCGAAGACCTCGCGCAGCTCATCTACGATCTCAAAAACGTTAATCCGCAGGCCCGCATCGCCGTCAAGCTCGTCTCTGAAGTCGGCGTCGGCACTGTCGCCGCCGGCGTTTCCAAAGCGCACGCCGACGTTGTGCTCATCTCCGGCGACAACGGCGGCACCGGCGCGTCCCCGCTCAGCTCCATCAAGCACGCGGGCCTTCCGTGGGAGCTCGGCCTCGCAGAAGCCCAGCAAGTCCTTCTGCTCAACGATCTGCGCAGCCGCATCCGCGTGCAAACCGACGGCAAATTGCAAACCGGCCGCGACGTGGTAATCGCCGCCCTGCTCGGCGCGGAGGAGTTCGGTTTCGCCACCATGCCGCTCATCACCATGGGCTGCATCATGATGCGCAAGTGCCACCTCAATACCTGCGCCGTCGGCATCGCCACGCAGGATCCCGTGCTCCGCGCGCGCTTCACCGGCACGCCCGAGCACGTCATCAACTTCTTCTTCTTTATCGCGGAGCAGATGCGCCAGCACATGGCCAGGCTCGGTTTCAAGACCGTCGACGACATGGTCGGCCACGTAGAAAAAATCGACGTCCACATCGACGACGCGCACTGGAAGGCCAAGGGCATCGATCTCTCGTCCATTCTCCATGTGCCTACGCTGCCTTCGCGTGTGGCGCGCCGCCGCACCACGTGCCAGGATCACGGCCTCGGCCCGGCGCTCGACCACGCGCTCATCGCCAAAGCGCGGCCTTCCCTCGAATCTCAGACCAAAACCACAGGCAACTTCGCCATTCGCAACGTGCACCGCACCGTCGGCGCCATGCTCGGCGGCGAGATCGCACGCCGCTACGGTTCAGCCGGCTTGCCCGACGGAACAATCCACTTCAAGTTCCGCGGCTCGGCCGGTCAAAGCTTTGGCGCCTTCGTGCCCAGCGGAGTCACCCTCGAGCTTGAAGGCGACACCAACGACTATCTCGGCAAGGGCCTTTCCGGCGGCCGCATCATCGCTTATCCGCCCAAGACCTCCAGCTTCCTGCCCGAAGAAAGCATCTTGGTCGGCAACGTGGTTCTCTACGGCGCAACCGCTGGCGAAGTCTTCCTCAACGGCATCGCCGGCGAGCGCTTCGCCGTTCGTAACTCCGGCGCAACGGCCGTTGTCGAGGGCGTCGGCGACCACGGCTGCGAATACATGACCAACGGCCTTGTCATCGTCCTCGGTTCCACCGGCCGCAACTTCGCCGCAGGCATGAGCGGCGGCATCGCTTACGTCTACGACGACAAGGGCGACTTCTCCGTCCGCCGCTGCAACAAAGCCAGCGTCGATCTCGAGCCACTCGTCGAGTCCGCCGATGTCGAGCAGGTCCGCACACTGCTTGCGCGTCATCGCGACGCCACTGGAAGCCCGCGCGCCGCATGGGTCCTCGAACACTGGGCCGACGCGCAGCCCAAGTTCATCAAAGTCTTCCCGCACGAATACAAACGCGTTCTTGGCGTAGCGCGTGCAGAAGCCGTTTACGCACCACCCACTACTTCGTCGCCTCTCGTGGCGGCTGCCGCGGAGGTGCAACATGGGTAAGGTCACAGGTTTTCTCGAAATCGAGCGCGCACAGCCCACGCGGCGCAAACCCAACGAGCGCATCAAGGATTGGTTCGAAATCTACGAGCCCTTCCCCGAAGAAAAGCAGCGCGAGCAGGGCGCTCGCT
>Ga0302320_10014403_pt1 | contig 16365 bp, 13 predicted proteins | sample Bog_T0_3_FD_202130 | JGI IMG/M metagenome (GOLD analysis project Ga0302320, IMG submission 202130) | Peat permafrost microbial communities from Stordalen Mire near Abisko, Sweden - Bog_T0_3 | ecosystem: Environmental > Terrestrial > Soil > Wetlands > Peat | place: Sweden: Abisko, Stordalen Mire... | reverse complement strand
GTCAGCGCGGTTCTGCCGGAGGCAGGCGTCACCTATTATGACGTGCCGCCGGAATACAGCGCCGCCCGGGACTATCGCTATACGGTCGTGAACGGCCGCACGGTGCTGGTCGATCCGCGCACCCACCGCATCGTCGAGATCGTCGAGTAAGCGGCCTCTTCATCGATTGCATCGAAGCGGGGCCATCCATCAGGATGGCCCCGATTTTTTTCGCATCCGCGCTGGAGAAATCGCAGCGGGAGAGCGGCTTCAGAATCGGCCGCCGGTTCTGATCAGGCGCACGATCAGCAACAGCACGATGGCGCCGATGGCGGAATAGATGATCTCCGAGACGAGGCCGGAGCCGATGACGATGCCAAGTTTTGGAAACAGGAAGCTCGCGACCAGCGCGCCGGCGATGCCGACCAGAATATCGCCGATGATGCCAAAGCCGGTGCCGCGCACGATCTTTCCGGCCAGCCAGCCTGCGATCAGGCCGACGAACAAAATAACCAGAATGCCTTCATTGGATATTTGCATAAAACCACTCCCCCCTGTTTGTGCGCGCCAGGTCCCGGCGCGGCGCCCGAACCTATCCATAAATGCCTGACGTGACGACCCCAATCGCGGAGAATTTTTTCATCGGGCCGGGCTTGCTGCTCTGCGAAAAAATACGCGGCAAACACCCATGAAACTATTACTTGCTCTTCGCGTTATGCAGCCATGACCCAACCTGACACCTGGTATGTGGCCTTCGGGCCGGACAAAGCTGTGAAGACCGACTACGGCGCCGCGGCCGCGGCCCGCTCGACCCGGACGTTCAAATCCGAAGTCGACGCCAAGTTGTTTGCGATGCAGATTCTGGCGAAGGGCTGGACCGCCAGCGCCGGCACACTCAACCCCCATCAGCCCAAGCAGATGGTCGGGGCGTCCCAGATCGAACTGTGGGCCGACCCCGGCCTTGGCGGCTGAGTTACTTCACTGTCACTGCCGCCTCGACACGCTCCGCCAAAATACACCTTGCGACCCGGTCCGGGCCGACCCGGACGTTGGGCGGCAGCTGCTCGACGCAGCGGGCTTCCGCGAAGCTGCATCGCGGCGCAAACGAGCAATTGTCAGGCGCCTTGTCGAGCGAGGGCGGGGTGCCGGGAATCGTTTCCAGCCGCTGGCCCCGTTTGGCGCCGTGAACGGTAGAGGCGAGCAGCCCGCGCGCGTAGGGGTGGATCGGCGAACGCACGATCTGGCTCAAGCTGCCTTGCTCGACGATCTGGCCCGCATACATCACCGCGACCCGGTCGCAGATTTCGATCGCAACCCCGATATCGTGGGTGACGAAGATGACCGACATGCCGAACTCGCGCTGCAACTCGCGCAGCAACAGCAGGATCTGGATCTGCACGGTGGCATCGAGCGCGGTGGTCGGCTCGTCGGCCAGCAGGATTTTCGGCTTGCAGGACAGCGCCAGCGCGATCATGGCGCGCTGCCGCATGCCGCCCGACATCTCGTGCGGATAGGCCTCCAGCCGGCGCCTGGCCGATGGGATTCGCACCACTTCCAGCATTTCCAGCGCCCGCGCCATGGCGTCGGTGTGGCTTTTGCCTTCGTGACGCATCACGGTTTCGGCGATTTGCGCCCCGATGGTGTAGACCGGATCGAGCGCCAGCGCCGGTTCCTGAAAGATCATCGAAACGGTCCGGCCGCGAAACGCCGACAGTTCATCGTCATCGAGCGCCAGCACGTCGCGCCCGAGCACCTCGACGCTCCCCGTGATCTGCGTCCGCTTTCTCGGCAACAGCCGCATCAGCGCGCGCAGCGTCACGCTCTTGCCCGAACCGGACTCGCCGAGCAGGCCGAGCACCTCGCCGTCGCCGAGCGTGAGGCTGAGATCGTTGACGGCATGGACGATGCGCTCGCCGGTAAAGCGAATATTGAGGCCGCGGATTTCGACGAGAGGACTCATGCGAATTTTGGCGCCCGCGCGTGGAAATCGGTGGCGCGCTGGAACGCTGCGCCGATCCGCAGCAGCATGGCTTCATCGAACGAGCGCCCGACCAGCTGCATTCCGACCGGAAGGCCGCCGCGCGTGAACCCGGCGGGGATCGAAAGCGACGGCAGTCCGAGATAGTTGATCGGTCGGGTAAACCGCGTCAGCCGCTGGATCACGGCTTCGGCGTCCGGGCCGTTGCCGACGTCGCTCTCGGCAATGGTAGGCGCCGGAACCGGCGCGGCCGGCGCCAGCAGCGCATCGACACCGGCCGTCGCGGCGGTGTGCGCCGCCAGTGCCGGGCCGCGCCAGCGCATCGCTTCGAGGTAGGACACGCCGGGAATGGCGAGCCCGTTCTGCAACCGCATCAAGACCTGCGGACCGTAATCCTGCGGGCGCTCGATCAGCCATCGCTTGTGAAAGGCGGCGGCTTCGGTCGCAAGCACCAGCTGGCACGCCGCGGTGAGCTGGCGCTGGTCCGGCAGTTCGACCTGCACGACATCGGCGCCTTCAGCCTTGAGCACTGCCACCGTCTCATCGAGAGCCCGCGCCACTTCGGGATCGAGGTCGTCGACATAGAAGGCGGTGGGCACGCCGATGCGCAGGCCCTTGATCGGTTCTCGGGTCGCCGATGTGTAATCCGGCACCGGCAAGGCCGCAGCGGTCGGATCGGCGGGATCGGCGCCCGCCATCAGGCCCAGCAGCAAGGCGCAATCCTTCGCGGTGCGCGCCAACGGGCCGACGGTGTCGAGCGACTGCGACAGCGGCATGGCGCCAAAGCGGCTGATGCGGCCCCAGGTCGTCTTCAAGCCGGTGACGCCGCAGAAATGCGCGGGCATCCGGATCGAGCCGCCGGTGTCCGAACCCAGCGCCGCAAAGGTCAGACGTGCGGCGACCGCTGAGCCCGATCCCGACGACGAGCCGCCGGTGATGTGATCGACATTCCAGGGATTGCGCACCGCGCCGAAATGCGCGTTATGGCCGGTCGGCCCATAGGCGAATTCGACCATCTGCAGCGAGCCCAGGCGAATCGTGCCTGCATCCTTCAGGCGCTGCAGCGCCGTCGAAGTCGTGGTCGCGACGAAATCGCGCCGGATATGCGAGCCGCAGGTGACCACCTTGCCGGCGTCGTAATACATGTCCTTGTGCGCCAGCGGCACGCCGTGCAACGCGCCGCGAGAATTGCCTTTCGCCAGCGCGGCGTCGGCAGCATCGGCGGCCTCCAGCGCTGCGTCCGCTTCGATCGCCATGAACGCATTGACGTGCGGCTGCCATTGCGCGATGCGGTCGAGGCAGGATTGTGTCGCCTCGCGTGACGACACCCGCTTTTCGGCGATCGCGCGCGCAATCTCCGTCAATGACAGCAGGGCGGGTTGTTCGCTCATTTCACAGCTTTCGCGGCTTGCACGACCAGAAAGCGCGCGGGCTCCAGATCGAACGGCAGCGTGCCGGCGATAGCGGCAAAACCTTCGAAGGCCGGCCCGATCGAATTGGCGATGCGGGTGGCCACCTCCGCGTCGACGGGCACACCGGCGACACCGGCCACGGCCTTGATTTCCTTCGGTGTGGGTCTTGTCATGCGGCGTCTCCCTGCCTTGCCGGCGCGAGGCTGTGACCCGAGCCCGGTATCGCCATATAGCACGCGGCCTGATGCCCCATTCTATCCAGCGCAGTGAGTTTTGGCGTGGCATTTGCGCAGAGCGGCTCCGCAAACGGACAACGGGTGTGAAACCGGCAACCCGGCGGCGGATCGATCGGATTGGGCGGATCGCCCGAAATCGGCGGCGTTTCGGTACGGCGATCGGGGTCGGAAGACGGCATCGCCGCCAGCAGCGCCCGTGTATAGGGATGCGCCGGCGCGTCCCAGACCCGGTCCACCGGGCCAAGCTCGACCACTTCGCCGAGATACATCACCAGCACCCGGTCGGAAATATAGCGCACGACGTTGAGATCGTGGCTGATGAACAGATAGGTCAGCCCGAATTCACGTTTGAGATCGACCAGGAGGTTGAGCACCTGCGCCTCGACCGACTTGTCGAGCGCCGACACCGCTTCATCCAGGATCACCAGACGCGGCGACAGTGCCAGCGCGCGGGCGATGTTGACGCGCTGGCGCTGGCCGCCGGAGATCTCGTGGGGATAGCGGTTGGCAAAGATCTCCGGCCGCAGGCCGACCTTGCCGATCAGCTCGCGCGCCAATAGCCGCGCCGCCGCGTCGGCCATGCCGTGGACCTTGGGGCCGAAGGCGATCGATTCCTCGATGGTCAGACGCGGATTGAGCGAGGCATAGCTGTCCTGGAACACCATCTGCATGGCGCGGCGCAACTCGCGCAGCGACAGCGCGCGTCCGACCGACATGCCGTCATAGATGATTTCGCCGGCATCGCGCGGCATCAGGTGCATCAACAGCCGCGCCGTGGTCGACTTGCCGCAGCCGGATTCGCCGACGATCCCGACCGTCTCGCCCTTGGCGATCGAGAACGACACGTCGTCGACCGCGCGCACGGTCTTGCGCTTGCTGAAGAGATCGCCGCGTACCGGAAAATGCTTCGTCAGCCCGCTGACCTGCAGCAGCGGTTGCGCGGCGCCGCCGCGGTCTTCGATCGGCTCCAGCATATCGATCGGGGCGGCGGTCTCGCTCATGTCAGTTCCGGATGTCCATGGCGCTGCGCATGCCGTCGCTGAGCAGGTTGAAACAGATCGATACCGCGAAGATCATCGCGCCGGGCAATGCCGCCACCCAGGGATTGATGTAGATCGCGGTGCGCAGCGTGTTCAGCATCAGGCCCCATTCCGGCTCCGGCGGCTTTGTCCCCAGGCCGAGGAACGACAGTCCCGCCGCCAGGATCATCGACACCGAGATCAGGCCGGTGGCGTAGACGAAGATCGGCCCCAATACATTGCCGAGCATGTGCACGCGCATGATGGTGAAGGGGCCGGCGCCGGAGGCCCGCGCCGCCTCGACGAAATCCATGTTGCGCACCCCGGTGGTGACGCTCTCGGCGACGCGGGTGATCTGCGGCACGAACACGATCGTCAGCGACACGATCGAGTTGACAATGCCGGCGCCAAGCGCGCCCGAAATCGCTATCGCCAGCAGCACCGAGGGAAAAGCGTAGAACACGTCGATGGTGCGCATGATCGCGGTGTTGATCTTGCCGCCGACATAGCCGGCGACGAGGCCGAGCGAGGTCCCGACCATGAAGGCAAAAATGACCGGGAGAATGCCGACCACCAGCGACAGCCTCCCGCCATAGACCAGCCGCGCCAGCATGTCGCGGCCGAGCTCGTCGGTGCCGAGCGGGTAGTTCGGCGTGCCGATATGGCGCAGCCGGCGGATCATCGATCCCTGGTAGGGATCGGCTAGCCCAAGCCAGGGCGCGAACAAAGCGGAGAGAAAAATCGCGGCCAGCACGAAGGCGCAGGCCATGCTGACCTTGTCCCTGGCGATGCGGCGCCCCACCGTCGACCAGTAACCGCGCGCCTTGGCGGACGGCGCCGCCTGGAGCGCCGCATCCGACATCGCCTGCACCGGGCTGATGCTCATCTGCTTCAGCCCCGCTTGATGCGCGGATCGATCGCGGCCTGCGCGATATCGACCAGCAGATTGAGGCAGACGAAGAACAGCGCCAGCACCAGGATGGTACCCTGTAGCAGCGGCAGGTCGCGCTGGAAAATCGCGGAATTGAGCAACAGCCCCGAGCCCGGCCACGAGAACACGGTTTCGATCAGGATCGAACCGCCCAGCATGTATCCGAGTTGCAGCCCCATCACCGCCATCGCGGTCGGCGCGGCGTTCTTGATGACGTGACGGAACACATGGGTCTCGCGCAGCCCCTTGGCGCGCAAGGCCTCGACGAAATCCTGGCTCAATATGTCGCCGGTCAGCGCCCGCACGGTGCGCGTCACGATCCCCATCGGGATCACCGAGGTGGTGATCGCAGGCAGGATCAGAAAGCGAATGTGTTCCCAGTCCCATGCCCAGGCGCTCGATCCGCCCGGCCCGGCGCCGACCGCCGGGAGCCAGTTGAGCTCCACCGAGAAGATGATGACCAGCACCATGCCGAGCCAGTAATGCGGCACCGAGACGCCGGCGATCGCGATCGAGGTCGCCACCTTGTCGATCCAGCTGTCGCGGAAATAGCCGGCGATCAGGCCGAAGAAAAGGCCGAGCGTGAAGCCGATCAGCGCTGCCGCGATCGCCAGGGTCACGGTGTTGCCGACCGCACGCATCACTTCCGACAGCACCGGGCGACCGGTCGCGATGGAATGGCCGAGGTCGCCATTGACCGCCCGCCACAGCCAGAGCCCGAACTGGACCGGCAGCGGACGATCGAAGCCATAGGCGGCGCGCAATTGATCGGCGAGCTCCTGCGAGGCATCCGCCGGCAGGATCGCCACCAGGGGATCGCCGGGCGTGATGTGCACCAGCAGAAAGCACACCAGCGCCACGCTGACGACGATCGGGATCACATAGACGATGCGGCGGGCGATGTAGGCGAGCACGTTTGACCTTGTTCTTCTTCCCTTCTCCCATTGTGGGAGCCGAGACGAGCGAAGCTCGCTCTTGAGGTGGCGCGAATGAGCGCAGCGAAATTCGAGCCGGATGAGGGGTCTGTCACCGCGGAGAGAGACCCCTCACCCGTCTTCAATGCTTGGCATCGAAGACGACCTCTCCCACAAGGAGAGGTGAAGAAACGCTACGGCGCCATCGTGATCGGCGAGAAGTCCACCAACCAGCTTTTCGGCTGCACGAAGCCCTTGATCTTCGGGCTCATGGCGCGCGGCGCGACGTCGTGGGCGACATAGAGGAACGCCGCGTCGTCGACGGAAGCCGCGTGCAGTTCGGCCAGTGCCGTATCCCGCGCGGCCGGATCGAAAGTCTGGCGCGCCTTGGTGACCAGTTCGTCGAATTTGGGATTATTGATATAACCCCAATTGTTCGACACCGGCGGCGCCATCGACGACTGCAGGAAGCGCACCATCGAGAAGAACGGATCCATCGCCGCATAGGTCACGTTGACCGCATTGGCGCCGTTGGCGGAGGCGTCCTTGGCGCCACGCCGCCAGTTGGTGAACAGCGTGTTCCATTCGATGACATCGAGTTGGACGTCGAAGTAACACTCGGCCAGCGCCTGCTGCAGATATTCGTTCATCGGCAGCGGCAGCATCTGGCCGGAGCCCGACGCCGAGGTCTGGACCTTGACCGCCAACTTCTTGTTCGGACCGAAGCCCGCCTCCTGCATCAGCTTCTGCGCCGCGGGCTTGTCATATTTGATCTCGAAGGTCGGCTTGCCGCGCCAGGGATGACCGGGCTCGTAGCTGCCGGTCGCCGGCACCATCAGGCCGGCGAGCAAACCGTCCCTGAGGCCCTCGCGATCGACGCAGAGATTGGCCGCCTTGCGAACGCGAATGTCGTTCCAGGGCGAGCCTTCGATCCGCGAGAACTGCCATGGCCAGACATGCGGCTCCTCGTTGGTCGTGATCACAAAGCCGCGCTGCTTGATTTCCGCGACCGCATCGGGCGCCGGCGCTTCGACCCAGTCGACCTGGCCGGACAATAGCGCCGCGGTGCGGGCATTGGCCTCGGGCATTGGCAGCAGCAGCATCTTGTCGACTTTGGGAATGCGGGCCTTGTCCCAGTAATTCGCGTTCTTGACCAGTTCCAGCCGCTCGCGCGGGGTGAAGCTCGACATTTTCCAGGGACCGGTACCGGAAGCGTCCCGCGCGAAGGCCTCCCAAGCGGCTTGCGATTTCGCCTTGGGGTCGGCGCCTTGCGCCGCGTCGAACAGTTTCTGCCATTTCGTCGGGCTCGCCATGAACAGGTTGGTGAGATTGATCGGCAGCAGGCTGTCCGGCTCCTTGGTGATCAATTCCACGGTCATGTCGTCGATCTTGCGCGCCGAGGCCAGCGTCGGCATCCGCGATGCGGTCACCCCGACCTGGCTCGGATCGAACTGCGGCGCGTCCTGCTTGAGGACTTTCTCGACATTCCAGACCACGGCGTCAGCGTTGAACGGCGAGCCGTCATGGAATGTGACGCCCGGACGCAGCTTGAACGTCCACTTCTTGTGGTCGGCCTCGTCGACCTTCCATTCGGTCGCGAGCCCGGGAATCACGACGCTCGGCTTGTCGGCGGAGGACAGGTCCCACAACGTCAGCGCGTCATACATGGTCACGCCGGTGAAGCGGTTGCCTTCATAGCCCTGATCGGGCTGGCCCAGCGTGCGCGGGATGTCGGCCGCGGTCATGCCGATGCGCAGCAGCGTTTCGGCGCCGGCGATCCGGGGTAACGCCGCCATCGCGGCCAGCGCGACGACCGCCGCCGACCGGCTTTTTCCAAAAATCTTGCTGCGCATCACGACAAATTCCTTCTTGGCTTCAGATGACTATTTCTTATGCAATCTCATGCAACCGCTATGCCAATGACCGCCCCCATTCGCCCAATTGTGATTGGCGCGACAACTCTTTGTGGACGCGCACCGGCAGCGCCCAAAGTTGCCTAATCTGGCATCAACCTTGCAAGTTAGCCTGATATTCGCCGAATATTCCGAACGCCAAGTCCAATGGAGCCTGGTTCATGCGCAGCCGAAATTCGATCCTTCTTGCCGCCGTTGCGGTCGCGTTCGGCATTGGCCTGACTGCCCTTCCCGCGCAAGCCGAAACCGTGGTGCGATACGGCATCTCGATGGCGGATATTCCGCTGACCACGGGCCAGCCGGATCGAGGCGCCGGCGCCTATCAGTTCACGGCTTTCACGATTTACGACCCGCTGGTCGCCTGGGAAATGGACGTCTCGGACCGTCCCGGCAAACTGGTGCCGGGACTTGCCACCGAATGGAAGGTCGATGACAAGGACAAGACCAAGTGGCGCTTCACGCTTCGAAAAGGCGTCAAGTTTCACGACGGCAGCGAGTTCAATGCCGATGCGGTGATCTGGAATCTGGACAAGGTCCTCAACGACAAGGCGCCGCAATTCGACAAGCGCCAGAGCGCGCAGGTGAAGATCCGCCTGCCTTCGGTGGCCAGCTACGCCAAGATCGACGACTCGACGGTAGAGATCACCACCAAGAACATCGATTCGTTCTTCCCCTACCAGATGCTCTGGTTCCTGGTCTCCAGCCCGGCGCAATACGAGAAACTCGGCAAGGACTGGGACAAGTTCGCCAGCGAGCCTTCCGGCACCGGACCGTTCAAGCTGACAAAGCTGGTGCCGCGCGAACTCGCCGAGCTCTCGAAGAACGCCGATTACTGGAACAAGAAGCGGATTCCGAAAGTCGACAAGCTGATCCTGATTCCGATGCCGGAAGCGTTGACGCGAACCAACGCGCTGTTGGCCGGCCAGGTCGACCTGATCGAGACGCCGGCGCCCGATGCGGTGCCGCAGCTCAAATCGGCCGGCATGCGGATCGTCGACAACATCACGCCGCATGTCTGGAATTACCATCTCAGCGTATTGCCCGGCTCGCCCTGGACCGACATTCGCCTGCGCAAGGCGCTCAATCTCGCCATCGATCGCGACGCCGTGGTCGGGCTGATGAACGGCCTGGCCAAGCCCGCCAAGGGCCAGGTCGACCCGTCGAGCCCGTGGTTCGGCCATCCGACCTTCGATATCAAATACGACCCCGCGGCGGCGAAGAAGCTGGTCGAGGAAGCCGGCTATTCAAAGGACAAGCCGCTGAAGACCACCTTCATCATCGCGCAAGGCGGCACCGGGCAGATGCTGTCGCTGCCGATGAACGAATATCTGCAGCAAAGCTTCAAGGAAATCGGCATCGACATCGATTTCAAGGTGGTCGAACTGGAGACGCTCTACACGCACTGGCGCAAGGGCGCGGCGGACGAAATGAACAAGGGCATCACCGCCAATAACATCGCCTATGTGACCTCGGACCCGTTCTATTCCATCGTCCGGTTTTTCGCCTCGGACCAGATCGCGCCGGTCGGCGTCAACTGGGGCGGCTACAAGAATCCGAAGGTCGACGCGCTGATCGACGAAGCCAAGCAGACCTTCGACACCGCCAAACAGGACGAATTGCTGGCGCAGGCGCATACGCTGATCGTCGACGATGCGGTGCTGGTGTGGGTGGTGCACGACACCAATCCGCACGCGCTGTCGCCCAAGATCAAGCAATTCGTGCAGGCGCAGCACTGGTTCCAGGACCTGACCACGATCGGGGTGGAGTAGAAAAAGGTCTCTCCAGAATATTCCGGTTAGGCCGATTCATGATCGTCCATCGTGGCCTCGTGGTTCGAGACGCGCGGCGTCGCCGCGCTCCTCACCATGAGGGTTTTCTTCTCCTCTCCCCCCGCGAAGCGGTGGGGAGGGGTCGGGGGTGGGGGGTGTCTCAGCAGGAAACGCTGCTTCAGCATATGCCGCGCGGCCCCCCACCCCCGACCCCTCCCCGCCACGCGCAAGGGCGCGTGGAGGGTGGGGAGAAGTCTCCCGGCTATTTCTTCAATAGCTGGAAGGCGCCGTTCCAGTCCGGCGGCGGCGGGGTTTCCTGGTAGGCGTGCAAGCGCTCTTCATAGAGATTGTACAGATATTCGAGCGCGTGCCCCTCATCGGTCTTGCGGCCGCGCTCGATCGCCGCCAGCGCGCCCTCCCAGTCGCGGCTGCGATAGCAGGCCAGCATCTCGATGGTCAGGTTGCGCAATTTCTGAAAGCGCTCGGAATGTGCGACGTCCTCGCGGCCGGCGACCGCATAGATGACCTCGGGCTCTTTCTTGCCTTTGACCATGATGAAATCGAGTTCGAGAATCGCAAACTTCTCTTTCGCCGCCATCGCGGTCCTGGATCCGATAATGATCGGAAATCCATACTCCTTGGATTGCCCCTCGAGCCGTGACGCCAGATTGACGGTGTCGCCCAGCACCGAATAGTCGAAGCGCAAGGTGGAGCCCATGTTGCCGACGACGCAGGTCCCGGTGTTCAGGCCGACGCCGACATTGATCGGAATGAAGGTGTGGCCGCCGTCCCGGGCCTCGATCTCGCGATCCTTGTTGAGGACATCGATCCGTTCCAGCATGTCGAGCGCGGCATTGCAGGCATTGATCTGATGCTCGCTGTCGTCGAGCGGCGCATTCCAGAACGCCATGATGGCGTCGCCCATATATTTGTCGATCGTCCCCTTGCGGTCGAGGATGGCGTTGGTCAGCGGCGTCAGGAAACGGTTCATCAGGGTCGTCAGGCCCTGCGGATCGCTCTTGAAGGACTCCGAGATGGTGGTGAAGCCGCGGACGTCGGAGAACATGATGGTCATCTCGCGCTCTTCGCCGCCGAGCTTGAGCTTGTCCGGCGACTGCGCGAGCTGTTCGATCAGCGCCGGCGACAGATACTGGCCGAAGGCCGAACGAATCTGCCGCCGCTGCGCCTGCTCGCGCACGAAGCTGGTGAAGATCAGCGTCAGATATATCGTGGTCGTCGACAGCAGCGGGTAGGTGAAATCGACCAGCAGCCGGTCATGGACATAGAAATACCAGGAGGTCCCGACCAGCAGGGTCGCGAACACGGCGCCGACGCCGACCAGGCTGACCGGGCCGAACATCGGCGCGAACACGATCACCAGCAGGCCGAGCAGCAGGGCGGAGGCAAATTCGAGCAGCGGCCCGTAAGGCGGCTGCGCCAGCAGCGTCCTGGTCAACGCGGCTTCGAGCACCTGGGCGTGGATCTCGACGCCCGGCATGGCGGCGGACACCGGCGTGGTCTTGATGTCGTTGAGCCCCACCGCCGAGGTTCCGACCAGCACCAGCTTGCCCTTGATCTTTTCGGGCGGGGCGCTGCCGCCGAGCACATCGAGCGCGGAGACATAAATCGTGGGATCACGATGCGCAAAATGAACCCAGAGCTTGCCGTTGCGGTCGGTCGGCACCTGGAACCCCTTGACGCCGACGCTGGTGATCCCGGCCCGATCCGATTTGATGAAGATGGTGTCGGTGCCGGTCACCACCCGCAACATTTCAAAACTCAGCGACGGCATGGTCTGGCCCTGCGCCTGCAGGATCATCGGCACCCGCCGGATGATACCGTCGCGCTCGGGATCGATGGTGAGCAGGCCGCGGCCACTGGCCGTCTTTTCCAATACCGGCGTGTTGCGCAGCAGTCCCGGAAACTTGACCATGAACCGCTGCGGATCCTCGCCGAGCATCGCCAGTCCCGTCACCGGAAGCGACTTGTCGAGTTGGGTGATGATCTGGGAAAGTCCGGATTCGCCCAGCACCACGCGCGAGTGCTTCATCGCATCGGCGAAGACCTGATCGTTGCTCGGCAGCGCGTGTAATTTGGCGCGGGTTTCCTCGTCGAGATCGCGAAAGGTGTCGGCCGCAACGTCGGGATTGAGCCGATCGGGCTCCGAGAAGATGACGTCGAAGGCGATCACGACGGCGCCGAGCCGGGTCAGGCCGGTGATGAGATCGGCGATCCGGGTCCGCGGCCATGGCCATTGGCCGAATTTCGCCAGGCTTTGTTCGTCGATATCGATGATGGTGACCGGTCTCGCGGTCTTGATGCGCGGGTCGATGCGCTGGAAGGCATCGAAGGTTCTGACTCGAAGCTCTTCGATCGGAGCCGGATCGGCGATACGCAGCGCCGCAAGGCCGACCAGCAGCACGAGGCACAGGAGCCTCGCATAGCCGAACTTCCGCGCGAACCAGCGCCGTAATCTCCTGAGCCGCTTCATGGGGTCCGGATATCAGGTTTGAGCGGGTTGATCACGGTCGCGATTGCGCCTTTACGCCAGCGGCTGGAGCCATGCGAAGTCGGGTCGATGGGACGGCGACGGGCAATTCATCACCGTTCCCTTGTCTCGGCAACTGGTCTCGCAGGGGGCAAAATCAGTCAAAGCATCATTGATCTTGGCCTCGCGGGCCGGCTTGTGCAAACTGTTTTTGCGGCGATCAGGCAATCGGCGGCCGAGCGCTGATTCGGCGTCCGCATGGTATCCGGGGCGACGGCGCCTGGCCAAACTGCGGGCGAACAGGGGGCTGCGATGGCAGAAATTGCTGGCGGGATGATCCCGCAACCTGCGGGGCAGCACGATGGCATCCGCGCGCTGCTCCGGGCCGGCAAAAATGACGAAGCCATCGTTCAGCTGTGCGCGATCGCGGTGACGCGGCCGAACGACCTGGTGGCCAAAGAGCTGCTGTTTGACGCGTTTTTCCAAAAGCGGGACTGGGAGCCCGCGCTTGCTCTGGCCCAAGAGCTCGTTGAAAAGCAACCCGGCATCGCCCGCCTGGAGAAGGCGCTGATCGCCACGTTTTCGAACATGAAGGATTATGAGCGGACGATCCCGCGGGCCGCGCAATATATCGAACGCCACGGTGAAGACCTGACCATGCTGGACGCGCTCAAGGTCGCGTATTTCTACACCGGCAAGGTCGATGAGGCGGTGCGCCACGGCCAGCGCGCGCTCGACCTGCGCGATGCGGAGGCCTGCCGCAATACGCTGCCGCGCTCAATGACGGCGCCAAAGGGTCCGCCTTCGGGTCAAAACGTGATTTCGTTTTCGCTGTGGGGAACGGCGCCGTTCTATGCCTACGGCGCCATGATCAATCTGGTGCTGAGCCGAAAGGTCTATCCCGGCTGGAGCTGCCGTTACTATGTCGATGCCACGGTGCCGCGTCCATGCACGGCCTTCCTGCGCGACAATGGCGCCGACGTGCGCAACATGGAGGACGAATATCCAGGGGTCGGCCTGTTCCAGCGCTTCCTGGTCATGAACGATCCCGCGGTCGGCCGCTTCCTGGTGCGCGATTGCGACGCCCGGCTGTCGGCGCCCGAGGCTGACCTGGTGCAGCAATGGATCGAGAGCGATTACCCGTTCCATGTGGTGCGCGATCACGTGCTGCATAACGAACTGATGATCGGCTGCACCTGGGCCGGACGGACCGACTGGGGCATCGACATGATCGAGCTGATGCACCGCTATTTCAGCTTCACCGCCGGGCCGACCGCACGTTACGGCCACGATCAGCGCATGCTCGGCCTGATGCTGTGGCCGCTGATCCGGGAGCGCTGCCTCGTTCACGACAAGTATTACACGCTCCCCGGCGTCAACACCGTCGCTTTGCGCGATCCGAACAGCCGTTTCGGCGCCGGCCACCAGAACATCAAGGCGGTGCTGGAAGAGGTCGAACGGCTGGGGATTCCGCGGGTGCTGTAGCGAAGTTGGCGTGAAACCTACAAGCGCACGGCATCACCGCTGCGATTTCGGCAGACGGCTAGACGATATGAAAATCGGATAGATGCAGAGCATTCACGCCAACCCCTGTTAAGGTGATTGTATCATGGTTATCAAGGTGGACGATCGCATTTCCACTTTGATAGGTTACGGAGTTCAAGGCCGCGTGCGCGTTCGCAAATATCGAACTGTTGAATTGAAGGACTTCCGTAGCTGGATTGAAATTTGTGATCGTATCAAGGCCGACGCTCTTGAAGTTGAACACAAAAGTGTCGCCGCTACCGTAACCGGTCAACGTCTCGTTCTGGGCGCTTGCGATGACGTTGATAGAACCCGCGCCGGTAATCGTGCCGCCGATGGCGGTATGACCGATGATGTCGATCGTACCGTTGTTGGTGATCGAGCCGCCGGTCACCGTGACGTTGTCCAGCGTCAGCGTCTCGCTGCTGTCTACATGGATGGCTCCGTTGTCGGTAATCGCGCCTCCAGTGACCGTGACATTGTCCAGCGCCAGCTTGTCGCCGCTGTCGATATGGATGGTGCCGCTGTCGGTGATCGCGCCGCCGGTCACCGTGACATTGTCCAGCGTCAGCGTCTCGCTGCTGTCGACATGGATGGTTCCGTTGTCGGCGACCGCACCGCCGGTGAGTTTGACATTGTCGAGCGTCAGCGTGCTGAAACTGTCGACCTGTACGGTGCCGTTGTCAGTGATCGCGCCGCCGGTCACCGTGACGCCGTCGAGCGTCAGCGTCTTGGCATGATCGACCTGGATGGTGCCATCGTCAGTGATTGCGCCGCCGTTGATGGTGACGTTGTCCAGGGTGTCGGTGTCTTTGACCTGAATGATGGCACCGCTCGCGGTGTCGGTGAAGGTAGTGCCGTTCACCGCCACATTGTCCAGCGTCAGCGTCACGCCGCTCTCGACCGTCACATAGCCGTTGTTCAGCGTGGCTCCGTCATCGATCTTGCTCGAGCCGGTGACGTCGATGGTGCCCCCGAGAATGATTAATCCGTAAAAGAGACTGCTGTAGTCGTTGATGGTACCGCCATTGATAGTGGCCTCGTTCAGCGTCAGCGTCGTGACGCCGTCAATCTGGATGGTAGCCCCGGACGCGGTGTCGTTGAACATGGTGCCGGTTACCGCGACGTTGTCCAGGGTCAGCGTCGCGCCACTCGCGACCGTCACATCGCCGTCGCCGTTCAGCACGGCGCTGGTGGTATGGAAGAAGGCGGTGATGCCGTTGATGGCGCTGTTGCCGGTGACGTCGATGGTGCCGTTGTCGGCGATGCTGCCGCCGTTGATGGTGGCGCCATTCAGCTTCAGGGTCGCCGGAGTGTCTCCGGCGTCGACCGTAATGGTGTGGCCGGCGTTGGCGACCGTGGTGCCGAGGTCGAGGGTGAGGATGCCGCCCGCGAGAACCTCGATCAGATAGTCGTTGATGATCCTGACATTATTCAGGGTGGCGCCCCCGAGGCCTATCTCAAGCGTACCGACCGACCCGATCGTCAGGCTGCCGCCCGTCATCGTGGTGCCGCCTGCCAGAACCAGGACGCTGGGATCGGAATCATCGATCTGCACGGCATTTCCGGTAACGGTGACGCCGTTCAGCGTCGCGCCGAATACGCCCTCAACATCAACTGCGCCGTAGTTGTTGATGGTGCCGCCATTGACGGTGACCCCGTTTTCCAGCGTCAGCGTATCGCCGATGTCGACCTGGATGGTGCCGCCGCTGGGGGTCGTCGCCGTGTCGTTGAACGTCGTGCCGCTCACCGTGACGTTGTCTAGCGTCAGCGTCACGCCGCTCTCGACCGTCACAAAGCCGTTGTTCAGGAAGGCGTCGGTGGTGACGGGGAGTTCGCCGGTGGTGCTGGTGCCGGCGATCTTGCTGGCGACGACGACATCGATGTTGCCGCCGGCGGTGGAGCTGAAATCGTTGATGGTGCCGCCATTGATGGTGGTGCCCGACAGCGTCAGCGTGATGCCGTCGTCGATCTGCAGCGTGCCAGAATTGGTGACGGTGTCGTTGAGCAGCTTGACCGCGCCGGCCACCTCGACCGTATCGTCGATGGTCAGCAGGCCCGGCGGCGCGGTACCGTTCTCGATGGTGATGTTGTTGAGCTTGACGTAATCCAGGGTCAGCGCGGCATCGAGCGTCACCGTACTAACAAGGCCGGCCGCGCCGGTCAGGTTGGCATCGGTGGTGCTGGTGCCGGCGATCTTGC
>Ga0302320_10014399_pt1 | contig 16367 bp, 12 predicted proteins | sample Bog_T0_3_FD_202130 | JGI IMG/M metagenome (GOLD analysis project Ga0302320, IMG submission 202130) | Peat permafrost microbial communities from Stordalen Mire near Abisko, Sweden - Bog_T0_3 | ecosystem: Environmental > Terrestrial > Soil > Wetlands > Peat | place: Sweden: Abisko, Stordalen Mire... | reverse complement strand
CGTCGAGGGTCTGGAAGTGACCGGCAAAGCCGCCTTCTCGGTGCAGTTCCACCCCGAGGCAAGTCCGGGACCGGAGGACACGCACGCCTTGTTCGACCGGTTCGTCGCCATGACGCGCGCTTCCCGGTCGGCCGGCCGGTAAAGCGAAACAGATGCCACGCAGAACCGACATTACATCAGTCCTCATCATCGGCGCTGGCCCGATCATCATCGGCCAGGCCTGCGAGTTCGACTATTCCGGCGTGCAGGCCTGCAAGGCGCTCAAGGACGAGGGCTATCGGGTCATATTGGTCAATTCCAATCCGGCCACCATCATGACCGATCCCGGTTTGGCCGATGCCACCTATATCGAGCCGATTACGCCGGAAATCGTCGCCCGCATCATCGAGAAGGAACGGCCCGACGCGCTGCTGCCGACCATGGGCGGGCAGACCGCGCTCAACATCGCCATGGCTTTGGCCGATCAGGGCGTGCTCGCCAAATTCGGCGTCGAGATGATCGCCGCCAAGCGCGACGTCATCGCCAAGGCCGAGGATCGCCAGTTGTTCCGCCAGGCAATGGACGCCATCGGTCTGGAAAGTCCGAAGTCGCGCATGGTCCGCACGCTGGCCGAGGCGCGGTCGGCGATGCTCGAAGTCGGGCTGCCGGCGATCATCCGTCCCAGTTTCACTCTGGCCGGCACCGGCGGCGGCATCGCCTATAATGGTGAGGAATTCGACCAGATCGTCGCGGGTGGACTGGCCGCCAGCCCAGTGCAGGAAGTGCTGGTCGAGGAATCGGTGCTGGGCTGGAAAGAATATGAGATGGAGGTGGTGCGCGATCGCAACGACAATTGCATCATCATCTGCTCGATCGAGAATATCGACCCGATGGGCGTGCACACCGGCGATTCGGTAACGGTGGCTCCCGCGCTGACCCTGACCGACAAGGAATATCAGATCATGCGCAACGCCTCGATCGCGGTGCTGCGCGAGGTCGGCGTCGATACCGGCGGCTCCAACGTGCAATTCGCCGTCAACCCCGCCGACGGCCGCATGGTGGTGATCGAAATGAACCCGCGGGTGTCGCGTTCCTCGGCGCTGGCGTCGAAGGCCACCGGCTTCCCGATCGCCAAGGTCGCCGCCAAATTGGCCGTCGGCTACACGCTGGACGAACTCGACAACGACATCACCGGGGTCACCCCGGCGGCCTTCGAGCCTAGCATCGATTATGTCGTGACCAAGATCCCACGCTTTACCTTCGAGAAATTCCCCGGCGCCGATCCCGGACTCACCACCTCGATGAAATCGGTGGGCGAGGCGATGAGCATCGGACGATGCTTTCAGGAAAGTCTGCAGAAGGGTCTGCGCTCGATGGAAACCGGCCTGACGGGCTTGAATGAGGTGGAAATCAAGGGCGCCGATCAGGGCCGTAACAAGGACGCCGTCAAGGCAGCGCTGTCGCAGCCGCGCGCCGACCGGCTGCTGGTGATCGCCCAGGCCTTCCGCTTTGGGCTGTCGCTTGAAGAGGTTCACGCCTGCAGCCTGTATGACCCCTGGTTCCTGGCACAAATCAAGGAGCTGGTGGCGGTCGAAGGCGAGGTACGCGACCAGGGCTTGCCGACCGACGGCGCCGGCCTGCTGCGCCTCAAGAAAATGGGATTTGGCGACGATTTTCTCGGCGCCTTGTGCGGGCTGGACGGCGAAACGGTGCGCGAGCGGCGCGAAAAATGCGGGATCACGCCGGTCTATAAGCGGATCGACACCTGCGCCGCGGAATTCTCGTCCCGCACCCCCTACATGTATAGTTGCTATGAGGGCGACGGGCTGTCGCCGGGCCAATGCGAGAGCGAACCCACCGCGCGCGACAAGGTGGTCATTCTGGGCGGAGGCCCCAATCGTATCGGCCAGGGCATAGAATTCGACTATTGCTGTGTTCATGCGGCCTATGCGCTGTCGGCGGCCGGCTATGAGACCATCATGGTCAATTGCAACCCGGAGACGGTGTCGACCGACTACGACACCTCCGACCGGCTCTATTTCGAACCCTTGACCGCCGAGACGGTGATCGATCTGGTACGTCGGGAACAAAGCAATGGCCGTGTGCTCGGCGCGATCGTGCAATTCGGCGGCCAGACCCCGCTCAAGCTGGCCGCGGCACTGGAGCGCGCCGGCATTCCGATCCTTGGCACCTCGCCCGACGCTATCGATCTGGCCGAAGACCGCCAGCGTTTTCAGCAGTTGCTGCAGCAGCTTGGCTTGCGGCAGCCGGCCAATGGTACGGCGCGCAATCTGGCGGAAGCGCGTCCCGTGGCGGAATCGATCGGCTATCCGGTGGTGATCCGTCCGTCCTACGTGCTGGGTGGCCGGGCCATGAGCATCGTCCATGATGATGAGGGGTTGGAGCGCTACATGAGCGATGCCGTGTCGGCCACCGGCGGCAATCCGCTACTGATCGACCGCTATCTGTCCGATGCCATCGAGGTCGATGTCGATTGCCTGGCCGATGCGTCCTGCGTGTTCGTCGCCGGCATCATGGAACATATCGAAGAAGCCGGCATCCATTCCGGCGATTCCGCCTGTTCGCTGCCGCCCTACAGCCTGGCGCCGGTGGTGGTCGCGGAGATCAAGCGCCAGACCGCCGTGCTGGCCCGAGCGCTCAAGGTGGTCGGTCTGATGAACGCGCAGTTCGCGGTCAAGCAGGGCGACATCTATCTGCTCGAAGTCAACCCGCGCGCCAGCCGCACCGTGCCCTTCGTCGCCAAGGCGACCGGCGTGCCATTGGCCAAGATCGCCGCCCGCATCATGGCTGGCGAAAGCCTGGCATCGTTCAATCTGGTCGAGCGCAGTCTTAACCATGTCTGCGTCAAAGAGGCGGTATTCCCGTTCAGCCGCTTCCCAGGGGTCGACATTCTGCTCGGGCCGGAAATGAAATCGACCGGTGAAGTGATGGGCATCGACGTCGATTTCGGTCGTGCCTTCGCCAAATCGCAGTTGGCCAGCGGCATGCGTCTGCCGAGCGAAGGCACCGCCTTTCTGTCGGTGCGCGACGCCGACAAGCCGGGGCTGACCGAGGTGGCGGGGCGCCTGACGGCGCTCGGCTTCAAGCTGATCGCCACGCACGGCACCGCCCTGTTCCTGCGGGCCCAGGGCATCAGGGTGGGAGTCGTCAACAAGGTGCTGGAAGGGCGGCCACATTGCGTCGACGCCATGCTGTCGGGCCAGGTACAGCTGGTGGTCAACACCACGGACGGGGCGCAGGCGATGACCGACAGCTTCTCGATCCGGCGCACCGCGCTGACCCGCAGCATTTGCCACTATACAACGCTGGCAGGAGCCCGCGCCGCCGTCGACGCCATCGAAACCTTGCGTGGCGGCGCACTTGATGTCGCTCCGCTGCAGTCCTATCTTATTGGGTCATTCTGATCGCCGAGCGCCTTCGACGATTCTCATGGGCAGGAAAAACGGATGGAAAAAATTCCGATGACTCCGGGGGGACTGGTGGCTCTGGAGGACGAACTGAGAACCTTGAAATCCGCCGAGCGGCCGGCGGTGATCCGCGCCATCGCCGAAGCGCGCGAACATGGCGATTTGTCGGAGAATGCCGAGTATCACGCCGCGCGCGAACGGCAGAGTTTCATCGAGGGCCGCATCACCGAGCTGGAAGACATTATCAGCCGGGCACAAGTGATCGATGTCAGCCTGCTGTCGGGCGACACCGTGCGATTCGGCGCTACCGTCACCCTGGCCGACGAGGACAGCGACGACGAGGCGATCTACCAGATCGTCGGCGCCCACGAAGCCGACATCAGCGCCGGCCGCCTGTCGGTGCATTCGCCGCTGGCGCGCGCCCTGATCGGCAAACATACCGGCGACTCCGTCGAAGTCAGCTCACCCGGCGGCTCTCGGTCCTACGAAGTGGTCAACGTCCGCTTCGGGTGATGCCGGCGTCATCCGGTCGGAAAAACGCCGACATCTCGGCGGGGTCAATTCGCCTGGCGCCTGAGGAAGGCGGGAATATCGAGCAGATCTTCTTCGCTGTGCTTCGAGCGCTCGGCGGGACTGACGCGGGCCGTATCGCTGCGCTGCGCGGCCATCGGCGCTTTGGGCTCGGTGCGCTGCGGTGTCGTTGCGGCCGGCTTGGCGGCATGGCTCCAACGTCCGAACAGGCCGGCGCGGCGCGATGGTTCGGCGGTGGCGGCCGGCGCAGGCGGTTCCGAAGCGTTGCGCGGCGATATTGCGGCCGCCATTGCCGCACCCTCGATCATCGACTCACCAGGCCGTTGGTCGGCACGCGCCGTTGGCACGTCGATGCGAAGCGTGCCCTGTACCGGCGCATCACGGCGGACTGACGACGCCGGGGCCAACGCTGCGACGACCCGCGGCTCCGGGACGGGCGGCGCCGACAGCGTTTCGCCTTCGACGCGGCCGACCTCGCTTTCCTGGCTGAGCACCAGGACGGAATCCGGATCGCTGGCCTCCTCCGTTTGCGCGAAGCCGGGCGGGCTGCCGATCCCCTGATCGGCCAATGAATCACGCAAGGACCGCGGCGGCGGCGCGACCGGCGCACGCTTCGGTTCGACCAGGGAAATCACCGGCGGGCGCGACAGTGCCTGCGCAGCATCAATGCCGGTGGCCACCACCGAGACCCGCATCCTGCCATCCAGCGTGTCGTCAAAGGTGGAGCCGAAGATGATGTTGGCGTCGGGATCGACTTCGTCACGGATCCGGTTGGCGGCTTCGTCGACTTCGAACAAGGTCATGTCCATGCCGCCGGTGATGTTGATCAGGACGCCGCGCGCGCCCTTCATGGAAATGTCTTCCAACAGCGGGTTGTTGATGGCCGCTTCGGCGGCATCCAGCGCGCGTTTGTCGCCGGCCGCTTCGCCGGTACCCATCATCGCCTTGCCCATTTCGCTCATCACCGTGCGGATGTCGGCGAAATCAAGATTTATCAGGCCCGGCATGATCATCAGATCAGTCACCCCGCGCACACCGGAATAGAGTACGTCGTCGGCCATCTTGAAGGCATCGGCGAAGGTGGTTTTTTCTGAAGCGACCCGGAACAGGTTCTGATTGGGGATGATGATCAGCGTATCGACATAGTGCGACAATTCCTCGATGCCGGCGTCGGCCAGACGCATGCGGTGTTGCCCTTCGAAATGGAATGGCCTGGTCACCACGCCGACGGTCAGCACACCATGGTCGCGCGCTGCCTGAGCGATCACCGGCGCCGCGCCGGTGCCGGTGCCGCCGCCCATGCCGGCCGTGATGAAAACCATATTGCTGCCGGCCAGCTGGGCGATGATCTCGTCCAAAGTCTCCTCCGCGGCGGCACGGCCAATTTCCGGCCGGGCGCCGGCGCCCAGGCCTTGGGTGACCTGTTCCCCCAACTGGATGCGTCGGTCGGTGCGCGACTGCGCCAGCGATTGTGCGTCAGTGTTGGCGACGATGAATTCGACGCCTTCCAGATGCGATTGGATCATGTTGTTGACGGCATTGCCACCGGCGCCGCCGACGCCGATGACGGTGATGCGCGGGGACTGCCCGCCCTGGTTGCTCGGGTGGAAATTGATCATCGTAAGCTCCTCCTCTCGTTAAAATCCGATCGCACGTCGCGATTCCTCGTCCTTCAAAAATTCTTGCGCAGCCAGGCGCCGACCCGCGCCAAATTGCTATCGCCGGCCGCCTCGGCACGCCGTGCCGCACGCGCCTGGCTCTCCGCGGCATGATGGGTAAGGCCGTAGCGCAGCAACCCGGCACAGGCGGCAAAAGCCGGGCCGCTGGTCGCTTCCGGCAGCCCTTGAAATCCGAACGGCCGCCCGTGGCGCACCTGCTTGTCGAGCACCAGCGCGGCAAGGTCGCGAACGCCTTGCAACTGAGCGGCGCCGCCGGTCAGCACGACGCGGCGGCCGCCTACCTTGTCGAAGCCGGCTGCTTCGAGGCGGGAACGCACCATCTCGAAGGTCTCCTCCAAACGCGGCTGAACGATCTGCACCAGCATCGAGCGCGGCACCTGGTTGGTGGCGCCGTCCTCGTCCTCGCCCACCAGCGGCACCTTGAGCACTTCGCGGTCGTCGGAGGCCGAGATCAGCACGCTGCCATAAAGCGTCTTGATCCGTTCCGCGCTCGACAACGGCGTCGACAGGCCGCGGGCGATGTCGTTGGTGACATGGATGCCGCCGATCGGCACCGAATCGGTGAACACCAGATGGCCGCCCTGGAACACGGCGATGCTGGTGGTGCCGCCGCCCATGTCGATCGAGGTCACCCCCAATTCCTTCTCGTCCTCGACCAGGCAGGCCAAGGCGGCGGCATAGGCCGAGGCGACCCGGTTCTCGATATCGAGATGGCAACGATGCACCACCGTCGCGAGGTTGCGCAGCGGACCGGGCGCCGCCGCCACCTGATGGAGAGTCACGGCCAAATTGTCACCCCACATGCCGCGCGGATCGCGGATGCCGTCATTGCCGTCGACGGTGAAGCCCACGGCAATGGAATGAACCAGTTCCAGTCCATGGTTGGGCGCGTGGTAGCGGGCATGCTCCAGCATGCGGCGGATGTCGGCGTCGCCGATCTCGTGACCATTGAGCGCCAGTTCGATGGATAGATTGGTAGAGCTGGGCTGGCCGCCGGCTGCGGTCAGAATCACGGCGCGAATGCGTTCCTCGGCCATCTGCTCGGCGGCATCGACGGCAGCGCGAATCGCCGTCTCGGCGTCTTCCATGTCGACCACGGAACCGCCTTTCATGCCCCGCGACAGCTGGTGGCCGATGCCGAGCACGCGGAGTCCGCCATCGTCCTCGGCGCGGGCGATGAAGCAACACACCTTGGTGCTGCCGACGTCGAGCGCCGCGATCAGTCCGTGACGGGGTTTGGCTTTCGCCAGAATGACGCTCATGCTTCCTTCCCGTTCGCACTCTTGTGTTTGGCGGCCGCATCGCCGCCGCCGGCGCGCAACACCAGACGGTCGGGCAGCCGCATGTCGACCACGTCGATCTGCCGTTGCAAAAGGTTTTGCTCCTTGTCGAGCATCGCTAGGTCGTGCCAAGCCGCCCCTGCACCCTCGTCCGGCAACTGGACCAGGATGGCAACCGGTGCCGCGTCGAGCGTGATGTTCCAGCGCCGATTGCCGACCCAGGCGGCCGCCGTGACGCGACCTTGCAGGCTCGGTTCGGCACCGAGCAGCGCCACCAGTTCCTGGGCGTGATCGGGCGCGCCTTCACCCACCATCAGCGGCAAATGCCGGTAGTCGTCGATCTGGTCGCCGATGATCTGGCCATCGCCATCGACAAGATAATACCGGCCCTTGGCCTGCCACAGCGCGATCGGCACCCGCTCGGTGATCGACAGCATGATCCGATCCGGCAGACGGCGCTCAATCGTTGCCGTCCGCACCCACGGGATCGCCTCCAGGCGATGGCGCGCGGCGGCGAGGTCGATGGAGACGATGGCGTCGCCCCGCTTGATGCCAAGAACCGACAGCAATTGCGCAGACGATGTCTTGTCGCGGCCAATCACGGAGATGTCATCGACACGGAATCCGGCTCGCACCGACCAGGCCAGCAGCTTCGCCCGTGTGCCGGGCACCAGGGTGAGGCTCGCCGACGCCAGCAGCAGGATCGCCAGCAGGATCAAAAGCCAGGGCTTTGCCCTGGCGCCCGACAGGACCGGCCAGCTTCTGCGGCGCTGGGCGGGCTTCGCCGCCCGGCGGCGGCTTGTTTGACCGGCGGCCACGCGGTCATCAGTCTTGAAGGTGACACTGTTCAGGCGTCGCATTCTGCATTCTCCACCATCCAAGTGACCAGTTGGCCGAAGCTCAGCCCGGCATGGGCCGCCAGTTCCGGCACCAGCGACGTCGGCGTCATGCCGGGCTGGGTGTTGACCTCAAGCATGACGAAGCGCCCGGCGCGGCCCGGCTCGGTATCGTCGTAGCGCAGATCGGCGCGGCTCACGCCGCGGCAACCCAGCGCCTGATGCGCTTTCAGCGCCAACGCCAGCGCCTCCTGATAGGCGTCGGCCGGCAGCGGCGCCGGCACCAAATGGCGCGAACCGCCGGCAGCATATTTGGCGGTATAATCGTAGAAGCCGCGATCCGAGGTGATTTCGGTGGCGCCCAGCGCGCGGTCGCCCATCACCGCCACGGTAATCTCGCGCCCAGGGATAAAGCTTTCGGCCAACACCTGGTCGCCGAACGGCCAATCCTCTTCGCCGAACGGATTGCTGTTATCGCCTTGGCGGACGATTCGCACGCCCACCGACGAGCCTTCATTGAGCGGCTTCAGCACGTAGGGACGCGCCAGCACGTCGCCCCGCAATACTTCGAGGCGTGGCACCACCCTGCCTTCGGCCACCGGAATGCCGACGGCGGCGAACACCCGCTTGGCCGCGGGTTTGTCCATCGCCAGCGCCGAGGCCAGCACGCCGGAATGGGTGTAGGGAAGTTTCATGATGTCGAGCACGCCTTGAATACGGCCGTCTTCGCCGAAACGGCCGTGCAAGGCGTTGAACACCACCTTGGGCGCCACCGCCTCGAGTCCGCCGATCAGAGTCATGAGGTCGCGCCGGACATCGATGGTGGCGACCGCATAGCCAGCCCCCTCAAGGGCGGCGGCGACGGCCGCGCCGGACGCCAGGGAAACCTCGCGTTCGGCGGAAAAGCCGCCCATCAGCACGGCAATGCGCTCATTCATCTGCGCTCTCCTGCCGTGCCGACGCCGATCCGGCGTATCTCCCAGGCAAGCGCGACTCCGGTGCTGGCCAGCACGCGCGTCCGCACCTGTTCGCCGAGCGACTCGATGTCGGCGGCGCTTGCGGTGCCGAGATTGATCAGAAAATTGCAATGCTTCTCGGAAACCTGGGCGCCCCCCACCACCAGACCGCGGCAGCCGGCCGCATCGATCAACCGCCAGGCCTGTTGCCCGGGCGGGTTGGCGAAGGTGGAACCGCCCGTGCGGGTCCGCATTGGCTGGCTTTCCTCGCGGTTAATGCGGATCAATGCCATCCGCTCGGCGATCAAATCCGACCGGTCGGGCCGACCGGCCAATTCGGCCTCGACAAAGATCCAATCCTCGGCAACGACGCAATGGCGGTAGGAAAATCGCAAATCCGTTCCCTTCACCCGGTGCAGCCTGCCCTCGGTGTCGGCCAGGGTGGCGGCCAGCGTGATGGACTCCATGTCGCCGCCATAGGCGCCGGCATTCATGCGGAGCGCACCGCCGATGCTGCCCGGCACGCCGCTCAGGAATTCCATTCCGGCCAATCCGGCATCCCGCGCAAACGCCGCCACCGCCGGGTCGATCGCGCCAGCGCCGACCCTGAGCACGCAGCCTTCCTGGACTATCCCTGCCAAATTCCGCCCCAGTCGCACCACCACGCCCGGCACGCCGCCGTCCCTGATCAGCAGGTTGGAGCCGACGCCGATCACCGTGACCGGCACCGTGGCCGGCTTGGCGGATAGGAAGGCAAGCAGATCGTCGCGGTCTGCCGGCTCGAACAGCACTTCGGCCGGGCCGCCGACCCGAAACCAGCTATAGGACGCCAACGGCACTTCCGCCGTGAGGCTGCCGCGCACCGGCGGCAGACGATCGATCAGGCGAAGTCGGCTCATCTTGCTCACTCCTTCGCCTCCGCCAGCGCCAGCGCCTCAAGGTCGGCCGGCAGGGCGTTGGCCCAGGCGGTGATGTTGCCGGCCCCCAGACAGACCACCACATCGCCCGAGCGGGCGTGCTGCCGAACCAGTCCGGCGAGTTGTTCGGGCCCCGGCAGCGCAAGGGCTTGGCGGTGGCCTCGGGCCAGCAGACCCTCCACCAAGGCGTCGCGCGAGATACCGGCGATCGGCACTTCGCCGGCGGCGTAGATGTCGGCAACGATCACCAGATCGGCGTCGTTGAAACAGGTGCAGAATTCCTCGAACAGATTGGCCAGCCGGGAGAAACGGTGGGGCTGCACCACCGCGATCACGCGACCGGACGTGGCCGAACGCGCCGCTTTGAGCACGGCGGCAATTTCCACCGGATGATGGCCGTAATCGTCGATCACGGTGATGCCGCCGGCAATGCCGGTCTTGGTAAAGCGGCGCTTGACGCCGGCGAAATTGCCGAGACCGCGCCGCACCACCGCGTCGGAGAAGCCGAGTTCCTTGGCCACCACCACCGCCGCCAGGGCGTTCTGAACATTGTGCTGACCGAACATCGGCAGCGCGACATCGTCGATTCGTCGCACCAGGCCACTTTGCCGTTCGGTGATGATGACGTCGAAGCGCACCCCATCCGCGGTAATACGGATATCGGCGGCACGTACATCGGCCTGTGGATTGAAGCCATAGGTGACGATCTTGCGATCGGATACTTTCGGGATCAGCGCTTGAACTTCGGGATGGTCGATGCAGAGGACCGCGAAGCCGTAGAAAGGAATATTCTCCACGAAGACGCGGAAGGCTTCGCGCACCCGATCGAAACTGCCATAGAAATCCAGATGTTCGGGATCGATGTTGGTCACCACGGCGATGCTGGCCGGCAATTTCATGAAAGTGCCGTCCGATTCGTCGGCTTCCACCACCGCCCAGTCGCCGGCGCCAAGACGGGCATTAGTGCCGTAAGCGTTGATGATGCCGCCATTGATGACGGTGGGGTCGAGGCCGGCCTCATCCAGCATGGTGGCGATCATCGAGGTGGTCGTGGTCTTGCCGTGCGTGCCGCCGATGGCGATCGCCCATTTCAACCGCATCAGCTCGGCCAGCATTTCCGCCCGCCGCACCACCGGAATCAGGCGCGCGCGCGCCGCCAACACCTCGGGATTGTCGGGCTTGACCGCCGACGACACCACCAACACACGGGCATCGCCGAGATTGCCGGCGCGATGGCCGATATGGACAGCGATGCCAAGATGCTCCAGTCGCTTGACATTGGCACTGGAGGCGATGTCCGAGCCTTGCACCTGATAGCCGAGATTATGCATGACCTCGGCGATCCCGCTCATGCCGATACCGCCGATGCCGACGAAATGCAGAAGTCCGATCGAGAGCGGCAGGCTGCTCATCGTCCCTCCCTGATCAGGCCGGTGACAAGTTCGGCCAAACGGCGGGCGGCGTCCGGCTGGCCCAGACGGCGGGCGGCAGCGGCAGCCTCGCTTAGACGCTCGGGCGCTGTCAGCAAGGCCTGTAGCTGATCGGCCAGAATCTCTGCGGTCAGCCCCAGCTGCGGCAGCAGCCAGCCACCGCCGCCGTCGGCAAAGGCGCGGGCATTGGCAGACTGGTGGTCGTCGATGGCATGCAGATAGGGCACCAGCAGCGCCGGGCGTCCCACCACCGCCAACTCCGCCATGGTCGAAGCGCCGGACCGCGAGATCACCAGATGCGCCGCCGCCAGCCGCGCCGGCGCGTCTGCGAAAAAGCTGCGCAGTTCGGCGGCGACGCCGTTCGCGCCATAGGTGTGGCGCACCGCCTCGATATCCTCCGGCCGGCATTGCTGCGCAATGCTGAGCCGTTGGCGCAGTTCTTGGGACAAGGCCAGCAGCGCCGCCGGCACGATATCCGAGAAGATACGGGCGCCTTGCGATCCGCCCAGCACCAGCAGCGACAGCGGGTCGCGGACGCCCTGCGGCGGATAGGGCTGGTCCCGCATCCTGGTCACCGCCGGACGCACCGGCATGCCGGTGTAACGCACCTTGCCCTGCCAGCGCGGCAGGATCCGGGCCACCGTTGCGTATGAGGTGGCGATGCAGGACACGCGCGGCGCCAGCAACCGATTGGCGCGGCCCAGCACGGCGTTCTGTTCATGCACCAGCGTGGGAATGCCCTCATGGCTGGCGGCCAGCACGGCCGGTACAGAGGCATAGCCGCCGAAACCGACCACCGCCGCCGGCCTTAGCCGGCGGATCAGCCGGCGCGCCTGAATATAGCCGCGCGCCAGCAGGAGGATGGCGCGCAAACGCAACGTGGCGCGCTTGCCGGCGATGCCGCCGCCGCTGATCGGATAGCGTTCCAGGCTGCCGAGCGCACCGCCATAGGCGGTGCCGCGACGGTCGGTGACCAGCGCCAATCGATGGCCGGCGCCGCGCAATTCGTCTGCCAGCGCTTCGGCGGGAAAGACATGGCCGCCGGTTCCCCCGGCGGTCAGCAGGATCAAGGCGCCACCGCTCATAATGCCGCCTCGCGGCCATAGCGCTTGCGGGTCAGCGCCAGCATCATGCCCATGCCCAGCGCCAGCGCCAGAGTCGATGACCCGCCATATGAAATGAAGGGCAAGGTCATGCCTTTGGTCGGCATCAACCGCAGCGTCGAGGCCAGATTGATGATCGCCTGCAGGCCGAACTGTACCAGCAATCCGGATGCGGCCAGCAGCACGAACAGGTTCTCCTCGGCCAGCATGCGGGTAAAGCCGCGCAGCACGACGAAACCGAACAGACCAACCACCAGCAGGCACAGAACCAGACCAAATTCTTCGCCGGCCACCGCCATGATGAAATCGGTGTGCGCATCGGGCAGCACCGCCTTGACCCGTCCTTCGCCCGGGCCGCGCCCGAACAGGCCGCCATTGTGAAAAGCCTGCAGCGCCGTCATCACCTGATAGCTATTGCCGGCAGCCGGATCGAGAAAACTGTCGACCCTGGCCTGGACATGGCTGAAGGCGAAATAGGCGCCGACCAGCCCCGCCAATCCGCTCACGGTTGCCATCACCACCCACAGCAGCGGCAGACCGGCAAGAAAGAATTCGACGAACCACACCGCCGAGATCACCAGTGTCATGCCGACATCGGGCTGCAGCAACAGCAGGCAGGCGACCAGCAGATAGAGCGCCAGGGCGACCAAATTGCCGGGAATGCGGTCGGCCTGCTGCTGGCTGGCGAACATCCAGGCCGCCACCACGGCAAAACTCGGCTTGACGAATTCCGAAGGCTGCAAGGACAGTCCACCCAGACTGAGCCAGCGGGCGGCGCCCTTGACCTCCTGGCCCATCCCGAGCGTCGCGATCATCAGCGCGACACTGACGACCAAGCCCAGGCAGGCAAGGCGCCGCACCAGCCGCGGCGAGGCCAGCGACGAGACCACCATCAGCAGCAGGGCCGGCGGCACAAACAGGAATTGGCGGCGTACGAAATGAAAATGCTCGGCGCCGATGCGCTCCGCCACTGCCGGGCTGGCCGCCATGATCAAAAGCGCGCCGATCACCATCAGCAACGCCAGCGCCGCCATGCTCCAGCGGTCGATTGTCCACCACCAGCACCCCATCACCGAACGGTCGGTGCGGCTGAACGAGATCATGCCGCGCTCCTTTGACCCGGCAGCGCCTCGACCAGACGGCGGAACTGGTTGCCACGCTGTTCGAAACTGCTGAACTGATCCCAAGACGCACAAGCCGGCGACAACAATATGACGGCGTCGTGCAACCGCTCCGCCAGGGCGCGCTCGCGGGCCAGGCCGAGCGCCTTGTCCAAGGTGCCGCACTGCTCGACGGCGACTCGGCCGGCCAGGGTGGCGGCGAAGGCCGGCGCCGCTTCGCCGATCAGGAAAGCAGCGCGAATCCGCGACAAGAACGGCGCAAGACTGGAAATGCCGCCTTCCTTGGGTTGGCCGCCGGCGATCCAATAGATGCTGTGATAGCAGACCAGAGCGCGGGCGGTCGCGTCGGCATTGGTGGCCTTGCTGTCGTTGACATAGGTGACGCCGTCGATCACCGCCACCCGTTCCTGCCGGTGTGCCAAACCGGGATAGTGCGGCAAGGCCGCCGCGATCGCGTCGACCGACATACCGACTGCGCGTGCAACCGCATAGGCAGCGCAAGCGTTCTGCCAATTGTGGCGTCCGGGCAGAGTCGGGATGGCCGTCAGATCGACCACGCTCCGGTTGGTTCCGGCGCTGTCGTCGATCAATATCCCCGCGGGCGCGCTGACGCCGCCCGCCACCAGGCGTTCTGCCGAGATCGCGACCAGGGTAATGTCGTTGCGCTGCGACAGAATGGCATGCACGCCCCGGCTGTCTTCATCGTCGAGACCGATCACCGCCACGCCGCCCGGCCGCACGCGATCGAACAGCGATGCCTTGGCGGCGACATAGCCCGCCATGCCGCCATGGCGGCCGAGATGGTCGGCCGACAGATTAAGCAGGACGGCCACGTCGAAGCGGCTGCGATCGAGCAGCTCGAGCTGGTAGGAGGACAGCTCCAGCACGTATATGCCATCGGCGCCGAAGTCAGGCAGGTCGAGCGCCGGCACACCCAGATTGCCGCCGATCGCGATCGGCGCCCGCCCCGCCTGCAAGAGATGGCCGACCAGGGTGGTGGTGGTAGATTTGCCATTGGTGCCGGTGATACCGACGACGCGCGCGCCTCCATTGGCACGCAGCAACAGCTCGATGTCGCATACCAGCGGCACGCCGGCCTGGCGTGCGGCGACCGCCACCTTGTGCGGCGCCGGCCAGCGATGGGCAATCCCGGGACTCCACAGCAGCAGCGAGACAGGCGACCAATCGATGGCGGCGAGATCCTCCAGTCTGACACCGAGGCCGGCCGCCTGACGACGCGTTTGTGCGTCATCGTCCCAGGCCAGCACCGTGACGCCGGCCGCGGCGAGCGCCCGCACCGCAGCGGCGCCGGACTTGCCCAGCCCCATCACCGCCACCGTCCGATCCTGGAGAAAGGAGAATTCGCTTGGCATCACCGCAGCTTCAAGGTGGACAGCCCGATCAGGGCGAGGATGCCGGAGATGATCCAGAAGCGGATCACCACGGTCGGTTCGGCCCACCCCAACTTCTCGAAGTGATGGTGCAGCGGCGCCATGCGGAACACCCGTTTGCCGGTCATCTTGAAGGAGGCGACCTGGACGATCACCGAGACGGTCTCGAGCACGAACAGGCCGCCGACGATCGCCAGCACGATCTCATGCTTGGTCACCACGCTGATGGCGCCCAGCGCGCCCCCCATCGCCAACGCCCCGGTATCGCCCATGAACACCATCGCCGGCGGCGCGTTGTACCACAGGAAGCCCAGTCCGGCGCCCACCAGGGCGCCGCATAGCACCGACAATTCGCCGGCGACCGGCACATGGTGGATCTGCAGATAATTGGCGAATACCGCATGTCCGACCAGATAGCAGATCAGCGCGAAAACGCCGGCGGCGATCATCACCGGCACGATCGCAAGCCCATCGAGCCCATCGGTCATGTTGACGGCGTTCGACGCGCCGACGATCACGAAGGCGGCGACCGGAATGTAGAACCAGCCCAGTTGCACCAGCACATTCTTGAAGAACGGCAAGGCGAAGGCGTGGCCAAGCTGTTCCGGTTCCAGTTCGGCAATCAGTTGAACCGCGATCAGGGCCAACAGGACTTCCGCCAAAATCTTGAAGCGGCCGGATAATCCCTTGCTGTTATGCTTGGTCACTTTGAGATAATCGTCGATGAAACCGATCATGCCGTAGCCCAAGGTTACCATCAGGACGATCCAGACATAGGGATTGGTGAGGTCGGACCACATCAGGGTGGACAGCACCAGCGCCGCCAGAATCAGGAATCCGCCCATGGTGGGGGTCCCCTTTTTGGTCAGCAGATGCGATTCGGGTCCGTCATTGCGGATCGGCTGACCATGCCCCTGTTTTCGGCGTAGCCAGCGGATCAAGGGCGGCCCCGCCAGAAACGAGAAGACCAGAGAGGTCAGCACTGCCCCGCCAGTGCGGAAGGTCAGATATTTGAACAGATTGAACAGAACGAACTGATCGGCCAGGGGATAGAGCAGGTTGTAGAACATGGCGCGCGATGTCCCCTAATGTCCGTTCGCGACCGGCGCCAAAGGCATCGCCAATGCTTCAAGATGGGCGATCACCCGTCCCATGCGGCTGCCCGCCGACCCTTTCACCATCACCAGGTCGCCGCGCCGCAAGCGGTCGGCCAGCAGGGGCGCCAGTTTTTGCGCGTCCTCGGCATGACCGCCGCGCCGCTGCCGGGGCAGCGCTTCGAACAGGTGCGCCATCAACGGACCGGCGGTGAACACAAGATCGATATCGCATTGCGCCACCGCCGCCGCCAGGCCACGATGCAAGGCACTGGCGCTGGCGCCGAGTTCGAGCATGTCGCCCAGCACGGCAATGCGACGGCCGCCCTTGGTCGCGCGCAGCCTGCTCAAGGTCGCCAGCGCGGCGGCGACCGAAACCGGACTCGCATTGTAGCTTTCGTCGATCACCGTGAGGTGACCGGCACCCCACGGCAATGTCTGCTGCGCACCGCGGCCCTTGGGCGGCGCAAGCGTCGAGAGCGCGGCGGCAGCGATTTCAAGCGGAATGCCGACCGCGTCCGCTGCCAGCAAAACCGCCAGACTGTTGATCGCCCAGGGCCGTCCCTGGGCACCCACCCGGTAGCTGATCGGCCGGTCGCCGATCAGGGCGAACACCACGGTC
>Ga0302320_10014396_pt1 | contig 16370 bp, 16 predicted proteins | sample Bog_T0_3_FD_202130 | JGI IMG/M metagenome (GOLD analysis project Ga0302320, IMG submission 202130) | Peat permafrost microbial communities from Stordalen Mire near Abisko, Sweden - Bog_T0_3 | ecosystem: Environmental > Terrestrial > Soil > Wetlands > Peat | place: Sweden: Abisko, Stordalen Mire... | reverse complement strand
GAAACCTGAACTACCTGCTGCTGAAAGCGCAGCGGCTGGCCGCCACGAGAACCGAATTCGTTGCTTTTCAGAAAGCCGCGTAAAACGCACACTTTTCCACTTTCTCGCCAAGAACCCAAGAATCTAAGGTCGTTTCATATCGCCTGTTTTGAAAGGGCACGGCTTTACAGCCTGCGGAAAAACTCAATTCGTAGGGGCTTTGTAACAGGGCACGACTTCAGTCGTGCCGAAAGTAGCTGGAAAATATCCCGGGCTTCAGATGGGATGAGACGGCTGGCCCCGCGGAGAGCTAGGCTTTCCGCAACGCACTCGAGGTGCTAGGAGGAGACCAGCCGATGAAGAAGGTTATCAAACAAACGCAGCATAGGGAAGCGACCCACGGCAAGCCAGCGATGACCATGGGCCTGGATATGGGCGACCGGTTCAGCCACTATTGTTTGCTGAACGAAGAGGGGGATGTGATCGAGGAAGGGCGCATGCAAAGCGTGGAAGCGGCCCTGCGGCGGCACTTGGCCTCCGAGCCGCGCATGCGCATCGCCCTTGAATGCGGCACGCACTCGCCTTGGGTCAGCTGCCTGCTCAGCGCGCTTGGCCACCAGGCGATCGTGGCCAACGCGCGCAAGATCCCGTCCATCACCGGAAGCGAATCGAAGAACGACCGCAACGATGCCGAGAAGCTGGCCCGCTTCGCCGCCTACGATCCCAAACTGCTCTCGCCGCTTCAGCATCGCAGCCCCGAGCGCCAACTGGACCTGAACCTGATCCAGGCGCGCAACACGGATTCCATCTCCGCCACTCGTGAACGGCGATGGCCGCCGATCTGAAAACTGGTCCGCTTGCCCAACTTCTGCGCCCGATCACGAACCTGATAAACCCAGACACGGCTCACTTCCAGACGCCGTGCAATAGAACTGGGCCTCTCGCCACGATCCAGAGCCCACAATACACGCTCACGCAAATCCTGCGAATACGATTGCATCCTGCACCCTCTCTCCGGCAGGAATATTATCGCATAAATGTAAATACGTAAATTAGAAATGCTCTAGGGGAAATATTCTCTGGCGAGGCGTCGCAACAACGACTGCCGTACCAGAATGCAGTGCAAAAAGCCGCCGAAACACCGAAAACGGGCCGTAACCCCTTTGCTGACAGGATTCTGCGGGTTAACCCCTGCAGGATCAAGAATGTGCAGCCGGACAGATTCCGCATCTCACTGAAAATAAACAACTTCCTTACAGAATACCGGGGGGGAGGGTACCCATGTATCAACAGTGTCGTCACATCATGCCCAACGGCGTCAGGTGCGATTCGCCTGCCCTCAGCGGGAAGACGTATTGCTACTTCCACACCCGCCTCCACCGCCTGGCCATCGAGCAAAGACCCGACCAGGAAGCGCCGCTCAGGTTCCCTGTCCTGGAAGACCGCAGCGCCATCCAGATCGCCGTCGCCCAGGTCCTGAACGCCCTCGCATCCCCCAAATCCGACGTTCGCCGCGTCGGCCTCTTGCTCTACGGCCTCCAGATCGCCTCGCAGAACGTTCCCCACAACCCGTTCATCCTCCAAACCAATGCGGTGCACTCCCTCACCCAATCCCCTGAAGGCGATGACCTCGCGCCCGAAAAATTCGACTGCGACATTGACGACGATTGCTCCACCTGCGAAATCAGAGACAACTGCCCCAATGACGGCCCCTATGAAGACGATGAGGAAGACGACGAGGACTAGGGCCTGTTAACAGGCCCTGGGGCCGTTTACCCCCGCATCCACTCCGGCAACCCTGAAGCAATCGCGCTCCGCACCGCAATCATCAACTCCTCGCGCGTGGCAAACTCCGCGGGGTAGATCGGCGGGTGAAAGACGATGTGCGCCGTCCCCGGCTTGATGGCAAAGCTGCCTCTGGCCATCATGGTCTCCGTCCCGTAAATCGATACCGGAATGCACGGCGCGCCGGTTCCCGCCGCCAGGTAGAACGGGCCCTTCTTGAAAGGAAGCAGCCGCCCGTCCTTCGACCGCGTTCCCTCAACAAACGTGGTGATGTGCAGGCCCTTGTCAAGCATCTGCTTGGCCAGCGCAATGCTCTCCACCGCGCTCTCCTTGTTGCCCGTCCGGTCTACCGGAATAAACTCGCCCAGCTTCAGGCAATAACCGAAAACGGGCAGCTTGAACACTGACCGCTTGGCAAACCCCGCCGTGCGCCCGGGAATGTGGGAAATCAGCGCCGGCGGATCAAGATTCGATACGTGGTTCGCCATGAAGATGCACGCCCGGCCTTTGGGCACGTTCTCCATACCCTCGGCCCGCAGGCGAATCCCCGCCACGGCATACCCCACGCGAACAATCACGCAGCAGGCCGTGTAAAGCGGACCCACCTTGCCGGTAATCATCGCCAGCGGAATGAAGATGATCGCCGCGGGAATCCCAATGGCGACAATCGTCACGAATACAAGAAGCGAAACAAGCATCAGATCTCCGTCAAAGTGCAGGCCCTCGTTTTGCCACTATGCGGCTCTCGCAAGGCTACTGCCCGCAGTCCACGTTCATCTACGTCCTCATCCACTCCGGCAGCCCTGAGGCGATGGCTGCGCGAACCGCCTCCATCAACTCCTCGCGCGTGCCAAAGCCGGCCGGATCAATCGGCTCATGAAAGGTTACGTGCGCTGTTCCCGGATGGATGCGCAGGCTGCCCTTGCCCATGATCTTTTCCGTGCCGTAAATCGAGACCGGAATCACCGGCGCCCCCGCCGCCATCGCCAGGTAGAACGGGCCTTTTTTGAACGGCAGCATGCGCCCGTCCGGTGAGCGTGTGCCTTCAACAAACGTCGTCATATGCACGCCCTTGGCCAGCACGCGCTGCGCCTGCGCTACGCTCTCCTGCGCCTCGGCCGGGCTGCCTCTGCGGTCCACCGCAATAAAGTCGCCCTGCCGGAACCCAGTTCCCAAAACCGGCAGTTGCATCAGCGAGCGCTTCATAAACGCCGAAGTGCGCCCCGGTACCAGCGAAACCAGCGCCGGCGGGTCAAGGTTCGACACGTGGTTCGCCATAAAGATGCACGCCCGGTCTCTGGGAATCCGCTCCAGCCCCTCGGTGTGAAACCGCACCCCCGCCATCCAGCAACTGCTTGAGAGCATGAACCGCGTGCCCTTATAGAGCGGCATCACGTTTCCCGTCAGCCAGCACCAGGGAATAAACAAGATCGCCGTCGGAATCCCTGTGATGACCATTGTTGCTATGAAAATGAAAGCAGAAATCATGCCGGTCTTTCTATGCCGTCAAGGATGAAGTTCCCTGAGACGACAGGGAAGTTTCTCATAAATTCCATCGAACCCGCCATTGGAAAGAATCGCCACCACATCGCCGCTCTTGAGTTGCGGCGCGATCTTGCCCACAAGGTCCTCGACATCGGCGCAGAGTTCCGCCGGTGTTCCGGCAGCGTTCAGCGCGCGCACCACATCCTCCGGGTGCAACCGCTCGTCTTCAGGAATCCGCTGCTGCTGGTAGACGCCTGCCAGCAGCACCTGGTCCGCCATGCGCAGGCTCTCCACCAGGTCGCCCTCCAGCACCTTCCGCCGCAGCGTGTTCGATCGCGGCTCCAGAACCGCCCACAACCGCGCCTGCTTGTAAACCGCCCGCAGCGCCCGTAGCGTTTCGCGAATTGCCGTCGGGTGGTGCGCAAAGTCGTCGATTACCGTGATGCCGCCGATCTGGGCACGCACCTCTAGCCGCCGCTTCACGCTCTTGAAACTCCCCAGCGCACCCTCGATCGCTTCTTTGCCAATGCCCCGCCCAAAAGCCAGCGCCGCCGCGGCCGTAGCGTTCAGCGCATTGTGTTCCCCGGCCAGTCGCATCTTCAGCTCAGCCCACAAGGCGCTGCCGCGCCAAACCTCCCAGCGCGTCAGCCCATCCTCATGCCGCAGATTCCTCATCTGCCAATCAGCCCCGTCGCTGAACCCATAGCGCTCCACGCGACACAACGCGCCCGCCACGCACTCGCTCACATTTGCATTGCCGTCATAAGCCACAATCAGCCCGCGTCGCGGAACCAGGTTCACCAGCCGCTTGAATGCGGTCTTCACCGCCTTCAAATCGTCGTAGATGTCCGCGTGATCAAACTCTACATGCGTCAGAATCAGCCCATCGGGAAAGTAATGCAGAAACTTCGGTCCCTTGTCGAAAAACGCCGTGTCATACTCGTCGCCCTCCACAATGAAAGTGCGCGTAGGCCTGAGCTGAAAGCTCGACCCGAAGTTCTCTGCCACGCCGCCGATCAGAAACGACGGCTCCAGTGCCGCATCCTGCTGCGACGCGAACTGGTAGATCCACGCCAGCATGCTCGTCGTCGTGGTCTTGCCATGCGTCCCCGCCACCACCAGCGACTCCCGGCCCTTCAAGAACTCCTCGCGCAACAGCGCAGCCATTGAGGTGAACGGAATCCGCTCATCCAGCACTCGCTCCACCTCGGGGTTTCCGCGCGAGAGCGCATTGCCGATCACCACCAAATCCGGCGCAGGCTCAAGGTTGCTCTCCGCGTAGGGCTCCAGAATCGGAATCCCCAGTTCGCGCAGCAGATCGCTCATCGGTGGATACGCCGCCTTGTCCGAGCCCGTGATGCGATGCCCCTGCAACTGCAACAACCCGGCCAGCGAAGCCATCGCCGTCCCGCAAATCCCGCTCAGATGAATGTGCCGCGGCACTCTTGTCATCGCGACACCGCCAACTCATCCCACCGCGGCCCTATTCCCTGTTCCCTGATCCCTGTTCCCTGTTCCTTCACGCCGTCACCGCCGCTTCCAGCAGTTGCAGATGCGCCTCTTCTGCCGCGCGCAACTCCGCCTCCACGCCAAAGGTCAGCGTCACATGCGAGTGCGAAACATGGCCGCACCGCAGCCCAATCGCAATCGGCCCGCGAAACTCCGCCAGCACGCGCAGAATCACCTCGTCCAGCAACTCAGCCGGCGCGCCGGGTGAGTTGCAATCCAGCATCTCGCCAAACACGATCCCGCGCACTCCATCCATCTTTCCCGCCTGCAGCAGTTGCCACAGCATCCGGTCCACCTGGTAGGGCTTCGCGCCGGTGTCTTCAAGAAACAGCAGCTTGCCTTCGGTCTGCGGCTCATAGGGCGTGCCAAGCAGAGAAACCAGAATGCTCAGGCAGCCGCCATAAAGCGTGCCCTTGGCGCGGCCCGGATGCAGCGTTCGCATTCCTTCGCTCGGGCCTACTCCATAGGACTGCCCGCCCAGCGCCGCCCGCAGGCTAGCCAAATGCACGCCGTCGGCCCGCGAAAAATCCGCTGACAGCATCGGCCCGTGGAACGCCGGCAAACCAATCTGGTCCAGCAGCCACAACTGCGGCGCGGTCAGGTCACTCGAGCCCACCAGCGGCTTGGCACTCTCGGCAATCAGGTCCAGGTCCATTCCCTCAAGCAGATAATTCGATCCATACCCGCCGCGCGTCGAGAAGATGGCGCGCAGCGCGTCGTCGGCAAAGGCATGGTGCAGATCCTTGAGCCGCATCTGCGGCGTCCCCGCGAAATACAGTGGCCCGCGCGTCAGCGCATGCTCGGCTGCATGGGGCGTGTAGCCAAGCGCGCGCAGCGCCTCAAGCCCGCTCTCCACGCGCTCCTTGCGTGGCGTCGAAGCCGGTGATACCACCGCGACAGCGGCATCCTGCGGAACAGCGCGTGGTTTCAGCAGGTCGCTCATCCGGCCCATGCCTCGCCGCGAGAAATCAGTGTAGCCGGACCGGTCAGCCGCAACTCGGTCCCCGGCCCGTCCCACGTCACCGTCTGCGCGCCGCCCGGCGCCACAACCGTCAGCGGCGATTGGCAGCCATTCAGCGCCATCGCAGCCGTAGCCGTCGCGCTCGAACCGGTGCCCGACGATGTCGTCGGCCCAACACCGCGCTCAAAGATGCGAATCTCAATCTCTGTCGGACTGATGATACGCAGAAACTCAACATTGGTCTGGTAAGGAAAATCAGGCAGAAAGCAAATCTGCTGGCCCACGCTCTGCCAGCTCTGCCCATCCACCTTGAACTCCGGGTTGTCGACCACGATCACAAAGTGTGGGTTGCCGGTGGAGACCTCGACACCCCTCACCTGCACGCCTGCCGGCATCGTCACCGTGCGCGGCGCAAACACCGGAACGCCCATCCCCGCCGTCACTTCCACCGTAAATCCATGCGAACTGTCGAGGTTATTCACATGGCAAACGCGCAGTCCCGCGTCGGTCTCAAACTCCAACTCTGCGCCCGGCTGCGCGTCGAGCTTCTCCGCCATCCATGCCGCCACGCACCGCGTGCCGTTGCCGCTGATCTCGGCGATCGACCCATCCGCATTGTGCAGACGAATGCGCCCAGCCTGCGGGCCGGTCCACGCGAAAAACTCCACGCCGTCCGCACCCACGCCGGTATTGCGTGCGCACAACTGTCGTGCCAGTTCTGCGCAATCCTGTCCCTTGGCCGCCTCTTCGGTCACGATGAGAAAATCGTTGCCGCAGGCGTGCGCTTTCGTAAACTCGATCAATCTTCCTCCGGATCGCGGAACGTGAGAACCTTTTCGATGGCGGGCTCGGCCAGCAATTTCCCCTTTAATCGCTCGTGCTGCTTCTTGGTCGCGATCAGCGGAAAACTGATTCGTTGCAATACGCCGATGGTGTCGCGCTCCACGCCCGTCAACCGTTCCCCGGCATGGTCCATCGCGTCCAGAATCGACTCCAGCATCCGCGTCTGGTCGCTCCCTCGCGCCTCGTAAACCAGCGGAAAAATCTTCAGGTTGGCGCGCCGCTCAAGAAACCCAACCAACTCCAGCGCAACAATCACGATGATCGCCGCCACCGCTGCAGCCGCATACAACCCCGCGCCGCAGGCCATGCCGATCGAGGCCACCACAAAAACGCTCGCCGCGCTGGTGAGTCCGCTGATCCGGCTGCGATTGTGCAGAATCAGCCCCGCGCCCAGAAACCCAATGCCCTGCACAATGTTCGACGCCACGCGCCCCTTGTCGGGATTGGCGTCGCCCGCCAGCACCGCCGAAAGCAGTGTAAAGAACGCGCTCCCCATGCAGATCAGCAGGTTGGTGCGCACGCCGGCGGCCTTGCGATTCACCTCCCGCTCAAGGCCGACGATGGCCCCCAGAAGACAGGCCATCAGCAGCCGGCCAATGGCGCCATTGACCACAACAATCTGTTGCAGCCGGTCGAAGGCGAAGGGTTGTGCGAACGGTGCCAGAGATATCGTCATCTTGTTTCCTTGCCCGATGCTATCACCGCTTCGGCAGCCTTGTTGAGGCCGGGTGCGTTTACCGCGATGAAGCAGTTTCGGAGACGTAAATCGTGCCCGGCTGCTGGCCCGGCGTTGTGAAGCGGCGAATCGCCCGCAAGCCCTCGGGATGTGCCTTCACCGCGGAGTCCACCTCGTCGCCGTCAAAGGCCAGAACCACCGCCGCACGGGCTGCGGGAGCTGCCAGCGCCGCCTCGTAGAACTCCTTGTCGCTCTCATTGATCGTCTGTCGCAGCTCGATCCCGCTGAACGCCACAATCTCCGGGTAAACCGAACTGATCATCAACACCGCGCCGCCCGGCCGCTCAGCGAGCGCCCCACGCAGAACCGGCGGAATCTCCACATCGTACGCTCGCCGCGACTCGATGTTCTTCGTGCCTTCCACATAAACCAGGGGCTGCTCGTGCAGCATCTTGCCGGCATTCAAAGCAACCACAGCAAACAACGCCGCTGCCGCGTACTTGGCCCACTGTGGCTTGAACTCGCGCGTAGCCGAGATCACTAACTGCGCCGCAAACCCCACGGCAAGAGCTAGCGCCGGAAGCAACTCCATTCCATACCGCGTGTTGTACCAGGAGTGCGGCCACCACACCGGCAGAAAAATCGGCACACTCCCGTACGAAACCGAATACGCATAGAAGGGAACAGGAAACCACAACAGCAGCGCCCATTGCAATCCGTGCCTGCGCGCCGTCAGCCAGGCCCAGGCCGTTCCCAGCAGGCTGAGCACCAGCAGCGTATTCCCCCACGCAATCGCCGCCGCATCCAGCTCAGCGTTCCTCACATAAAAAATCAGCGAGACCCATGGGTTGTGCCATCCCGGATGCGGTGGAAATCCCGGCGCCGAGGTGCGCATCTCGATCGCCGCAGCCGAATAAGGCCCGCGCAAAAAGTCAAGCCAATCCCCAAAGGCCGCTGCGTTATAAACGCACCAAACCACAGGCGCTGCAACCACAAACGCGCTTGCCAGCCAGAACCCGCGCGAGCGCAATCCACCTCGCCGCGCCAGCGTCACGCCCATCGCCGTCCATGCCGCGAAGGCCATCACCCAGCCGTCATACCGCGTGAACACCGCCGCCACCAGCGCCAGGGCAATTGAGGCTTGCAGCCGCCCGGCCTTCCAAGGATCACCGTCCAGCGACACCCTCCACTCCACCAACCAGACCGCGGTCCAGATCATCTCGCACACAAACATCGGCTCGGTCATCGCTGTCGTTTGCAGGTAGAGCAGGTTAGGATTCAACGCGAAAAAAGCCAGCGCCAGCGCAGCTGCCGCGGGCCGCAGCCAGTTTCGCGCCAGCCGATAGACACCCGCGCAGCAAGCCAGATAAGCGAGAGCAGACGGAATCGTTCCCGCAATGCCGTTGGCCCACCACGCGTACACCTGCACAAACGGAATCATCAGCAAATGCGGCAGCGGCAGCCACACTGAGCCCAGTTGCGTCAGCCCCGGCCGGTGCGAGTCAAGCACCCGGCGCGCAATGTGCAAATGGGCCACTGCGTCGCCGTAGTTCAGCATCGCCCGGTTTCGCCAACTCCACACAATAGCGATGAGCGAGGCTGCAGTGCACGCGGCCAGCGCAATCAGCCATTCCGGCTTTGAAATGGCTGCGCGCCTCGAAATCGTCGCGCGGACAAACTCGGCCCCCTGCGCATTGTGCTTCTCAGTCAAGGTGGGTAAACCGGATCAAAAGGTTAAAGCGCGCGTCAATCTCCTCACGGCTCAGTTGTTGCAGCCGCTCGGTGCCAAACCGCTCGCACGTAAACGAGCCCATCACGCTGCCGTAGTACATCGCGCGCCGAAACACCGACGGAGTCAAATCGGGCTGCGAGGCGATGTAACCAAAAAATCCCCCCGCAAAGCTGTCACCCGCACCGGTTGGGTCCACCACCTCTTCCAGCAGCATCGCCGGCGCCCGCAGGGTCTCCGGCTTTTCGCTGTTGGCTGAAAATCCGTGGAACAGCGTGGCCCCATACTCGCCATGCTTCACCACCAGCGTCCTCGGGCCCAACTCCATCACGCCGCGCGCCGCCTGCAGCAGGTTGCTGTTGCCCGCCAGCATGCGCGTCTCCGTGTCGTTGATCAGCAGAATATCTAGGCCCTTCAGCACCTCGAGCAGCGCCGGTCGGTGATCCTTGATCCAGTAGTTCATGGTGTCGCCGGCAACGAGCTTCACGTCCGGCATCGCGTCGCGCACCCGCCGCTGCAACACCGGGTCGATGTTGGCGAGGAACAGAAACTCCGAGTCGCGATAAGCCTCGGGAATCTTCGGCTCGAACGACGCAAAAACATTCAGTTCTGTATTGTGCGTCTTGGCTTCGTTCAAATTCTCCAGGTACGAGCCCTCCCAGAAAAAACTCTTGCCCGCGGTGTGTTCAATCCCGCGCGTATCGATCTTGCGCGCATCAAACACCGCCTCCTGCCTGCGCCCAAAGTCCTCGCCCACCACGGCAATCACGCGCACATCGGTAAAGTAACTCGCAGCCAGCGAAAAATAAGTCGCCGCGCCGCCCAGGCAGCGCTCACGCTTGCCTGCCGGTGTCTCAATCGTGTCATATGCAACGCTGCCTACAACGGTAATTGCCATCTATCTTCCTCTCTCACTCAGTTATACAAATATGCCGAAGCCGTTCAGCTCGCTACCAACCGTGATACTTGCCAAACAGCAGCTTCAGCCTCTCTTTATCCGCCGCCGGAATCGCGTCCGCCTGGGTCAGCACGGCAAACCGCGCCGCCGATGCGCAGGCGCATGTGCGCTCCGTAGGCATTGCCGCCACCGCCGCCTTCACCACCTTGGCTGCGTTGTCGGCATTTTTGTGCAGCACGGCCACAATCTCTTCAATCGTCACCGCGTCATGCCCTTCGCGCCAACAGTCGTAGTCGGTCACCATGGCCACCGTCGCGTAGCAGATCTCCGCCTCGCGCGCCAGTTTCGCCTCCTGCAAATTGGTCATGCCAATCACATCCGCGCCCCAACTGCGATACAGGTTCGACTCCGCCTTGGTCGAGAACTGAGGACCCTCCATGCAAACGTAGGTCCCGCCCAGCTTGCCCACCACGCCCACCGTCGAGCAGGCAGCGGCGGCCGCCTTGGCCACCGTCGCACACACTGGATCGCCAAAGGCCACGTGGCCCACAATCCCGTCGCCAAAAAAAGTAGCAACGCGATTGAATGTGCGGTCGATGAATTGGTCGGGCATCACAAAATCGGTAGGCTTGTGCTCTTCCTTCAGCGACCCCACCGCCGAGGCGGAAAGAATCCGCTCAACACCGAGCTTCTTGAACGCATAGATATTGGCGCGAAAGTTCAGCTCCGAGGGCAGAATGCGATGTCCGCGCCCATGCCGGGCAAGGAACGCCACCTTGCGCCCTTCCAGCTCGCCCAGCACAAACGGGTCCGACGGCTCGCCAAAGGGCGTCTCCACGCGTTCTTCATGCACGTTGGTAAATCCGGGCATCGAGTAAAGCCCGCTGCCGCCGATGATGCCAATCTCTGCCTGAGCCAATGCCTGCTCCTCTTGCCCGCGCCGTATCCCGGCCCGCGCGTCCGCCTATGGAACCTCTCATCAAGTCGATGTTTTGAAAGGGCACGGCTTTGGCCGTGCCGCAAACGCAACAAGATAGACGCGGGCTTTAGCCCCTGAGGGGATTCTGAATCGTCGGGGCGACCTGTCCAGAGTCTCCGTAGGTCAAACTACCCCAGTATAAAGGCCGGGGCTCTCACACCGGGTCGCAGCGCTGCAGGTTTCAAGGCGGAGAAGCGGCAGGGAATCAGACGGCCTCTTGAAGCCGGCCCCTCACAGAGGCCGACTTCAAAAGTGCCTATCGGGGCAGAGGCTCACAAATGCAGGTACCGGTCCGCTCCGTACACCAGCCCCAGCGTAACCAGCGCAATAAAGATCTCGCCGATTGCGCCCACGGCAAACGGCCGCCAGCCCTGCTTGCCCAGTTCACGCAGGTTGGTGCGCAGCCCCACTCCGGCAAAGGTCAGCAGAAACGCCCAGCGCGAGAGATTGGCCAGGCTCGTCAACTGCGGCTTGGTGAAAACAGCCAGCGTGGCCAGCAGTGAAATCAACAGGAATCCCAGCACAAACTTGGGAAACTTGCGCCACAGAAACGCTGCCTTGTTGCCCACCGCCTCGGCCTGCCCGCGCGAGGACCAGTAGATCGCATAAGCCAGCACGATAAAGCCGATAAGCGCATTGCGCGTGGTCTTGGCCAGCACCGCCACCTTTTGTGCCGCGTCGGAGTAGAGCGCCCCAGCCGCGGTGGCCTCCGCAGTGTTGTCCACGGCCAGCCCGGCCCACAGCCCGTACGCCTTGTCGCTCAGGTGCAGCGAGTGGCCAATCAGCGGAAACGTGAACAGCGAGATCGCCCCCAGTGCAAGAATCGCCGCAATGGCGTAAGACGCATCTTCGTCGTCGGCATCAATCGCCGGCTTGGCCGCAATAATCGCCGAGACGCCGCAGATCGCCGAGCCCACCGCCAGCAGCGAGGTCAGCTTGGGCTTCAGCTTGAACGCCCGCCCAATCAGGTGCATGAAGCTGAGCGAAAGCGTCAACGCAATCGCCACCAGCAGCAGCGAGATGCCGCCCAGGTGCAGCACGTCACCCAGCAGAAAGCGCGAGCCCAGCAGCACGATTCCAGCCTTCAGCCAGAACTCGTAAGTGGCCACGCCGGCCTGAAAGACGCGCGGAATGCCAGCTGTGTTCGCAATCAACAGGCCAATCACAATGGCCCACAAAACGTACTCGATGTTCGGGAAAGTAATGTGATGCGACTTGGTGTAGCCGCCAACCGACTGCTCAATGAACTTGCCGGCAAAGCCCACGGCAGCCAGCAAAAGCAGGCCGGGAATGAGCGCCACGAAGTTGCGAACCAGCCCGGCCGGACCGGCCAGCACCGCGGGGCGACTCGGGGAAAGGGAAGTAGCCATTTCGATCTCCTTGAAGTGTGTGCGTTACTGTCTGTCCGCTACCACTTGATGGGCGGAATCAGGTTGAGGCGCACCAGAAGTGCCAGCAGGAGCGCGAGAGAGACGGCGTAGACGTCGAGCGAGATGCCGCGCCGGGGCGCGGCAGCAGGGTGTTCTGACATTTCAATTCTCCGAAAAAGTGGGTTTGGTTTTTAAGCTGTGACTGGAGCCGCTTCCGTCCTCTTGCTCAGGCTGGCAGCGGTCTGGCGGACGGCCCAGCCGGCAATCAGCAGGCTGGGCGCAAGCGTCGGCTCAATCGCGCCGAGCTCCCCGAGCGTGGTACATCGAACCTGCTCATCCGGTTGCGCTGCGTGCGAAACGATGGCGCAAGGCAACTCCGGTGGAAGGCCCATTGCGAGCCATTCCTGGGCCAGCAGATTCAGATCGCGCCCCGGCATGTAGACCACCCGGGTTGCGTCTTCCAGCTCCGGCAAGGGCGCATGATTGTGCGATTGCGCGTGATGGCCTGTCGAGAAAATCACATTCGACGCACTGTCGCGGCCGGTCAGCGAGCAGCGCATCGCTGCCGCGGCGGCAAAGGCAGCCGTCACTCCGGGAACCACCTCGAATGCCACGCCTGCCTCGGCCAGCGCCGCCATCTCTTCCGAGGCGCGCCCAAAGATCAACGGGTCGCCGCTCTTGAGGCGAACCACAACGCGCTGCTCGCGCGCCCGCGCAATCATCAGCGCGTTGATCTCTTCCTGCGTGATGGTCTTCGCTCCGCAGCGCTTGCCCACGTTCACCACCTCGGCGCCCGGCGATGCCAGTTCAAGAATCGCCTGGGGCACCAGCTCGTCGCGCAATATAACGCCTGCCGTCTGGATGAGCCGAAGCGCCTTCACCGTCAGCAACTCGGGATCGCCCGGCCCGGCGCCCACCAGGTAGACCTTGCCGCCCTCCTGCGCATCCGGCCCAGCCAGCGCCCTTTGCCGCGACGGGCATGTGGCCGAAGCGCAAACCGGCCGCTGCGCCAACTCGTGCAGCAGCGCCTTGCGCGCATCGCCGCGCGGATGCACTGCAAGCACCTCGCGGCGCAGTCGGCCCAGCTCTTCCAGCCACGGCCCCAGATCCTCCGGCAGTTGCGCGTCAATCTCTCGCCGCAGCCGCTGCGCCAGCACCGGACTCTCGCCGCCGGTTGAGATGGCCACCTGCAAGCTGCCCCGGCTCACAACCGAACCAAAAAAGAAATCGCAGTTGGGAATATCGTCCACGCTGTTGCAGGCAATCTTCCGCTCCATCGCGCCCCGATATACCGCCGCGTTCACCGCGGGCACATCGGTAGCGGCAATCACCAGAAAGTTCCCATCAAGGTCTGAATCCGTGAACCTGCGCCGCACCCATTCCAGCCTGCCTTCCGCGGCCAGCCGCTCAATTTCAGGCCGTGCGTCAGGCGCAATCACCCGCAGCCGCGCGCCCGCCGCAAGCAGGCTGCCGATCTTGTCCACAGCCACGTGGCCCGCGCCCACCAGCAGGCAGGGCCGTCCATCGAGCTTCAGAAAAATCGGCAACAGCCTCATCGATTCATTCCTCATTCGGCCACTGAATGCGGCACCGGGCCGGCCGGCAGGTCGCGTTCGTCCATGTGCCCATGCCGTCCGCCAAGGTGCGCGTGCAGTTCCTCATTCGTGTGCCGCGCAAACCACGCCCGCAGATTCTCGTCCGTCTTCCGCCCGCCCAGGTAGTGCCGCAGCAGCCGCTCAATCGCCTCCGGCACATGTGTCGCCAGGCAGCGGTACCCCACCGGCCGCGAAACTGCCGCGTGCTGCCCCACCGCTCCACCCAGGCAAAAGTAGTAAGCGTCCGTTAGTTGCCCAAGGTGCTTGATCTTCTTGCCTTCCAACCCAATATCCGCAATCCAGTGCTGGCCGCAGCCATTCGGGCAGCCGGTCACGTGTAGCTTCAATTGCTGGTCAAACTGCGGCAACCGCTCTTCCAACTCGTCCACCAGCCAGCGCGTAAACCCCTTTGTCTCCGTGATCGCCAGCTTGCAGAACTCGGTGCCCGTGCAGGCAACCGCGCCTCGCCAGAACGAAGACCCCTCCACCTGCAACCCGATCTGCCCCAATTCCCGCACCAACTCCGCAGTCTTGTTGTTCGGAACATCAATGAACAGAAGATTCTGCGAGACCGTGGCTCGCAGCGCGCCGCTGCCAAATCGCTCAGCCAGCTCCGCCGCGGCCTCCAGTTGCTCGCCGGTCAGCCGCCCGCGCAGCACGCTGGCTCCCACATAGCTCAGGCCCTTTTGCCGCTGCGCGTGAATACCCGTATGGTCGCGCAGTATGTCAGCCGGCACTTCCTCCGGCACGCCAGGCAAGAGCTTGAAATCTAGCCGCGATTGCAACTCGGCCAGAAAACTCTCCGCCGTCCAGCCCTCCCTCAAAAACAGATACTTCAGCCGTGCCCGGCTGCGATTGTCCCTCAGCGCATCCTGGTCGCGAAAAATCTCCGCCACCGTGCGCGCCACCTGTACTGCCTGCTCCGGCAACACAAACGCATCCAGCCGAACCGCCAGGTGCGGCTCCTTTGACAGACCGCCGCCCACGCGCAGGCTATAGCCAACCTGCCCGTTGTGCCTCGCCGCCGTAAACCCGATGTCGTTGATCTCCGGATACGAGCACCAAGACGGGCAACCCGTTGCCGAAATCTTGAACTTCCGCGGCAGGTTCACAAACTCCGGGTTTCCCGTCAGCAGCCCTGCGATTCCCCTGGCCAGCGGCGCAGCGTCAATCAGCTCGTCCGCCGCCACTCCCGCCAGCGGACACCCGGTCACGTTGCGCACCACATCCCCGCAGGCGCCCTTGGGCGACAGTCCCGCCGCAGCCAGCGCGTCCACCACCTCCGGCAGCGATTCAATCGTCAGCCAATGCAGCTGGATGTTCTGCCGCACCGTAATGTCGGCCAGATTGCGTGCATATTTGCGCGTCAGCCCACCAATCAGCCTGAGCTGGCTGGCTGAGATAATCCCGTTGGGAATGCCCACCCGCATCATGAAGTAGTCGCTGGTCACTCCCTCGCCGCCCGTGCCGCCGGTGGCCCCCACGCCGTCGCCCTGCGTATAAATGCCCCACCATTTGAAATAAGTCCCGGCCCACTCCGGCAGCACGCTCGCCCGGCCCTGCCGCGCAAACGCGCGCACCTCGTCAAAGGCCTCCCACGGGTTCTTTTCGCGCTTTAACCGCTCCACGCGTTGGGCCGCAGTCTCTTTTTTTTCAACGGGATGGCTCATCTTTTCCTTTTCGCAAAAAATAGAAAACCCGCGACAGCATGGGGCCGTTACGCGGGTATTAGTCAACCGTGGATTTCAGGGGAACTCTTAGGCCCAGGTCGTCTCTACGCGCGGAACAGCGTCAAGAGGCGACAACAGGGCATAAGCTTCATACGCCAATCATAGGATGGGATTAATCCAAAAAGCAAACGTGCCCCCCGGACTACCCTCTCGGCTCCCTGCCCTATCTCCTTCGCTTTGACCGCGCAGGGGGATTAGAATAAGCCAGTCACTGCTCAAAAATTCATCAGGATTGAACAAAGCCCATGACCTCTCCAACTCTGCTCGTCCTCGCCGCCGGCATGGGAAACCGTTACGGTGGCTTGAAGCAAATTGACCCCGTCGGCCCCAGCGGTGAAGCCATCATCGACTACTCGGCCTACGACGCCCTCCGCGCCGGCTTCGGCAAGTTTGTCTTCGTCATCCGCAAAGACCTGGAGCAGGCCTTCCGCCAAAGCGTCGGAGCCCGCTTTGAAAAGCACATCGCCGTCGAATACGTCTTTCAGGAACTCGACAATCTTCCCGCCGGCTTCCACATCCCCCCCGGCCGCACCAAGCCCTGGGGAACTACCCACGCTGTCCTCATGGCAGAGGACGTCATTCGCGAGCCCTTCGCCGTCATCAACGCCGACGATTTTTACGGCGTCCAGGCCTACCGCGAGCTCTCCGCCCATCTCCAGTCCGGCACAGCCGACTACGCCATGGTCGGTTTTACCCTCCGCAATACCCTCTCGCAGTTCGGTTCCGTGGCCCGCGGGGTGTGCCGGGTCAACGCCGACGACTACCTCGAGGATGTCGTCGAGCTGACCAACATCGTGCCCGAGGACGCCCATGCCAAGAACACGGACGCGG
>Ga0302320_10014395_pt1 | contig 16371 bp, 5 predicted proteins | sample Bog_T0_3_FD_202130 | JGI IMG/M metagenome (GOLD analysis project Ga0302320, IMG submission 202130) | Peat permafrost microbial communities from Stordalen Mire near Abisko, Sweden - Bog_T0_3 | ecosystem: Environmental > Terrestrial > Soil > Wetlands > Peat | place: Sweden: Abisko, Stordalen Mire... | reverse complement strand
CGGCTTCATCCTGGCTGTCGTTTGTCACCCCGTTCGCGATTGCTTCGGAGCAGGTGCGCGCAGCGGTGGAGACGGCCTTGGGCGATCTCGGGATTCCGGTGCCGCTGAAGGCGTATCCGACGCCACCCAGCCTCATCAACCAGAACGCCGCAGGCTTCCCGCAGCAGGACGGCACGGTCCAGCGGGCCCGGCTTTGGGAGTACAGCTTTGACTACGCTTATTCCGGCGCGGCGCAGGACGATGTGCACGTGAAGGTGGACATCGGAAGCAGCGGGGTCATTGCAACGGCCGTGGTGGAGCATCCGTTCGAGACAGCGCTGTTGCAGTTTGCGCAGTCGTGGGAAGCACTGAACGCTGACCTCGACAGCCTTGTCCGCACACCCGACTTCACCGGCAAGGGCCTCGCAGTGATTCAGTCATTAGCCTGGCTGGCGGGGCAAATCTCCGATAGCTGGCCTCAGGACCAGGCAGTGAAGAACGACTCACTTTTGAGCGCTCGCTCCATCGAGTTCTCGATCCTTCAGAACCCGGTCGACACCGACAAGCAAAAGGGAATCCTGGAAATCACGGTGAGCGAACCGGCAGATGCCGCCATCGCGGCAATTGAGATCGATGGATACACGCTGGAGCAACAGACACGCGGAATCTATCGCTACAAGGACCCGGGAAGCGACTTCTACTTGCCTTATCTGGCTGCGCTTCAAATTGCCCATCGCAAGGTGGATCTGATCGGCGCATCACCATCGCCCGAAGCGGCTTTCGACATTCTGGGCGAGAACAGTGCATGGGGATCGCTGTATGTTGCCCGCAACGAGCGGTATGGAGCGCGCCCCGGCAACCCGGATTTCATCTATCGAACGCCGTACGTCCGCCACGTAACGCCGGCTGTGCCGTTGATTAGCCCGGACGTCGAGATCACAATGCAGCAGTATTCGACTGGAACCGTGCCGCTGCTCACTTATCTCATCAACTTCACCGCCGCGCTCCTCACGCCGGACGGTTCGAACGAGCCTGTCAGCCGCACTCTCCAGATCGGTTGCCTCTACCGGTATTTTGTGGACGAGGCCCGACAATTGCCGGTCCAGGTGCCAGTGGCGCTGACGGTGCCCGCTACTATCCTGCCTTCGAATCCTGTGCTGCAAACTCTCGCAATTTCAGTGCAGGGCTTCCTGACCAATAGCGGCCTTGAGCCGAAGCAGGACGACGGCAGCCAGTTTGTCTTCACTTTTTCGCTGTTCGACGACGGTTTGAGCACTACATTGCCCCTGCTGAAGCTTGACCGCGTGACGCTGCCCGCGTGGCTGGCGGCGCCTGCAAAGGAGAAGAACCAATGAGCCCTTCTGATCGTCCTCGCACCTCCAGCGCCGATGACGGCGTCACCGGACCGCCGGGTCCCACTGGTCCTCCGGGGCCGACCGGTCCCGACGGCGCTACCGGCGCGCCGGGCATTACAGGCGCGGATGGAGTAACCGGAATCCCAGGCGCTACCGGATTGTTGGGCCCCACAGGCGCGCCTGGAGTTACAGGCTCCGTGGGTGCAACGGGATTGCAGGGATTGACCGGTCAGGTGGGCTCGACCGGATCGCCAGGCGCTCTGTGGAGCTGGATGGTGTTGAACGGCATCACAGGTCCTGAAGGAGTGCGCGGTGCGACGGGAATCCAGGGTGAAACCGGTCCGGACGGCGTGACGGGGCAACAGGGCGTCACCGGAATCCCAGGCGGTACGGGGGCCGAAGGGGTGACCGGCGCGCCAGGGCTTACAGGGGCCGATGGTTTGACAGGCCTTGCAGGACTGACGGGCTTTGAAGGTCCGACTGGAGCACCGGGACCTACAGGCGCAGATGGCCTTGCCGGTGCAACTGGATCGGGAGGGCCAACCGGATCTGAAGGACCAACCGGCTGGCAAGGCACGACGGGAACCGACGGCGTCCAAGGCCCAACTGGCTGGCCGGGTCCTACAGGCTCGGACGGCACGCTGGGGCCAACGGGCACGCCCGGCTGGCAGGGTCCGACGGGAGCAGACGGCTTACAGGGGCCGACCGGCTGGCAAGGACCGACTGGCTGGCCTGGCCCAACTGGACCTCCAGGGCCTCAAGGCGAGACTGGCTATCCAGTTCCGCCGGCGAATGACATCGTCTGGTTTATGCGCTGGGACCTGGCCGCATTCATTCGGTTCATGAACGATGAGCTGCCTTTCTCGCAGGTTGCTCTACTCCGAGGTTACTTCATCTATTGGGTGATGGCCTACAACAAGGCTCTTGAGGGGTTTCCTCCACTCATGCCGGGTCCAGTGATTCCGCCGGTAATGATGTCCGCCCTGCCGAAGCTGCCCTCGGTCACAGAGGAAGACCTGGGCCGGATGACGCCGACAGAAATGGATGCATACTTCAAACCCTTGTTTGACGAATTTGAAAAGATGATGAAGAAGCGAACTTAGCGCGATCAGCGGGGCGCAACTTGCGGCGCGAAAAGGCTGCGAGCCACTTCGTCCTGCTCCGCCTTCACTTCGTCGAATTCCGTCTGCCATTCCGCGGCCACGGCGTCCCAGGTTTGTTGTGCTGCCCATTCGCGGGCGCGAGCGGCGAGCGCATCGCGGCGTTCACGATCGAGCAACAGGGCGACCACCGTTTCGACTGCGAGTCTGCGATATTCATCGCTGTAGGCGTCGCCGCCAAGAAGCACGCCGCGATCGGCGACGGTGGTGTGCAGCGCTCCCAGGTCGCTGGCTACGCAAACGGCTCCTGCCATCTGCGCTTCGAGCGCGGTGATGCAATAGGTCTCTTCAAAGCGCGTGGGGTAAAACCAGATGTCGCTGCGCATCATTTCGCGCGCCAGTTCTCGCTGGCCGATGCGTCCGCGGAAGTACACGCCTGGCTGTCGCATGGCTGCGCGAATGCGGTCTCGCCAGGCTTCTGATGCCGGATCGACACGCATGCCCAGCACGCGGTCCCAATTCTCGAAACCGTAAAAGACGTGCAGTTCCGCCTCAGACAGCTGCTCGCGGATGAGTGGAAACAGCTCGAGCAATGTGTCGAGGCCGCGATCGGGACTGGAAGAATAAATGAACCGAAAGGGCCGGCGTTCTTCCTTTCCCGCGAATCGCTCCGGCGTCAGGCCGTTGCGTGTCACCACGATTTTGGATGCATCGAGCTGGTGCGTCCGGGCAAATGCGTCGCGATGCGACGGGCTCAGACAGAAGATCGCATCGAGTTCGCCCGCACTGTCGTGCAGCACGTCACCGCGCGCCCCTCGCGCTGGGATGGCGTTGAGGTCGTGTGCCCAGAAATAGCGCTTCGTAGCGCGCACCGGCTCCAGTAGTAGCTGTGCGTAACGCGAAACAATAAACAGGTCTATGTGAAACGACTCCGCGAAGCTCGAGAAACGATCAAGGTGCACATAGTCAACGCCCGCACACGTGCCCTCCTCACAATGTCCGAAGACCACCACTCGATAGCCGCGCCGCACGAAGGCTTCGGCCAGTCGGGCCGCGGCAGTCTCCGAGCCACCAATTCCCTGTCGGTCCAGTGTAGAGCCATTCCAAGGTTCAAAGGCGTATCCGGTGTGGATCACCAGGAGCGGTTTTTCGTATTTCGATTGCAGCCGCCGTCGATTCCAGTCATCTTCGCTGTCCTCAGAGCGCAACGCACGGCTGACTCCGCCGAAGTGGAATACGAAGCTGCGCTCATCCACCATCGAAGGGAAGCCGAGCTTCGCTGCCCTCATGCCGTAGTCCACATCTTCGCAAAGGTTATAGAAGCCCTCATCGATTGGCCCAACCCGTTCGAAGACCGCGCGCGGCATGACCGTGCAGTAGAAAGGAACCCACTGCAGGCGATGATTTCGGTGCTTGCCGGGCGCGAATGTCCACGCCTGTTCGGGCATAAAGGACCGCGCGGGATTGGAGCGCAGGCAGACGCGACCACTCTCCAGCATTAATCCACCGGGAGTGAGCGGCACGGCTTCGATGGCGAGCTCGTAGTCGTGTAACCAGCCTTTATCGCAATTCGAAAGCGGATTGCATAGGCCCGGAACCTGCCGGACGCGTTCGAGCAGAGGCTCGAGCCAATCGTGGCTGACAATCGTGTCGTCATTCAACAGACAGACAAACGGAGCGCTTCCGGCTCGTACCCCTCGATTGATGGCCGGGGCAAACGCAAGTGGAGTTTCCGGCCGGATGCAGCTAGCATTCTCCGGAAGTGTGAAATCGATGCCCGATGCCCCGGCGTCCACGATGATGATGCGGAAAGGAACTTTGGTGCATGCGGCCAGACTGGCCAAACAAACTTGGAGGTACTCACCGGCGCGAAAAGAAGGAATGACAATATCTACTTCAGGTTCGGGATGGGCGGCTGCTTGCGTTAGCGCAAGTTTTGCGGAGAGGTAGCGCCGATTGTAGAGCAGGTTCGAATCTGAAGGGCGTTCGGCGAGTGCGCGCTCGTTCCATTCGTGGGCAAGCTGAGTTTGGCCCATACGGTCGTAGGCCACGCACAATTGCGCGGCGGGTCGGACGAGATAATCGCCCGGTTGAACGGGTCCAAGCAGTTGTGGTAGCGGCCGGACCGCCTGCTTATACCAGAAGACGGCCTCTTCGAGATCGTCTTCGTCGAGCGCGAGGTCTCCCAGCAGACAAAAGGGTTCTGAGCGGTCAGGCGTTGTCGCGCGAGCCTGCTTGGCAGCCCTCCGCGCGCGTGCCCGCCAGGTAAGTGCAGCCTCCGGCTCCCGCATTGCCATGCGCCGGGCAGCCTCTCCCAAACGATACATGGCCAGGAAACGGTCCTCGATCCACGCTGCGGGGAGCGCCAGGTAGCGCTCGTAGGCTTCCACGGCGCGAACAGTTTCGCCGGCATCGTCCAGCTCGCGGGCCAGGTAATACGCGGTGCGCGGATTGCTGCCGCCTCCGGGCCTGGCGGCGGCCTTCTCAAGGATGCGCAAGTTTCTATGCCGGTCAGCATCAACGCCCTGCGGAGTACGCATATGACGGACAGCAATCTCCAGCCGCTCGCTCTCTTTGCCGGCCGCGGTCAGGTGCTCGTGCACCTTTCCCACCCATCGGATTGACGGCAGGTTGCGCACCAGGCGCTCGCGGTAGAGCGTGCATGTGGAGCGGCCATACTCATCATTCGCATACTCGTAGGGAAGGAAGTAAACATCGCGTCGGAGCAGGGGCTTGAGTTCAATCAACTCTCGGAGCGATTCGGCCGGGAGCACATCGTCGGCGTCCAGCCACAAGATGTATTCCCCGCTTGCGAGATCGAACGATCGATTCCGTGCCGCCGCAAAGTCATCGCACCAGTCAAATCTATGCACGAGCGCGCCGAGGCGGTCTGCGATTTCGACTGTGGCATCGGTCGACCCTGTATCGACCACGACAGTCTCGTCCGCGAGTCCCTGTGCGGAGAGAAGACACCGTTCCAGAACTTCCGCTTCATTGCGGACGATCATGCAGAGAGTCAGTTTGGGAGTCACGCGGGTATTCCTCTCGCGGTCGGTTCGCAGACTCTAGAATGCCATTTCCGCGCGGGCGTAGCCACAGTGAACGTGTGCGGTAGCCCGGGAACTGCAACCTGCCGCCCTCCGCAAACGAATTCCAGTACACCTGCAAGGCTTCCTGTTGGGCTTCAGCCAATGGCGAGATTCGACCTTCCCACCCGCTCGCTGTCGCGGTCCGCAAAAGACAAGCGCATACAAGGCTCTGGGGCCTCCAGCCATACGTCGATAAATCCCCGCCCGTTCTTGCCCGCCAAGGGGCATTTGCGGCCCGCTACATCCTCAAGAGACAGGAGCACCGATAATTGGATAAGCAACAACCAACTCGCCAAAAATGTTCGGAGGAGGAATCGCCGGGTCGCATCTATCGGCTGATCTGCCGGAAATTCCTGATCAGGATGGCATCAACATTCTCAGTACCGCGAGAGATTGCGAGATTCCCTTTACGCGACCACTGGAAATGGAAGATCTTGCCGGAGGTGAAATGGGTCACGGGTACTGGAGGCCCGCCTGCAACTGCTTGCCGCCAGATATTGTCTACGCCGCTTACGTTGTTGATGAATCCAACCGCACGGCCATCCGATGTCCAAGCAAGGGCCAGATGAAGGGCGGTTGCCGGCAATTGGAAAGCTTTGGCCGGCGCGCCTCCTTCGAATGGAACGATTGCCAGACTCATTGGCTGATTTTGCTGCGGACTAAGATAACAGGCAATCCACTTTCCATCCGGAGAAACGGCGGGAAAATCGGCGTTGTAATCCGTCAACCTGGTGGTGGGTCCACCCTGGCTTGATACTTTCATCAGGACAGAACGATCGCCCTGAACACTGCCGTACACGACCCATTGGCCGTCGGGAGTTATGGAGGGCGGGAAGTCCTGCCTTCCGTTCGTCAAGCGTTTCTCATTGCCGCCATCCATATCCATGCGCCAGATGTTGGCGCCATCGTTATCGAACCATCGCACGGCGGCAATGAAGTCTCCAAGCGGGGACACAGCGGGATCGGAAAAGGGCGCAGGTAACTCACTGCCGGCCAGACGCCGCGCATTCGAGCCATTTCCTTCTACTTCCATAATCTCCCAGCGCCGATCGGGTTGAGAGAGATACACGAGACTTCCCCGCGGGGTCCATGCCAGTCCACCAACCCCATCGGCATTCTGGTTCTCATTACTCAGCGAATGGTTCTCCAAGTCGCCTTCCGACGCAAGAATTTGAATGCTGCTAAGCACCAGATATTGCAGCGCGAGCAGCGCTTTGCCGTCGGCAGTCGGCCGAACCTCTGTGTAATTCGAGAGATCGTGAGTAATCGGCCGAACCTCGCCCCCCGAAGGCGAAACTTCGAAGATTTGCGAGTTCGGGGCACCAGAGTGCCGGCCTGCCACGATCAGATCGCTGCTTTGGGGCAGTTGCCGTACATCGTCGATTTCATCCCATTTCCCATTTGGCAGCGGATACGCTGATCCACCATCCGAGGGGATGGCCATCAAGGTCGTCTGCAAAGGGAAGACCAGCGTTTTTCCATCCGCCATCCATGTGAGGCGATTGAAGTGAATTCCTGGTGCTTCGTAAGACGCCAATACTCGCTCACCCGAACCATCCAGGGAAGCGGTGACGATGCTGTCCTGGCCATGGGTCAAGAGGGTGCTGCGAACGAAAGCGACCTTGTGCCCATCCGGCGAGATAGCGGGAGCACCGGAGACACCGTCGAACAACTTGGTGGGATTTCCGCCAAGGGACGGAACTGTGTAAAGCTCACCGCTGGGTTCTTGCGGTTTCTTTCGTGCAAAATAGACATAATTGCCGTCGGGAGAGAAGGCGAGCCCCGGACATTCGTCATCCCCAATCGTCGCGAGTTTCAACACGCGACCGGTGGTCAACTGCTTTAGGAACAGGGTTTGCGTCCCGCCGAGGTCTCGCACGTATATCAAATAGTTTCCATCGGGCGAGAGGTCCGCAAACTGGATGTCCCCGCTTTCAGTGACGCGAGCCAAGGCAAAGTCGGCCTGGGCAACATCCTGCCGGGACGCAGACCCCTGAAGCAGGTAGAAAACGATGGGCGCGCAAAGAACGATTGCGGCTGCCGTGGCGATGGCAGCCATTTTTGCTCGTCTGGTCCGGTTGGGTGCGGAGATCGGAGGAGCTTCCGGCACGGGTGAAGCTTCGACCGTGGCCCTCGGTTCCTGGAGCATCTCCGTTTCCGGTTTTGCGGGAACTTCGATTTCAGAGACGCTGCCAATGAAACGATAGCCGGAGCCGATTACGGTCTCGATGTATTTTGGGGATGCTGGGTCGTCGCCAAGGTGGGCGCGCAATTGATTCACTGCGGTGTTGATGCCGCTCACAATGTCAACGTTCTGCGCGTCGCTCCAAAGACATGCGGCTATTTCCTCGCGTGTCAGCAGGTCCCCGGGGTGCGTCAAGAAAAGCAGCAGCAGACGGAGACGGGAGGGGGGAATCTTGAGCCGAATGCCCCGCCGGGATAATTGCTGCTGAGCCGGGTCCAAGGCAAAAGGACCAAACTCAAAAACTACAAATTTCGTCAAAGGAAGTGCCCGAGTCGAAATCCTAATTTCGGGGAAGGATTCCGAGATGTTCATTACAAGTAACTCTATCAGAATCAGGAAGCTTAGTCTTTAGATCGAATTTAGATGGAATTTAGAGCCTCAAACGGGGATCGGTAATTCCGTAGCTTTCACATGAAGGGCGGGCCTGGCCTGGCCTGGGCGGTTCCCGGCGATCCATGGACGGCCATAGATGACCTTGCATCGCTTCCACCTGGGCGCAACCTGGTCGTGGTGGGGCGGATAAAAGACGCCTTGCGGGCGCAGATATTTACCGTCTCGCCCCGGCGGTGAGATTCAGCAAGTGACGCACGACCTTTCACAGTACCTGGCAGCGCGTGCCAGCGGCGAAGGCACGGCCTTGCTGGCTGTGCAGAATCTGTGGTTGAGCAGCGCCCAAGTGCCCTCGCCCGGCAGCAAGTCCGGAGGGCAAGCGCTGAGCGCCGAGAATCAAGCTCAGAATGGCGTAGAGGGATTGGCCTGGACACTGAGGGAAAGATCATCTACGGAACCCAGTCCGACTCGCGCCGGGAGTTCCGCGAAATGGAATCGGACGGAGCCAACCAGCGGCTGCTGCTGGGCGAAAACGCACCCCAACACTTCTCTCAACTGGCCGTATCGCCGGGCGGTGATTTCATCGCGCGCTTTGTCCGTTCAGGTCAGTTTGCCGGGCATTTGCCATGTCGTTTTCGAGCCGCCGGTGCTGATTAGGAATTTCCGCCAATAAAGGTGTGACGGGGCAACGATGGTTCCCGGATATCCAGAATGGGTCTTTCTCCAGCTTACACATATCATGCAACAAATATTGTCTCGAAGAGAATCCAGTTCTGATGCTCTGTAAATGTTATTCCCAAACTTTTCTCGAAATGGCTATCGAGCTTATGTTCGCCGCGCCGTTTTGCCCCTCGGACCTTGTTGCGCTTTCCGCACATCTTTGCACCCGAGCAGCGATCAAGGTCCAGGAGTCGACCCCTGAACCTGGGGTCCCTTGGAAATCAGTGCGAGATGTTTTTTGTTCGTAAGCCACTAAAGTTTACATGGGAAAAACATGCTCCTGAATCGGGGCTGCATTTACACCAGGATAGGTTCCACATTCGCATTACAAGGTGCGGACGATTTGATGCTCGTTCCCAAATCTGCTTTTCTTCATAGAGCCGATAGCGGTGCATTTCTGTCGCGTGAGCGAAAGACGTATTCCCGTGCGTTTCTGGCTTTTGCTTTCGCGGTCATGGTGCTGGCAGGCTGCGGGGCACCCCAAAAAGATGGAGTCCTGCAAAACGTAACGATCGCGTCGGTTATACCTTCATATTCAGCGCACCCACTTCAACAAGGAACCAAGGCGCAGCTGTCAATTGACAATTTTTATGGCAGGGTTTCTTTAGCTGATACCACTATTGTTTTCACCTCCAACGGCAGTGTAGCCGGTAACGCTCCGATCACGGCAGAGCAGCCTGCTTTCGGTTTGGTTGAGGGAGGCACAATCGTGCTCTCCTTTACAATCCCGCAATTTTCCTCGACTGCACCCGGTCAATTCGGCATCGCTGTATCGGGTAAGACTACTGCTGGTGGAGCTATTGCGACGCCCTCTCCTTTTCTTGCGACGATCGTTCCGCCTGCTTCCGTAACCTCGATCACGCCCGCCACTGTGCATGCCGGACAGCAGGCAGTTGTTACGATTCAGGGGGAATATGCCAACTTCGCCCAGGGCGTAACCATAGCCAGTTTTGGCCCCGGAATCAGCGTTGGGGGCGGGACATCCGGCGCTGCGGGGCCCGTTACGGTGAGCGGCGACAATTTGGCCACGGCATCTATCTCCGTTGACCCCACCGCGGCGACCGGCCAGCGGACAGTTTCGATTACAACCAACGATCAAATAGCAGCAGCCAGCAACGCGATGACGGTGGCAGCGGCGTTAGTTCCACCAGTGGCGAATGCAGGCGGCCCATATAGCGGCTTTGCAACGCAATCGATCACATTTACGAGCGCAGGTTCAAGCGATCCGAATGGCCTGGCTCTCACTTATGCCTGGGATTTCGGAGATGGTGCGACTAGTTCGACCCAATCTCCTTCGCATGCTTATTCCAAGGCTGGCACGTTTGCGGTTAAGCTAACCGTTAGCGATTCCGGGGGGCTCGCCACCTCCGCCACTACGACCGCGACGATTGCTGCACTGGCCGCGCCCGTGCCGAGCATAGGCGGTCCCTATGCAGGCCAGACCGGGCAGAGCATCTCCTTCGATGCGAGTGCCTCCACCGATCCAAACAAGAGCGTGCTTACATATGCATGGAACTTCGGTGACGGCTCTCAGGGGAGCGGCTCGACAGTCAAGCACTCCTACGCCAAAGCCGGCAAATATACGGTCACGCTCACGCTGAGCGACGGCTACAAGCAGACCGCCGCCGCAACGACGACGGCCACAATTACCAATCCGGCGCAACCGCCTTTGGCCAATGCGGGCGGGCCTTATAACGGGTTTGCGACCCAGTCCATTGCCTTCACAAGCGCGGGATCAAGTGATCCCAACGGGCTCTCTCTGTCTTATGCCTGGAGTTTCGGAGATGGAGCGACGAGTCCAGTTGCGAACCCCAGTCACGCATATTCAAAACCCGGCACGTATACGGTAAATCTCGCAGTATCGGATTCGACGGGCCTGAGCGGATCGGCCACCGCCATGGCAATAATCTCGACGCTCGGGGTGCCGACAGTGAGTATCGGAGGCCCTTACAGCGGTCAGACCGGCCAAAGCATCATCTTCAACGCGAGTGCTTCTACGGATCCAAACAAGAGCCCCCTTACCTATGCCTGGAGTTTCGGCGACGGCTCTGAGAGTAGCGGCGCGACCGCGAAGCATTCCTATGCCAAAGCCGGCAAATATGCGGTTACGCTGACGCTGACCGACACATACAATCAGACCTCTACCGCAACAACCACGGCGACCATAACAAATCCCGCACAACCGCCGGTTGCCAATGCCGGCGGCCCGTACACGGGCTTCAGCGGTTCAGCGGTGGCATTCACAGGAGCAGTTTCCACCGACCCAAACGGCCTGGCGCTGACATACGCATGGGAATTCGGCGATGGTGCGCAGGGAAGCGGTGTCTCGCCCAGCCACACTTATTTGAAAGCCGGCAACTACACGGTTAAGCTCACGGTGTCGGATTCGACAGGGCTAAGCGGATCGGCCAACACCACGGCGACGATCTCGACGCTCAGTGCGCCGGTAGCAAACATTGGCGGTCCGTATACCGGCCAGACCGGGCAGAGCATCGCCTTCGACGCAAGCGCTTCAACCGATCCAAACAAGAGCGCGCTTACATTTGCATGGAACTTTGGCGATGGTTCTCAAGCCAGTGGAGCAAAGGTCACTCACTCTTATGCAAAGGCTGGAAAATATACAGTCACACTCACGCTAAACGACACATACAACCAGACCACGACCGCGACGACTACGGCAACCATCACTAACCCGGCACAGCAGCCCATTGCCAATCCAGGCGGCCCCTATTTGGGAACCACGGGGCAGCCGATTGCTTTTAACGGAAGCGCGTCAACGGACCCGAATGGCCTTTCGCTGACCTATGCTTGGGACTTCGGCGATGGCTCGACTGGCACGGGTGTTTCTCCCAGCCATAGCTACGGGACGGCTGGAACCTACACTGTGAAGCTAACCGTTTCTGACTCAAGCGGACTCAGTGCGTCGGCCTCGACCAACGCTACCGTCACTGCTCCAACCAAACTTACAGCTAATCCTGGCGGCCCATACACGGGCATTGTGGGCACCGCAGTTCAATTTAACGGCTCGGGATCGAGTGACCCGAAGAATGAAACTCTGACCTACGCCTGGGATTTTGGCGATGGCAATCAGGGCGCCGGCGTAAAGCCATCGCACGCATATGTTCAGCCTGGAGCTTACACCGTCACATTAAGCGTTACGAATACCGACAAGGCGACGGCAAGCGCAACCGCAAAAGCAAATATTTCACTAGCATTGGCAGCCGTACTCAACGGTCCATATCAGGGAAATGTCAACCAGGTAATCAGCTTCGATGGTTCTGCTTCGACGGCGCCATCAAATGATCCGCTGACGTACGTATGGACCTTCGGAGATGGAGCTACCGCGGCCACTTCATCGGCGACCCATGCCTACACAAAGGCGGGTACATTCAACGTTAAGTTGACGGTAACCGACACCGTCTCAAAGGCCATGGCATCGGCCACATCGAACGCTGTCATCACGCAGCCGATCAGTGTTACGATCAGCTCGCCACTGCAGGGTTCGCTGTTTGACGGAACGACCGTGAAGGTTACCGGAACTGTAAATGAGTCCGGCACCACGGTCCAGGTGAACGGTGTGGCGGCCATAGTCACGGGCAGCAACTACGCCGTATCGAACGTCCCGTTGCGCGAGGGCGTGAACCTGATTACGGCGACCGCAACCGACGCGAAAGGGAACTCCGGTACTGCTTCGACCAGTGTCACTGTCGATATGACGCCGCCCACCGTGTCGGTCTTCCTCCCGAAGGACGGCTCGACTGTTACCACGCAGCAGATCGCCGTCACTGGCATGGTAACCGACATCGTCACCGGCACGGTGAACTCGAACGACGTTACGGTCTCGATCAACGGCCAGTCTGCAACGGTTGCTAATCGCAGCTTCCAACTCGCCGGCTTTCTGTTGGTGCCAGGCCTCAATACGTTATCCGTGGTGGCGAGGGACAAAGCCGGCAATCAGTCGACAAGCGTGGTCCACGTAACTCTGTCCAGCACCGCCGCGCAGCAACACGTAGTCATTCTCAGCGGCGATCAGCAGAGCGGGGTTATCAATACCGTGTTGCCGCAGCCGTTGGTTGCGCAACTGGTCGCGGCAAACGGAGCGCCGATTCCTAACCGCGCCATTACGTTCACTGTGACTGCGAGCGATGGGATTATCAAGAGCCTTCCTCAACAGGGCCAGACGCTGTCTCTGATCACCGATGCCAATGGAAAGGCCAGTGTTCTTTTCCAACTCGGTTCGCGTGCTGGGCTTGGGATCAATCAGGTTTCTGTCACTTCCGCGGGGTTCCTAGGTCAGGCAGTCTTTTCTGCTTCCACAACGGTAGGATCGGCAGCTTATATCCATGAATTCATGGGCAACAATCAACGCGGGCTACTTGGTCAGCCGCTGGCGGAGGCCTTCCAGACGATCGTCCAGGACGCGGGTGGTAATCCCATTGCCAATGTTCCTGTGACTTTCAAGGTGACCGGGGGAGATGGCACTCTTGGCGAGCAGACCACCTCTACAGTCAACACGAATGCCGATGGACGCGCACAAGCAAGCCTCACCCTCGGCCAGCAAGAGGGTATCAATAACTACACAGTCAGCGCGGACTTCGTGGGCGACCCCAATTCGCCGGTTATCTTCTATGCTTCGGGCTTTGCGCAGGGAGATCCAGGGAACACCCAGGTCAGCGGGCTGGTTCTCGACAACGCAGGGACGGCCGTGCCCAATGCCACCGTCTCTTTGCAGAACACCAACCTGCGGACGACGACAGACGCGAACGGCCGATTCAGCATTTCAGCGGCTCCGCTCGGCACCGTGACCTTGGTGGTTGATGGCTCAACAACCACCCTCGCCGAAACTCTACCGACGCTTACATTCGTGATGCAATCACTGCCAGGACAGAACAACACGCTGAACATGCCAGTCTATCTGCCCTTAATCGATACTTCCAATGCGCAGACCGTGGGCGGCTCACAGCCGGTGACTCTAACCATGACTAACCTGCCCGGAGTGTCGGTGACCATTGCGCCCAACTCCGTTACCTTCCCTGACGGGACGCATGTGGGGCAGATGAGCCTCTCGCAGGTAAAGAGCGACCTTGTTCCGATGCCTCCGCCGAATGGCATTCAGCCTGATTTTGCGTGGACGCTGCAGCCTGCCGGCACAAAATTCAGCGTGCCCGCCCAGATCACCATTCCTAATACCAAGGGTTTGCCGCCGGGTCAGGTGCAGGAGTTCTACCAGTACGATCACGACCTTGAGCAGTTCGTTTCTGTGGGCACGCTGCGCGTGAGCCCCGACGGTTCAGTTCTCACGAGCGATCCGGGCTTCGGTGTCACAAAGGCCGGCTGGAGTTCGCCCGGCTGTAACCCGCCGCCGCCGAGCTGCGCCAATAGTTGCGACGATAACAACGAATGCACTGACGATATACAGGCTGGACCACCGGATTGCATGTGCTTGCATGCGTCTAAGCCGCCAGGTACAGCGTGCGGGGGAACATCGCCCGGTCCTAACAACTGCACCAAGCCCGGAATGTGCCGCGGCACCGTCTGCACGCCCTCTGGTCCAGGAGGCGCAAACGGCGACAATTGCGACGATGGCAAGAAGTGCACGGAAAATGACAAATGCCAGGGCGGCGTTTGCGCGGGAACCCCAATACCCGATCAGCCACTGAACGACTCAAAGACTCAGCCCGTTGTCCAGTTCTCTGCCACTGTCGGGAGCAAGGCGACGGTATTGGGGAATCTACTCAGCGGAACGTTGGGAGGCGGCGCGGAGGCATCCTTCGAAATAAAGGGCAAAGTTCCGAGTGGCAAGATTTCCTGCTGCGAGAAGGATAACGGCAACATGGACGCCGTTGTCACTCTGCCGATGACCGGTGTGGGACAACTCGTGTCTCCAGCAATTCCTATCCCTGGAGCTTCAGTGAAGGTGCCACTTTTCAACGACACTTTTGCCGGGCTGTACGGGCAATTCAAGTTGTACCTGCAGGGCGATGTCACCGTTGACCACAACGAATGTAATAAGGATTCCGGTTTCTTTGGCTGGAATCTGGCCGGTGGCGGATTCAAAGTTATCGGGTATGAAGATGTTGGCGTCCAGGCCGTCCTGCAAGGACCTGGAAGCCCCAAGGCGCAAAAAATCCTCAAGCTTGCCGGGTACATTGAAGTCGGACTCCAAGGCGCGTTCACGCCCCAGTCAAACGGCCTTGAGTATAACTTCAGCTTTCCGGCAGTGACGATCAACGCCACCGCACAGTTGTTCAACGGGCCGCAGATGAAAGTTCAAATTCCGTACAGCGACCCACCCTTTAACGGCGCCCCGTTCTATGGTCCGGGCACAATCTCACTTCCGAGTAACTAGCCATGCAGACAATAATCCGAATTCGGCGCGCGCTTCAACTTGCATCCGTATTCACGTTCGCAACAATGCTAGGCATTTCTGCGGCGGGCGCGCAAACAGTGACGCCGCTCAACAGTGCCCCGCCACCGGATAAACCACCGGAGATTTCCCCGGTATTGACGAAGTCGTCGTATCCGATAGCCAAGGCGCAGCCCAAGCAATTCACCGTGGAGTATGTGTACCGCTACGAGGAGATGGCTTACACGCCTGAGGTTGCGTTCACGGCGATCGATCGAAAGCATTCCGCCACGGACACACCCGAGCAACTCTTTGTTTCTCTGGTTTCTTCGATGAAGACGCTCGACTATGACTGGTGGCTCTCGCTTTGGGACGCCAAGGCTCAGGCAGCGCTGAAAGATGGTGAGAAGACCAAAGGCCAGGGTGCTCCCTATTGGCGAGATTTATGGAGGGGCGCTCTGGAAGGGCAGTCGGTGACACTCGTCAAGCGTCTTCGCATGCCGAACGACACCATTCTGCAATTCAGACTCGGGCCGCATAATCCTGCGGGCGACGCACTCATTCCTGCCGTGATGCGGTATGAGGAAGGTCGTTGGCAGCTTACATCTGAACTGGATGACAACCAGTTTCTCTTCAACTTCCTCTATGGAGTTCCTAAAGTAAGCATGCAGGCTAACTGGGTGCAAACGGAAAAGTATTCGGGACAGAAATTGTGGCAACAGGATGCCCAGGCTCAGTTTTTCAAGATGGAGCCAAAAGGCGCGAACAGCGCTACTCAGATTGTCTGGTAGTTGAAAGGGACAGTGAGAAGCCAATCGTTAGAAGCCAGGTGAGAACGTGATGAAGCGAACACAAACCGGTGCCTTGCTGCAGCAGCTGTTTCTGCTGCTGCAGTGGACGCTTTTTGTGTCCGTAGCATGCCATGCGCAGCAGAGCTCATCGGCGTTTACGCTCGGCTCCAATTGCACGGCCACCATTTTGAACCACAGCGTGCGCGTCAACGCGGATGGCACGTTTTCCATTCCCAACATTCCCTATAACTTCGGTCTATATAGGGCGCATATTCTGTGTACAAATTCAGACGGCACAACTACAGGCGCACTTTCCGACTTCATCACACTTCAACCGAACGCCTCGGTGGGCATTGCCCGCGTCTTTCCGGGAGCGGTGCCGCCAACCGCGCTGAGCCTCCAATTGCGGACTGGAA
>Ga0302320_10014392_pt1 | contig 16373 bp, 13 predicted proteins | sample Bog_T0_3_FD_202130 | JGI IMG/M metagenome (GOLD analysis project Ga0302320, IMG submission 202130) | Peat permafrost microbial communities from Stordalen Mire near Abisko, Sweden - Bog_T0_3 | ecosystem: Environmental > Terrestrial > Soil > Wetlands > Peat | place: Sweden: Abisko, Stordalen Mire... | reverse complement strand
TTGCTGTGCGAACTGGCTCCACAGCAAACTGAATTGCATTTCGAAATGTAAGCCAGTCAAATTCGAATTCCACAAATTCGCCCAGTTCTTCGCATGTTCACTCATCGAAACTTGTAACACCCTCTATGAGGTTCGGAACCGGCTGACATTGTGCCGGTGTGGGAGTTCGGCCAACAAGCCGTTCTGCGACGGCTCGCACGCGGCCTGACCTTTGCGCGCGGCCAGTCCTTGCGCGCTGGAAGCTCGGTGGTGTCACAGCGATGTCCTGCATCCTTTGCTTGTTTCTTTAAGGTTTCCTGCCCGTGGCTTCCCCGCCCGCAACACGCGAAGCGAAAAGCCCCGTCCGTTCTCGAACTGTTCGACCGTCGCGGTAACTTCCAGCACGGGATACCGCACGGTCGCCAGCCCGTAGCTTCTGTAAGTCTGCGCGAACAACTCGGTTTCCACCATGCCCGTCCAGTCCGCCAGCGTCAGAAACTTCATCGGCTCGCCGGTAATTTGATGGTGCGTCCGCTGCTCCACCACCAGCCCGCACGTCACCACCGTTTCGCCAACATGCTCGCCCAACCGCGCGACGGGGCAATAGGTGTCCCAGGCAATGTCGGCGAACAATTCCAGCGGATGCCCGCTCACCGCATATGCGAGCCAACACTTCCACTACGATCGGGCCGCCCACACCGTCACCTGTCCCCAAGGTCACAACCTCGATCACGAAGGCCACACCCGCAAGGAGGGTGCGGGCGTCGAACGTTTTCGCTGCCACCGGCGCGACTGTCCCGTGCGCACCCTCTGCACCGGCGACCCCAAAGGCCGGCAGATTGAAATCCGACCGCACCGGGAGGAAGTCCAAGCGATGCGGCGGCGGCTGCAAGACCCGGACTGGCGCGCCCTCTGGGAACAACGCTCCCGGATCATCGAACCCCGCTTTGGGCAGATCAAACAACACGATGGCTTTCGACGGTGGACGGTCTGGGGATTGGAAGGCGTCAAGACCCAACCGTGCCGACACTTGGCGCCAGCGAGCCGATGGGCGACCAGGGGCGCGTCAGCGCCAGGCGAGCAGCGCAAGTGCCGGCTCGGTGAAGCCGGGCTGTCAGCAGTCAGAAAAGTTCCTGACAATTCCTGACTGGAAAATCTCATGTTGATGCGTTTTGGTTCGTGAGCCGAGATTTTCGACATGAAAATTCATCAATGTTAATGCGGTGAAACGAAAACACGCGCAAAGCGACATGGGTTCGAGCCCCGCCGCTCCCGCCATTCCCCGTGTCATGCGCAACGAGCCAATTCAGGCGCGATCGTTTGTTTCTCGGTGCCGCTGGCAAAACAATCGTTGCTCCGCAATCAATCGTGAAGGGTTGCATCGCAAGCCGACTGCCGACAAACTGCTCCGACGATGCAACGGCTTAACGATCCAACAATTCACGCAAACGCATGAATCGCATCCGCCTCCTTTCCGAACAGGTCGCCAACCAGATCGCCGCCGGCGAAGTGGTCGAGCGCCCCGCCAGCGTCGTGAAGGAGCTGGTCGAAAATTCCCTCGACGCCGATCCCCGGAAAATCACCGTCGAAATCGGCGCCGGCGGGCGCAGCCTCATCCGCGTGACCGACGACGGCTTCGGCATGAGCCGCGACGACGCACTGCTCTGCCTCGAACGCCATGCCACCAGCAAAATTCAACGCGCCGAGGACTTGGCGTCCATCGCCACGCTGGGATTTCGCGGCGAGGCGCTGCCCAGCATCGCCAGCGTCAGCCGTTTCATGCTGACCACGCGCGAACGCGAAAATATTTCACCTGAAGGCACTCAAATCATTGTCAACGGCGGCACGATTGCCGAGGTCAAGGCCGCCGGCAGCGCGCCTGGCACGAGCGTCGAAGTGCGGCAGCTTTTTTTTAATCTGCCCGCGCGCCGGAAATTTTTGCGCACGGAAGAAACCGAAGCCGCGCACATCCAGCATTACCTCACGCTCGCCGCGCTGGCGTTTCCCGAAGTTGCATTCACCTTCGTCAAGGACGGGCGCAACGTCTGGCAATTGGCCGCCGTCAAATCCGGCGCGGCCACGTCCAACCGCATCGAGGCGCTGCGCGAACGTTTCCGCGCCCTGCTCGGCGATGAAAAACTTCTGTCCGTGAATTTTTCCGCGTCGCTCGAAGAAAATTTTCGGCCTGAAGAAGCGGAAATTTCCTTTGAGGCTGCCCTGCCGGAAACATCCGAAATCATAAATCGCAAATCGCAAATACAAATCTGGGGCCTGATCGGCTCGCCCGGCGTCTCGCGCGCGACGCGCGACGGCCAGTTTGTTTTCGTCAACCGCCGCCCGGTGGAAAATCGCGGCATCAATTACGCGCTCATCGAGGGCTACCACACCTCGCTGATGAAAGGCCGCTACCCGGTTTGCTGCCTCTTTCTGGAAATTGATCCCGCCGCCGTGGACGTGAACATCCATCCGGCCAAGCGCGAGGTGAAATTCCACCGCGAGTTTGAAATCCGCAAGCTCGTCGCGCAAGCCGTGCATGACGCGCTGCTCGCGTTTCATGGGCAGGAGTCCAAAGTCCAAAGTCCAAAGTCCAAAGCCGTCGAGCAGGCGGAGCTTCAACCGTCGCCGGAAGCTTCCGCGCCCGCGCTGCCGAATTTCCCGGAGAAATTAATGCCGTCGCCGGCGATTCCATCTCAAACTTCACCCGTCGCGCGGGCGCTGTCGAAACTCGGCTTCCCGCCGGCGTCCCCGGCGGCTGCCGAAAATGTAGTTTCATCCCCCTTCTTCCATCCTCCATCCTCGCCGCAATCCGGGCCATCGGCGAAATCTGCGGATGCTTCCCCATCTGCTATCTCCCAACTTCCATCTTCCAGCGCCACTCCGCTGCTCAACGTCCCTTTGCGCCTCGTCGGCGTCATCGGCAGACTTTACGTCCTGCTCGAATCCGACCGCGGCCTGGTGCTGCTGGACCAGCACGCGGCGCACGAACGGATTTTGTTCGAGCAAATGCTGACGCGGCTGGAGCAAAACGGCTCAGCGCCATCGCAAAAATTGCTGCTGCCGGAGACGATTGAACTGCCGCCGCGCGACGCCCAGTTTTTGCGCGGGCAGCTTGCCGTGCTGACCCGGCTCGGCGTCGGCTTGAGCGAATTTGGCGAGCGGACGTTCCTGCTCGATGCGCTGCCGCCATTCGTGAAGGTGCCGGACACGCGCCGGTTTGTCTTTGATCTCGTGGACGAATTGCGCGCCGCCGGACGCGAGGTGAACCTGGCGCGGCTGGGCGAACACACCGTGGCCAAGACCGTCTGCCGCCACGCGGTGAAGGCCAACGACCCGCTCGGCGGCGCGGAGCTGGAAAATCTCGTCGAGGATTTGCGCCGTTGCGCGATGCCCTACACCTGCCCGCACGGCCGCCCGACGCTGATTGAAATGAACTACCGGGAACTGGAGAAAAAATTTGGAAGGACGCAATGATTTCATTTTGCCGTTGCCGGTAATTGCCGGGTTGCCAATTTCAACAACGGAGTTAAATTATGAGCGATGAAGCTGCGAACCGATTTGCTGGAACATCTGACGGCGGCGGACATTCTGGAAGAAGCCGTGGCGAACCAGCACCGTTACAAAGCCGAGCCAAGTTTCTCCAAAACTGGGATTGGCCATCTGTCACCCAGATCAATGGCGGACTCTGCGAACGAGGCCGCGCACAGCGAGGCATTAACCCGGAAACTTATGCGGCGGTTGCGGAAGAATGGGAAAAGCGCCGCGCGTCCGAGTTGACCTTGTTGGCAACTTTTCAATTTCTCCAATCCTGCCATCGCCGCGCACCGTTTCTTTTCTTCAACGGAAACACCTTTGCAGAAATTGGCCGCGCTCTGGCAACAGCGCTGTTCCACAATCTCCCGTTTCATCGCCGAAAAGAAGTTTCGTCCGCCGCCGCCCACTTCATCACCGGCGTTCTTGATCTGAAAAGCATGACGGAAATAATTGAAAGCCTCTGTAAATCTGCTGAATTCAAACCCGGCGACCGCGTGAAAACCCTGCGCGGCTCGACCAGCGGCGTCATCCTGAAAATGCTTGGCGACGGCAGAATAGTCTGGCGGCCTGACGGCACGAAATCCGAACTGACCGCGCTGCCGGAAAGTTTGCTGAAAGAAAATTAAAGTGAAATGAAGAATTGCGAAAATCAAGCGGAGCTGGAAAACCTTGTCGAGGATTTGCGCCGCCGCGCGATGCCCTACACCTGCCCGCACGGCCGCCCGACGCTGATTGAAATGAATTACCGCGAGCTGGAGAAAAAGTTTGGAAGGACGCAGTAAATATTGATGGGCAATACATAAAACTGAATACGCTTATGAAAATGAAGCTGATAATTGTTTTGGTTGTTTCACTTGCGTTCGTTGGTGGATATTTTCTGGGTTGTAATCAAACCAAAGAAACAATGAGCAAATCATGGATGCACTCCTACCTTTACTGGCATCATATTGATCATGCTCAAGAACTAGATCGCGTAGTATTAATTTTGACGCAGTTTCGTGAAGGTAAATCTGTTGATGGGATGGAAATGCTTGAAAAAAGTCTCGACGGCAGTTTGCTGGCGACAGCGGGCAGTGACGAGGACTTCAAAAACGGACAGAATGGGATTCCAACTTACATTCAAGAGGCTCATGACTACCGAGTAAAATTTCCGTGGACGAATTCAGTGCCCGGTGTTTATGTAAAAGTTCAAGGCATTTTATCTTTAGCGAAATGAATGTTTGACGACAAATATGCCAAAATCGGCGTCTGCCAATAATGTCGAGTCATCTCATAATCCGAGTGAGAACTGCCCAGCATTGCCCGAAAATTCCGGCGAGCACTGGCGGTTTTGCCCGCAATGCGGGCATGAGTTGATCAACGAGAAGTGCAAGCTGCGCTGTCCGCGCTGCCATTATTTCATGAGCTGCTCGGATTTCGATTTCGCCGGGTGAGACGCGGATTTCACGGATTTCCACAGATTCCCGACGTGCAATCAGCAATTTTTTATCCGTGTCAATTCGTGCAATCCGTGTCAAAATTCCCGCGCCCATGAACGAATGGAACATCCAGTCCCGCGCGTCGGCGTGCGAGTCGTGCGCCCGGCCCTTTGCGGACAAACAGCCGCTGCACACGCTGCTCTTTGACGAGCACGCGGAAAATTTGCGCCGCATGGACATTTGCGAAGCCTGCTGGCAAAGCCAGTTCAGCGACGGTGCGCGCGAGCGCAAGGGCTTTATCTCGCACTGGCAGGGAATATTCGAGGTGCCGCCGCCGGTGGTGGACGCCATCCAGAAGGAAACCGCCGAGACGCTGCTGCGCAAGTTCATCGAGCAAAATGATCCGCGCTACGCGCCCGCCGCGTTCATCCTCGCCGTCATGCTCGAACGCAAGCGCATCCTCAAGGTGAGGGAGCAAATTGTCCGCGACGGAAAACGCGTGTTCATTTACGAGCAGCCGGGGACGGGAGATATTTTCACCATCGCCGACCCGGATTTGCATTTGGATCAACTCGAAGCCGTCCAGCGCGACGTGGCCGCGTTGCTCGAACACGGCCTGAACCCGCCGCAAATCCCGATTGAAACGCCGGGTCGCGCAACGGAAACAGTTCCCGCGCCGGAAAATCAGCCGCTGGCACAAAATTGAAAACAACCAACATTCAACATTCAACGCTCAACGCCGAATCTGTCGGCAGCGCGGCACCCGTTGGATGTTCGGAGTTGAATGTTGAATGTTGAATGTTCCCCGGTTAATCCATGTCCGACCTCGCCGCATTTCAAGACCGTCTCGGCTATAAATTCCGGGACGAAAATCTGCTGCGCCTCGCCCTCACGCATCCGTCCGTCGCGCACGAAAGCGGCGTGCCTGCCGCGCACAATCAGCGGCTGGAATTCCTCGGCGACGCGGTGCTGCAACTGGTGCTGACGCGCGAGTTGTATGAAAAATTTCCCGCGTTCGACGAAGGCCCGCTGACGAAGGCGCGCGCCAAGCTCGTCAATTGCCGCACGCTGGCCGAGCACGCCCGCGCGCTCGGACTCGGCGCGCATTTGATTTTGGGTCACGGCGAGGCGACGCACGGCGGGCGCGAGCGTGCGTCCACGCTGGCGGACGCGTTCGAGGCGCTGCTCGGCGCGATTTTTCTGGACGGCGGATTTGACGCGGCGCGGGAATTCATTTTGCGCGAATTCAGCCCGGCGTTCGGCAAATTGAGCGTGCTGCCGACGATTGAAAATCCGAAGGGCGAGCTGCAGGAACTGCTGCAAACACGCTCGCCGCACGCGCCGAAGTATCAAACCATTTCCGCCACCGGGCCGGATCATGACCGCGTGTTTGAATGCACTGTGCATCACGACGGCGTGGAACTCGCGCGCGGTTCCGGCAAAAGCAAAAAGGCCGCCGAAAGCGACGCGGCCCTGGCAGCGTTGAAAAAATTGCGCGAAGCGGCGGGGGCAAAAACCGGTTCCTGAACCAGTCGCGGATTTCAGCGAGCCAGGCAGTGCGGATCCGAACAGCTTCGGGCTGCAATGGTGATTGCCGTCATGGCCACAAATCTTCTAATAAATGGCCATTTCAAGTGTCATAGGTGTGATATGAAAACGCTTATCGCAGCATTGGTGGCTTGTGCGGTTTTTGCCGCGTCGGCGTTGTTTGCAGGTTCCACAGACACCAACAGCGTCGCTGATGGTTTTTATCGAACCATCGTCGGCACAAATACCGAGCAATATGCTGTCGTAGATTTCCAGAAAGAGACCGTTACTTTATATGACATAGATGACCATGTGGTTTGGGCTACAAATGTCATTATGGGGTTACAGGCAACGCCAGTTATGGGTGCGCGAAAGATTTCGGGTGTGAAAGTCTATGAAGGCGATCTTTGGATCAATGTCGGGAGAGGATATGCCATTGTCGCCATAAAGACTGGTAGCTTAAAATGTTTTGCACAAAATTAACTACAGCTCGACAATGCTCCCGGTAGCGCACGTTTGAAACCTGCCGTATCGCCGATTTGCAATCGGCGGCGCGCCAATTGGCCGGTGGCCGTTGAACTGTTGTTCACGCCTCGCGGATTCCAAATCCGCGATACAGCCGACTGCAATTCGGCGCTACGAGGCGGGCGGCGCGCGGATGCGCTCATTGTCGTCCGATTCCTCCTGCTCGCTTGCCCGGAGTCCGTTCAGAGGTTATTATGTTTGTGTGAAGCCCCGTGGTTTGTTGCGCGCCGCTTGCAACCTGCTGATTGCAGGTTTCATTTTCGCCAGTTTTGCCGCCGCCGGCCAGACCAGGACCATCCGCCTGCGCACCGGGTTCATCACCACTCCGCCGGCGTCGAAAATCACGGCTCAATCACAGGCGGCTGCGATTCAGTCGCCCGTTTCCGGCCTTTACTTGATTCAGTTTGAAGACACTTTGCAACCCGCCGAACGGGCGCAACTACAGGCATTGGGAGTGAAGCTGCTCAAATATGTGCCTGATGACGCCTTCATTGCCAGACTCGACAACGTGTCGCCGGCCTCGGTCAAAGCGCTGGGCTTCGTCCGCTGGATGGGGACTTATCAACCGGATTACAAGATTGAATCCCGGTTGTCCGCCGCCGCGGGCGGCGCGTTGCTGAATAGTCAGGCGCAGATTGCCGACGTGTGTATTTTGATTTCGCCGGGGGCGACGGCGGCGGAAATCGCCGGTGTGAAATCGCTGCTTTCGTCCGTCCAGCACGAAAGCGATTTGCGTCTGGGCGCCGTTTTACGGGGCAAATTGAATCTCGCGAATTTGCCGGCGCTGGCGCAATCCAGTTCCGTGCTTTGGATTGAACCTGCGCCCAAACGCAAACTGGTGGACGAAGCGGCGTCAAAAATCGTGGGCGGCGACGACGGCAATGTCGGCACTCCCACGGTCACGGAGCAAATGGGTTTTGACGGGCGGGGGGTGACGTTGTGCGTGGCTGACACCGGCCTGGACACGGGCGATACGAACACGATGCACCCGGATTTGCGGGGGCGCGTGACGGGATTTCAACTTTACGGCGGCCTGGCGGACGGTTCGGACGGTTACGGTCACGGCACGCACGTCGCGGGCATCGTCGCCGGCAACGCCGCCACCGGCGAGACCGACCCGGACACCGGCGGGCTATACGGCCTGGGCGTCGCCTCGGGAGCCGATTTATTCATCGAACGAATCTTTGACGCCGACGCGAACGAGGTCAATCCTTTTCCCAGCGACGATACTCTCACCGCAGACGCCGTTCGCGCCGGGGCGCAAATCGGCGTGAACAGTTGGGGCAATGATGTTCAGGGCGCCTATGACATTGACGCGGCAGAATTTGATGAACTGGTGCGGGATGCGGACCCTGCGACGCCCGGCGACCAGCCTTACATCCTGGAATTTTCCGCCGGCAACGCCGGACCCGACTACGCAACCATGGACAGCCCGGCTTCGGCCAAAAACGTGATTGCCACCGGCGCCTCGGAAAATGCGCCGGGAACACTGGCGGAAACCTACGGCCTTTACGCCGACGGCCCCGACACGATGGCTGATTTTTCGAGCCGCGGACCGTGCGAAGACGGACGCATCAAACCGGATCTGGTCGCGCCGGGAACTTGGATTGCCTCGGCGGCATCGGCAGCCGCGCCGGACGAAGCGGCCATCGCTTGGTCGGCGATTGATAATTATTATGTTTATATGGGCGGAACGAGCATGTCCGGCCCGCACGCGGGGGGCGCGGCGGCGGTTTTTGTGCATTATTATAAAAGCCTGCACACAAATGCCGTGCCGTCGCCGGCGCTGGTCAAGGCAGCGTTGATTAATTCGGCGGATGAATTGGATGAAGCCAACGGCGGCCCCGGCCCGGTCCCGAACAACGACGAAGGCTGGGGGCGCATCAATTTGCTCAACATCATCGTGACTAATCTCAACACCGCGCCGCGCTATTACCAATTTTTGGATCAGACTGTGTTGCTGACCAACGGCCAGGTCTTCTCCCAGCACATTTTTGTCCAGGGTTCGGATCAACCGTTGAAGATCACGCTGGCTTACACGGATGTGCCGGGATTTCCGGGCGCGCTGCCGGCGCTGGTGAACGATTTGGATTTGGAGGTCGTCGCGCCGGACGGCACGCTTTATCGCGGCAACCAATTCGGCGCGGGCGAATCGGTGCCGAACGCGCCCACACCGGACAAGCTTAACAACGTCGAGGGAGTTAATCTGACACAACCAATGCCGGGCGATTATCTGGTGCGGGTGCGCGCCAGCAAGATTGTGGAGGATGCAATTTCCAACACGCCCGCGATTGATCAGGATTTTGCGCTGGTCACGTCCGGCGATCTCTCCCGACCGGGCGCGGGACTCATCCTGCTCGACCGGCCAACCTACACCGCGCCGGGCGTCATGCAGATTGAAGTGCTCGATGCCGCCCGCGCCGCCAGCAACACCGTGAGCGTGCTGGTGACGAACCTCACCGCGCACAGGGGGACGACCAATTTGCTGCCAGCGACGGGAAACTACGGCGCGTTCACCGGCGCGGTCGCCACCGTGGCCGGCGTTGCGGGCGCGGGGCAAATACAGATCGCCAACGGCGATAATTTGGAGGCGGATTATTTTGATTCGACCGGAACGAAGCGCGTGGCAACGGCCGTGGCGGATCTCGTGCCGCCCGCGATCAGCGCCGTGGCCTCCACCACCGATCTCGGCGTTCTCACCATCACCTGGCAGACGACCGAGCCGGCAACTTCCATCGTTCATTTTGGCACGAACAGTTCCAACCTGAATTTGGGCGTCACCAATCTGGCGCTCGTGACGAGTCATGTCGTGAAGTTGACCAGACTCATTCCCGGCAGGACTTATTATTATCTCATCGTTTCCGGTGACGCCGCCGGGAACGTCGCCACGAACAACAATTCAGGAGCGTATTTCACTGTCATCGGCGTGGCTACGCCGACAGTGCTGCTGGTGGACGCTTACGACACCGCAGCGGAAGAGACGGTTGGTTCGACGGTGATTCCCGACAGCGCCTACACCAACGTGCTGGCTTCGGCGGGTGTCAGTTACGGGTTCTGGAAGGTGAACGCGCGCGGCTATCCGCAGCTTGCCGACCTGACGCCGTTCCCGGTGGTAATCTGGCGGATAACCGATGACGAAGTGAACTACGGCGTGGACGAAGATGGCTTGCCCGACCCGACCGCCACCAACAATACGTTGAATGCCGAGCAGCAATTCATGATTCAAAACTACCTGAACGGCGGCGGCTCGTTCTTCATGGCGTCAATGGGAATCCTCTCGCAATTGGATGGCACGCCGTTCGCGCGGAATGTGCTGCAGGTGGCCGGGTTCATCCTGAATCCTGATCCGCCGGCACCCGACCCGACAGGCGACGAGGATTTTGGCGTGCCGGCCATTCTCGGCGCGCCGGCTTCCGTCGCCAGCGGCATGAACGTGACGCTGGATTACAGCAGTTACCCCAGTTTCGATGATGGTTTTGGGGATGTCTATGGGCCGGATTTTTCGGACACGTTCACGCCGTCGTCCGACGCCACGGCGATCACGTTAGAATCGGTGTCCGGCAAGCCGTGCGGGATGAGCTATCCCAACACCGGCGTGGACAGTCCCGGTCGCGTCGTGTTCATGGCATTCCCGTTCGATGCCATTCCAACCAACGGAGCCGCGCCGAACAATGCGGTGGCGCTGCTGCGGAACATCATCAATTTCCTGGCGCCTGGCGCGAACGGAGCCGGGGTGGTTTTTCTCGACAACACGGTTTATACGACCAACGCCGTGGTGACCGTGGAAGTCGGCGATTCGGATTTGGCGGGGACTGGACAAGCGCAGGTCAGCTTCGTCGCCAGTTCCCAAACCAACCAGACGACGGTGACGCTGTTCGAAACCACGCATCCCGGATTGTTCAAGGGCTTCATCACGCTGGTGGGCGGCAACGCGGCAACCAATCAACTGCTGGTCCGCAACGGCGACATCATCACGGCAACTTATTTTGATTCTTTGAACAACAGCAACGCGACTGTCACCGCGACCATTGACACCGTGCCGCCGGTCGTTTCACAAGTGGCGGCGACCACGGATTATTACAACGCCAATGTGACATGGCTGACCTCAAAGCCGGCGGACTCGTCGGTGCAATACAGCGAATCGCCGCTGCCCGACCGTGCGTCCTATTTGAGCGCGCTCGTGACCAATCACGCCGTCACGGTGAGCGGACTTTCGGCGAACCGGATTTATTATTACCAGGTGGTCAGCACCGATCAGGCCGGCAACACGACGGTGGATGACAACCATGGAAATCTTTACACGTTCCAAACGCTCAAGGCGCCGACGCCGCCGTGGTTCGACAATCTGGAAAGCGGCGCGCCTGGCTGGACGGTGGTGCCCGATCCGGTCAATGGCTCCGACATCAATTGGACACTCGGCACGCCGCACAACGGCCTGGCCAACAGCGCGGCCGATGGCACGAATGCCTGGGGCGGCGACCTCAACGGCAACCAGAACTTCACCCTCGCCAGCAGTTTTCTGTATGCCCCGGTCATTGACCTTTCCGGCCTCAAATCGGCGACGCTCACTTTTTCAAACGTCTACGATTTCAGCCGGCAACCTTTCCCTGGCTTTTATGAGGAAGACGGCGGTGTCTTTGTCAGCACCAACAGCAGCATACCGCCCAGCCTCAATCTGCCGCTCGTGGTGGATTTTGCCTACGTTGGCGACGGCGTGGCCGACACCTGGCAGCAGGAAACCCTCGACCTGACGCCGTGGGTCGGCAAGACCATCCAGGTCGTTTTTTACTATCAGGCTTACGCTTTCGGCGACACCATCTACGGCTGGACAATTGACGACATCAGCATCACCGGCGTCGCGGCGGGCGGAGAAATCAGCATCACAAAAAATCTCGGCCAGGGAACCTGGTCGCTGTTTTCGCTCTCACCCATTGGTCTCGTTCCCGTCCAGTCCGATGTCACGCCCTCCGTCACCATCAGCAATCTGGCCGCCGGCCAATACGCCGTGCAATTCGGCGACGTGACCTTCTATCAAACTCCCGCCAGCCAGACCAACACGCTGGCCGCCGGCGGCACGCTGAACTTCACCGGCAATTACACGTTCATAGACGCGAATCACAACGGCATTTCCGACGCGTGGGAAAGGTATTACTTTGGGGTTGTCAGCACCAACCAGTCACCAACCATGGATGCGAATGGAATGTCGGATTACGCAAATTTCATCGCCGGCACCAATCCCACCAACGCGGCTTCCAGATTTATTTTCCTTTCCGCCGCCGTCCAGACCAATCAATGCGTCCAATTGCAATGGGCGACCACTCCCGGCCGGCTGTATCAAGTGGAAGACTCAACCGATCTCGTCCACTGGACGCCGCTCACCGGCTGGCTTCAAGCCTCGGCGAGCCCCATGTCTTATACTGGAACCAACGCCGTCTCCGGCTCGCAGTATTTCCGGGTGCAGGTTCGGCCGTGAAATGGCCTGTCTCGACTTCTGTCCCAGCCGCGGCATTTCAATACCGCGGCACGTTGCGGTCAATTTCATCCGACCACGCCGTGATGCCGCCTTTGACGCTCTTGACGTATTTGAAACCCTGCTGCCGCAGAAAATTCAGCGCCTTCAGCGAGCGCACACCGGCCTTGCAGTGCAAATAATACTGCTGGTTGGGGTCGAGTTCGGTGAAACGGTTCGGCAGCTCGCTCAACGGCAGCAACGGCACACCCGCCACCTTGGCGATTTCGTATTCGTCCGGCTCGCGCACGTCCACGACTTTTATGTTGAGAGCCGGATTGTCCAAAGCCCTTTTCATGTCCTGCACGGTTACTTCGTCCGGGTTGCCGGTGGTTTCCGCCTCCGGCACGATGCCGCAGAACATTTCGTAATCAATCAATTCCTTGATGGTCGGATGCTCGCCGCAAACGGGGCATTGCGGATCACGGCGCAGCTTCAATTCACGGAACTTCATGTCGAGCGCGTTGAACAACAGTAATCGTCCAACGAGCGAACTGCCCCGGCCAATGGCCAGCTTCAAAATTTCCGTGGCCTGAATGCAGCCGATGATGCCCGGCAGCACGCCCAGCACGCCGCCTTCCGCGCAGCTCGGCACCATGCCGGGCGGCGGCGGTTCGGGATAAAGGCAGCGGTAACACGGCCCGCCCAGATGCGGCGCGAACACGCTGGCCTGGCCCTCGAAACGGAAAATCGAGCCATAAACGTTCGGCTTTTTGAGCAGCACGCAGGCGTCGTTCGTCAGGTAGCGCGTCGGAAAATTGTCCGTGCCGTCCACGACGATGTCGTAAGGCCGGATGAGGTCGAGCGCGTTTTCGCTGGTGATTCGCGTGTTGTGGATGACGACTTCGCAATGCGGATTGATGCCGTGAATGGTTTCCTTCGCCGACTCGGCCTTTGATCGGCCCACGTCCGCATCCGTGTGGAGAATCTGCCGTTGCAAATTGGAATAATCCACCGTGTCGAAATCCACGATGCCAATTTTGCCGATGCCGGCGGCGGCGAGATACATGGCGATGGGCGAGCCAAGCCCGCCCGCGCCGATGCACAGCACGCTGGTGCCTTTGATTTTCTTTTGGCCGGCCAGGCCGACTTCCGGCAAAATCAGGTGCCGCGAGTAACGGCGGATTTCTTCATTGTTCAATTCCATATATCAAGCTGAATAAAGTATGGCAGAAGCGGAATAAATCAAGCCGAGCCATTTGAACCGGACCGCGAAAGTCCGGACGCGAACATTGGGCGGTTAATGTTCGTCTTCACTTTTCGTTATAACTGTCTGGACGGCCACGCCTGACTTGACTCGGAACGCACGGCTTCTATCATGGCTCTTTAATTTTATGCCTAAAATCAAAGACATTCTGGCGCGCGAAATACTCGACTCGCGCGGTAATCCAACCGTGGAAGTGGACGTGACGTTGTGCTGCGGCGCGACGGGCCGCGCGGCGGTGCCCAGCGGCGCCAGCACCGGCGAACACGAGGCCATCGAACTCCGCGACGGCGACAAGAAACGTTTCGGCGGCAAGGGCGTGCAAAAGGCGGTCAAGAACGTGCAGGACGTGATAGCGCCCAAGCTCATCGGGCTGGATCCGTTCGATCAATTGACGGTGGACGCCACGATGCTCAAGCTCGACGGCACCGAGACGAAATCGAAACTCGGCGCGAATGCGATCCTGGCGGTTTCGCTGGCCAATGCAAAGGCGGCGGCCGCGGCGCTGGGCCAGCCGTTGTTCCGGTATCTCGGCGGGCCGAACGCGAAGGTGCTGCCGGTGCCGATGGCCAACGTCATCAACGGCGGGGCACACTCGGACGCGCCGATTGATTTTCAGGAATTCATGATCATGCCGCTCGGCCTGCCGACGTTCAGCGAAGGACTGCGCGCCATTGTCGAGACGTTTCACGCGCTGAAATCGGTGCTGAAAAAGAAGGGTTGCAGCACGGCGGTCGGTGACGAAGGCGGGTTTGCGCCCAAGCTCGGCAGCGTCGAAGAAGCGCTCGAAACCATCATCCAGGCCATCAAGGATGCCGGCTACAAACCGGGCAAGGACATTTTCCTGACGCTCGATCCGGCGGCGTCGGAGTTTTACGACGGCAACGCCAAATACACTTTCAAGAAAAGCACCGGCGAAACCGTCAGCGGCGACGACCTCGTGGATTTTTACGCGAAGCTTATCGGCAAATATCCCATCGTCAGCATCGAAGACGGCTGCGGCGAGAGCGACTGGGCGACTTGGAAAAAACTCACCGACAAGATTGGCGACAAAATTCAGCTAGTTGGCGACGATTTGTTCGTGACGAACGTGAAGTTCCTGCAAAAGGGCATCGAGACTGGCACGGCGAACTCGATTCTCGTCAAGGTGAACCAGATTGGCTCGCTCACCGAGACGCTGGACGCGGTGCAACTCGCGCAGTTCAACGGCTACACCGCCGTCATTTCGCATCGTTCCGGTGAAACGGAAGATTCAACCATCGCCGACATCGCGGTCGCGACAAATTGCGGCCAGATCAAGACCGGCTCGTTGAGCCGCTCGGATCGGCTGGCAAAATACAACCAGCTTCTGCGCATCGAGCAGTTGCTCGGCAAAAACGCCGTTTATGCCGGCACAAGCGCGCTGCCGAAGAAGCGGTAAGGCAACGCTGACCTGCCGGCCAGCCGGACGCGCAGCAGTGCGTCTCTACGAATTAATTCAAAACCGGAAGTGGGGCGGCCCGCTTCCGGTTTTTCTTTTCACACGGTTATCAGGCGCGCGGCGGCTGTCAATTGAATCATCGGTGGTAACGTTATGCAATTAGTGTGAAGTTCAATTCCGTCCCGTTGGCCGCTCGAAAACCAAGCTCCGGCTCGTCGCCTATAAAAACACCCCAAACTTTGACAGCGGTCCTGGTGTTCATTCCGGTGGCCAATAAAATTATACGCCTTCGGAGGCGACAATTTTGACGCTGACGACGCCCACGCGCTTCTGCGGCTTGCTGCGTTCGCCGGAACCGCCGGAACCGACAGGCGTGCCGGCAATTTTCGCGAGCACGTCATCGCCATTGATCAATTTGCCGAACGCGGTGTATTGGCGGTCAAGGAACGAGGCGTCGCCGTCGCAGATGAAAAACTGGCTGCCGGCGGAATCCGGATTCGCGCTGCGCGCCATGGAGATGACGCCGCGCTGATGCGAGCGGTCGTTGAACTCGGCCTTGACGGTGTGGCCCGGCCCGCCCGTGCCCCAATGACTCTCCTTGCTCGCGTCCTTGGTGAGCGGATCGCCGCCCTGAATCATGAAACCCTTGATGATGCGGTGAAAACAGGTGCCGTCGTAAAATCCCTTTTTGGCAAGCGACTTGAAATTCTCGACGGTCTTCGGTGCGACATCGGGCCAGAATTCAATGACCATTTCGCCTTCGGTCGTGGTGATATGCGCGGTTTCGCTCATAAAATTTCGGCGGTTAATTTACTTCACGCTGTCGGCGGGAACAATTTTGATGCTGATGACGCCCACGCGTTTGTCCGGGCGATCCGGCGGATGCGTTGGCGTCGTGGCGATTTTCTCCAGCACGTCGTCGCCCTTGATCAATTTACCGAACGCGGTGTATTGATGGTCGAGAAACGTCGGGTTGCCGTGGCAGATGAAAAATTGGGAGCCGGCGGAATCCGGGTCTTGCGAGCGCGCCATGGAAATGACTCCGCGCGTGTGCGAGCGGTCATTGAACTCGGCCTTGATCTTGTAACCGGGATCGCCCGTGCCCCACTGGGCCTCTTTGCTTGGGTCTTTGGTCAGCGGATCGCCGCCTTGAATCATGAAATTCTTGATGACGCGATGAAAACAGGTGCCGTCGTAAAATCCCTGATTGGCGAGCTTCTTGAAATTGGCGACGGTGTTCGGCGCGACATCCGACCAGAA
>Ga0302320_10014391_pt1 | contig 16374 bp, 12 predicted proteins | sample Bog_T0_3_FD_202130 | JGI IMG/M metagenome (GOLD analysis project Ga0302320, IMG submission 202130) | Peat permafrost microbial communities from Stordalen Mire near Abisko, Sweden - Bog_T0_3 | ecosystem: Environmental > Terrestrial > Soil > Wetlands > Peat | place: Sweden: Abisko, Stordalen Mire... | reverse complement strand
CGATTGCCATTTCAGCAAAAATACGGCCGCGAAAGAGAAAGAGAACGACACGGCCACCGACGACACTTCCCGCGTAAGCCGCGCGCGTGCCGACTGGCCCAGCCAGACCGTTGCCCCCTCCCCTGCCCTGCCCCGCGGGTTCGGCCCGCCGGGACGGTAGATTTGTTTTGTGTTTGTGGTGCAGGCGCGGGTGCCTGAAACCAGCCCCAGAGGGGCGAAAGGAAATAGCCAGGGGCGCAAGCCCCTGGACCGGTTTCGCGATCGTCCCGGAAGCCCCGGAGGGGCGAAAGAAGTCTCTTTCGCCCCTCCGGAGCTAAGAAATCGCGATGGTTATTGTGTCCCAGGGGCTCGCGCCCCTGGCTATTGGCTTTCGTCCCTCCGGGACTATGGAAACTACGGAAACCGAACCCGCGGCGGCACGAATTTTGCCCAAAGCGCTCTTGCAACCACCGTTTATAAATACTATCCTCCCCCCGGCAAATTGACTTGGCGTGAACACCTCCGGCAGGAACGATCGATGTCCCATGCACTGGTCCAAGCGAATCGCCCTGGCCGCGCTGGCGGCGGCGCTCGTGGCCCTGCTGGTGACCACCAGGAGCCTGACGCCCGACGAACGGGGCCACGGCACCCACGAACGGCTCGGGCTGCCCCCGTGTACGTTCTACCTGATCTTCCATCGGCCTTGCCCGGCGTGCGGCATGACGACGTCCTGGGCCTGGCTGCTGCGGGGAGAAGTGGGACGCGCCCTGGCGGCCAACGCGGGCGGAACGCTCCTGGCCCTGTTGAGCCTCGTCAGTGCGCCGTGGTTGCTGGCGTCGGCCGTCCGTGGCCGGTGGCTGGGCGGACCGCCCGGCGATTGGACGGTCGCGGGCATCGCGACCTTCGTCGCTGTGGTGACCGCCGGACAATGGCTGTGGAAATTGTTGTGAAGGAGTTATGGACAGTGAGCTATGAGCAGCAGCCGCTCATAGCTCATAGCTCATAGCTCATAGCTCAAAAGGGAAATACGATGGATCGTCGCTCTTGTTTGCTTCGCTGGTCCGCGATGTGTACGGCGCTGACGCTGGCCGCGGTCGCCGCGCTGGGCTGCAAGTCGGGCCTGGAAAGTTTCTCCCTGCTCTACTCGGGCTATGACCTGCCGGCGGAATGGGATGGGCTGAAGGGGCAGAAGGTGGCCGTGGTCTGCAAGCCGGTCACGACGGACGAGTTCACCAATTCCGGCGCGGCGCGGGCGCTGAGCGAAGCGATCTGCGAACGCCTCAAGGCCAGGGTCAGTAAGATCACGATCATCGAGCCGCAGAAGGTCGCCGACATGATCGACAAGGGGCTGGACAGTCCGGTCGCGATCGGCAAGCGGCTCAAGGCCGACAAGGTCGTGGCCGTGGACATCGAATCGTTCGGCGTGCTGGACGGCCAGACGCTCTACCGGGGACGCGCCCAGGTAACCCTCCGGGTCTATGACGTGGCCACGAAGGAAATCGAATGGCACAAGCAGCCGCCGCTGATCGAATTTCCCAGCTACGGCAGTACGCCCGCCTCGGACGTCAGCGAACCCGAGTTCCGCAACAAATTCATTGCCATTCTGTCCGATCGGATCGGCCGTTTCTTCTATCCCCACGACCGCTACGCCCAGGAAGACGACATCATCCGCTAAGTACCGGCGAATCAATAATTGTCGCCTTTCGCTCTGCGAAAGCCCCGTTCTTTCGCGGAGCGAAAGGCGACGTTGTTTCGGCGCCAATCCTGATCGGTTGACGGGCCTGTGCCGAGCTAGTACGATGAAGGAAATGGGCGGATCGGCCCGCGGCTTCCTGGCGCCGCGGGCGGCGTTTTCCGCTCGCCTTGCCCCAGCCACTTGAAGAAGGTGCCGTAGCCATGTCTTGCGTTCCGAATCGTTCCCGCCCATCGCGTCTGTTCGTCTTCTGGAAGCACTTGCCGGTCCTGACGGGCCTGATTCTGTGCCTGGCGTTAAATGGCAACTCCGCCTGGGGGCAAGACAAGGAGGCCGCTCCGGCACAACCGGCCGCCGCGGCGCCGGCTGCCGCCGCACCGGGCGCCCCCGCACCGGCAGCGCCGGAGGACGTGACCCTCACCACCGACGACGGCCTCGATTTGAACGCCACGTACTTTGCCGGCACCAAGGGCCAAGAGAGCATCCCCGTGATCATCATCCACGGGCTGGGTCTTAAGGACAGCAGCAAGGACTTCACGCAAGCTGGTGGACTGGCGGAGTACCTACAGGAGAACCTCGGCTGCGCCGTGATCGTGCCCGACCTTCGCGGCCACGGCGAGAGCACGAATTGGTCGGCTGAGAAGATCAAAGAGTTGAAAGACAATCATAAGCGGCCGCTCAAGCCGCTCAAGGCCGCAGATTTGAAGCCGTTGGACTGCGAACTGATGATCAGGCAGGACTTGATTGCGGTGAAGGACTTTCTCTGGAAGAAGAACAACGACAAGATGCTCAATCTCAACAAGCTCGTGGTCATCGGCGTGGATGAAGGCGCCATATTGGCGTTGAACTATGCGTATTACGACGCCCTGGGTTATGACTACCAGGGGGGCGAAGCGTACTACGACAAGGCCCACACCGTTCAATTGGGCGACTTCGTCAAGGGCGTGGTGCTCATCTCGCCGCCGCACATCAGCCGAAAGGTCAAGAATCTGGCCCTGAAAAATCCGGCCTTTTGCATCAAGCTGCCGGTCATGATTGTCGCGGGCAACCAGGACAAGGAAAATTTTCCCGAAGCGGAAAGGCTGCATAACATCTTCATCGGCCAGCGTCCGAAGCTCGAAAAACCCAAGGCCTGGGAAATCACCGTCTGGTTCTATAGCAAGATCGAAACCAAATTGCATGGCACCAAGATGTTGGACGAAACGTCGCTCAAGATACCGGACAAGATCAAGAGTTTCACGACCGCCCGGTTGATCGAGAATCCGTTTGCCAAGGAGTGGACGTGGAAGACGCTGAAGCATCCGCACGAGTGATGCTTGTCCCCTCTTCCGCTAGCCGCTCGCGACAAGAAGGGAGAGCGCTAGGGTGAGGGGTGAATGGCGACAGAGCCGACAAAGCAAATCACCCTCACCCCCTGCCCCTCTCCCAGAGGGAGAGGTGAGGCTTTGACGACGCACCCTACTTCGTGCTGGCCGACTGTTCGGTGCGGGGGATCTTCAGTTCGACCCCGATGGGCAGGATGTCGGGCTGGGTCAACACGTTGCGATTGGCCTGGTAGATTTCCATCGCCCGCGACTGGGAGCCGAGATACCGTTCGGCAAGCAAGGCCAGCGAGTCGCCGTCGACGACCTTGTGTGTGGGCGGCGACCCATAGGGCGCCCCGGCGGCCGCGGGCAGCATCTCGGTCATGCTCGCCCCCCAGCGCGTGCCGGCCGCCTGGTTGTCGCCCGGATAGCTCTTGGGAAACTCGGGCGGCGGTGCCGGTTGATCGCCGGGCGTGACGACGGTGGGCGACACCTGCCGCGGGCCATCAGGCGCCGGCGGCAGAGAACGAGGCTGGGGCGCCGGCGGCAATTGCGTCACCGCAATGCTCCGCGGAACAGGCTGCGCTTGCCGCGTCAGCGCATCGCCCGGCGCGGGGATCGTCAGTTCGGTCTCGTTGGGCGCGCGGCGGAAGCATAGCGCCAGGCCCAGCCCGACGAGCATTACAGCCGCTGCCGCAATCAGTCGTACTCGCAGGTCCATAGTGTGCCAAGGATAGATCGAGGGGCCTCGTGTGCTGGATTGCAACTCCGCCGAGGCTATCGAAATTATCGGGGGCAAGAGCGCATGGGAACAAGCGGCCCAGGGCACTTCACGGCGAATCGCCTTCCCAGGCGGGTGGGGAATGCCGGTTGTAGGGAAGATTCAACGCGGCATTGCCTTGTCGGAAATGTCCTTCCGGCACCAGGCGCCGTCCCAGCGGATCTGCTTCACGCCGCGATAGGCGTTGAGCTTTGCCGCGGGGATCGAGTCGCCCAGGGCCGTGACCCCGAGCACCCGGCCGCCGGCGGCCACCACCTGGCCCTCGGCGTTCAACGCGGTACCCGCGTGAAAGACCTTCAGATCGGGCAGCGCGTCGGCCGCATCGAGGCCGCGAATGACCTGCCCCTTCTCGTAGCGGTCGGGATATCCCTTGGCGGCCATCACCACGCAGACCGCGGGCCGCGGGTCCCATTCCAGGGCGGGCAGCTTGTCGAGCCGGCCGTCGACGGCCGCCTCGAGCAAGTCGAGCAGATCGGTCTTCAACCGCATCAACAGCGGCTGGCATTCCGGATCGCCGAACCGACAGTTGAACTCCAGCACCTTGGGCCCCTGGTAGGTCATCATGACGCCCGCGTAAAGCACGCCGCGGAACGGCCGCTTGGCCCGGTTCATGGCATGCACCGTGGGCACGAGGATGTGTTCCTCGATCCAGGCGAGCTTTTCGCCGTTAACCAGCGGCGCGGGGCAATAGGCGCCCATGCCGCCCGTGTTGGGACCGATGTCGCCGTCGAACGCCGCCTTGTGGTCCTGGGCCGGCTGCAAGGTGACGATTGTGCTGCCGTCGGTGATGGCCAGCACGCTGGCCTCCTCGCCGTCGAGCCGCTCTTCGAGCACCAAGCGGTTGCCGGCCTCGCCGAAGACCTTCCGCACCGCGATCTGCTCGACCGCGCGGATCGCCTCGTCGCGATGGGAACAGACCACCACGCCTTTGCCGGCGGCTAGGCCGTCGGCCTTGACGACGATCCGGCCGTCGTTGCGATCGTTCAAAAAGTGGATGGCCTCGGCCGGGTCGCGGAAGACCTGATATTCGGCCGAGGGAATGTCGCCCGTCCGCATCAGGTCCTTGCAGAAGACCTTGCTGCCTTCCAGTTCGGCGGCCAGCCGGTTGGGCCCAAAGACCCGCAGCCCGGCCGCCTGGAAGGCATCCACGATGCCCGCGGCCAGCGGCCCCTCGGGACCGACCACGGTCAGTCCGACGCTATTCTCACGGGCGAAGCGGATCAGGGCGGGGAAATCATCGACCGCTATCGGCACGTTCTCGCCTTCGATGTCCGTGCCCGCGTTGCCCGGCGCCACGAAGACGCGGTCCGCGCGAGGACTCTGCGAGATTTTCCAGGCCAAGGCATGTTCCCGGCCGCCACTGCCGATGATCAGGACGTTCATATGAGGGTTTCCCCAGGAATCTTGAATGTGGTGATTCTAGCCTAGCTGACCGGCCACGGAAAGGGTGGCCTGGAGTCGTCTGTAGTCTTTCTCCAAATCGCTGGCTAGTTTATACTTAGGGAATGGCAATAATTGCCCTGGGTTGCCCCGAATACTAGAAGTGGAGGAAACCCTGGGGCAAGGTCCCTCGCAAAGAAACAGCGGAACGCGCAATGCATGTTCGCCTTCGGAGTGCCGCCGGGCTGGTTGGAGCGTGCTTGGGGCTTTTCTTGCTTGTCTCCGCCGCCTCGGGCCAGTTGCGGATCACGCGGCCCAGCAGCCAGTTCGAGCTTTCCGATACGGTGCAAATCGATCGGGCCGACGGTATCATCCTGGCCCGCCTGGAACGGGTCAAGGCGTGCCTGGCGGAGCAGCAATGGGACGAGGCCGTGGAAACGCTGCGGCAGGTGATGGAGAGTTCGGAAGGCAAACTGCTGGAAGTTGCGCCGCGGCACTTCGTCAATCTGAGCGACGCCTGCCAGCGGCAATTGGCCGCACTGCCCACGGATGCCCTGAAGCTCTACCGCCGCCGCATCGATCCGGTCGCCCAACGGTGGTACGAAGAAGGCGTCATGCGCCGCGATGCGAAGCTGCTCAACAATGTCGTGCATCAGGCCTTCGCCAGCAGCTTCGGCGACAAGGCCCTGATGGCTTTGGGCGAGATCTATCTCGAGGAAGGCAACTTTGCCGAAGCCCGCTGGTGCTGGGAGCGGATATTGCCCGTCGAGACGCCGCCGGGCGAGATCAGCACATGGCCCGGCTACCCCGATACGACGCTCGATCCGGCCGCGGTTCGCGCACGGCTGGTGCTGGTTTCGATTCTCGAAAGATCGACGGAGCGGGCACGGCACGAACTTTCGCAGTTCGAAACCAAGTACAAATATGGCAATGCACGGGGACGCCTGGCGGGCCGCGAGGTCCGCTATGCGGCGATGTTGGCCGATCTGCTCGACCAGAGCCGCGTGTGGCCGAATTCGCCGCCGGGGACCGACTGGCCGACCTTCGCCGGTTCGCCCGCGCGGAATACGATTGCCCCGGAGGTCATCGACGTGGCCGCGGTCCAATGGCGGGCGAGGTTCGTGCGGCCTGCCCCGCTCGTTGGGGCAGGGTCGGAGGCGGTCGCCTCCGTCGTGGCCGACGATCCGGCCGCGCCGCTCGCTTATCATCCGGTGATCAGTCAAGGCCGGATCTTTGTCGCCGACGAGAACGAGATCTTCGGCTTTCGCGCGGACTCGGGCCAACCCGCCTGGGGCAACAGCGGGCCATCGATCTATCGCGAGGCGGACGACGCGGCGCAGCCGGTACCGGGATCGAGCCAATTGTTCGGCACGCCGCGCTACACGTTGACTATTGCGGATGGCCGGCTTTATGCCCGCCTGGGCACGCCGGTCACCAATCCATCGCAACAGGCGGGAGCGGCGGCAGCGGGCGGGAGCATCCTCTGCATGGACCTTCGTGCCGAAGGCAAGCTGCTGTGGAGGGCGGACGCCGAGGAGGGTTGGGCCTTTGACGGCGCCCCGGTGGTTGACGGCGGGCAGCTTTTCGTGGCCATGCGCCACGCCGATATTCGCCCCCAGGCATACGTCGCGTGTTTCGACACGACGACGGGCCGCATGCGTTGGCGGCGGTTCATTTGTGCGGCCGAGACGCCCGCCCGCGCGGCCTTGGCGGAATGTACGTACAACCTGCTGACGCTTGCCGGCGACACGGTCTACGTCAACACGAACTTGGGCGCCGTGGCGGCCCTGGCGGCCGATTCGGGCCGCATCAACTGGCTGAGCCTTTATCCCCGCGCGCATGGCGGCAATCTCGCGCGGATGGACGCCCATTGGAGCCGCGATCTGACCCCCGCGGTCTTCGATCATGGCCGGCTTTACGTGGCCCCGGCCGACAGCCCGCGGGTTTACGCATTCGACGCCGCCACGGGACAAATCCTCTGGCCGGGAAGACACAGCGAGCAGGCGACCGGCACTCCCGTGCAGGACCCGTTGGACGACGTGGTCCACCTGCTGGGAGTCCGCGGCGATTACCTGATCGCCAGCGGCTACAAGCTTTACTGGATCAACATCAGCGGGCCGCAGGCCGGGAATATCGCCTTTGTCTGGCCGCAAGGCCCCGATCGGCTTGGCTTCGGGCGGGGAGTGTTGACGGGCAACCGGGTCTTCTGGCCGACGCGGGACAAGATCTACGTATTCGACCAGCAGACCGCGCGGCTGAAGAAGGAAATCGAGCTTGGCCCGCTGGGAATCCGCGGCGGAAATCTTCTGGTGGCCGACGGACACTTGCTCGTCGTCTCCGGCGGCGAGTTGATCATGTTAGGCACAAGCGGCGCGAAGAAGACACCCTCGCCGGAGATCGTAACGAAGTAGTCAAATCGCAACGAGGTAATCATGCTTCAGGAAAACGACGTTCAGGCCGTGCAGCAACTCAATGAAGCCTATCGGCTCGTCACCGAACAATTGGGCCGGGTCATCGTGGGCCAGCAGAAAGTGATCGAGGAACTTCTCATCGCTATCTTCGCGCGGGGACACTGCCTGCTGGTGGGCGTACCGGGCCTGGCCAAGACGCTCATGATCCGCACGCTGGCCGACGCCTTGACGCTGCAATTCAGCCGCATCCAGTTCACGCCCGACCTCATGCCGGCCGACATCACCGGCACGGAAGTGATCCAGGAGGACAAGGCCTCGGGCAGCCGCGGCTTCAAGTTTCTCAAGGGGCCGATCTTCGCCAACGTGATCCTGGCCGACGAGATCAATCGCACGCCGCCCAAGACGCAGTCGGCCCTGCTGGAAGCGATGCAGGAGTACCAGATCACCGCGGGCGGAGCCCGGCACCTGTTGGCCGAGCCGTTCTTCGTGCTGGCCACGCAGAACCCCATCGAGCACGAAGGCACGTACCCGCTGCCTGAGGCCCAGTTGGACCGCTTCATGTTCCACATTCTCGTCGATTATCCCAGCGAGGACGAGGAGTTCCGCATCGTGCGGCAGACGACCGCGGACGTGGAATCGCACGTCACCGCGACGCTCAGCGGCGAGCAGATCCTCGCGTTGCAGAAGATCGTCCGCCGCGTGCCGGTGGCCGACCACGTGGTCCACTACGCCCTGGACCTGGTGCGGCGGACCCGCGCGGCCGCCCCCGACGCGCCGGATTTCGTCCGTTCCTACGTGCAATGGGGCGCCGGTCCGCGGGCGAGTCAGTACCTCATTCTCGGCGCCAAGGCCCGCGCCGTGCTGCAAGGCCGTTGTTTTGCCGGCTGCGAAGACGTGCGGGCGGTCGCGTGCCCGGTGCTGCGGCACCGCATCCTCACCAACTTCAACGCCGAGGCCGAAGGGATCAGGCCCGATGAAATCGTCCAGCGGCTGATCGCCACAACGAAGGGCCGGGACGGCGAGGAAGACGTTTTCAAGATGGCGGGTGAACACAAGTAAATTGAACCGCGGTTGGACGGCGTGCGAGTTACGGATGGAATCGACATCGCGTGCTCGGGGTCTTTGGAAAGCGATAGGTGTGAATCATGTCGAATCTTCATGTGGGAATCCGCGAGATACTAATCAGGGACTTTCGCGGAATTGATGAGTTGAAGTTATCGTTCCTTGGGCCAAACGACTATCCGACACAGGTCGTTGTTATCGGTGGGCCCAACGGGGCAGGCAAGACTTCGGTCCTGGAGGCGTGCCTGCTTGCCGGGGGACAGCAAAAGCTGATCCGTGGCAAGGCCGGAGAAGCGGCAATTCGCCTGGGCGCGAAGGACTACCGTATTGAGGCGAACTTCCAAGTACAGAATCACCAGGAGAAGGGAACCTGTGAAAGCCGAAAGCCGGGGCGGGAGATCGTACCGTTCGTGTATTACTCGTCTTGGCGAGCTCCTGTCTTACCGGGCCCTGTCGGTATTACGGTCGGCAAGAAGGGCAAGCGACCGGCAAGGACGGAGGAGAATCGGTTCCTCAACATCAAGACCTACTTCGCCAACAGCAGCGCGCAAGTCAACTTCCCCAGCGCCTCGCCAACGCTAGTTGAGCGATTCCACGCGGCCAGCAGTGACTTGAACCGAGCGTGGCAAATATTCTATCCCGACCAATCCATTGCTGTTCAACCGCTGACAGAGGAGTTGGGAGCGGGATTTGACATGTATCTCACTCGCCCGGATCGCCCGCCGCTGTCGGTCGATCTTCTCAGTTCCGGCCAACTCGAATTGCTGGCGTTTATCGGTGGGCTCGCTACCGACAAGTCGCCGCAAGGCATCATGGTAATTGACGAGCCAGAACTCCACCTCGATCCGCAATGGCACCGCCAAGTTCTGAGGGCACTCCAACTCCTAAAGCCCGACTGGCAGATTATCGTCGGGACGCACTCACCGGAGATTTTCGACTCGGTGCTGTCATTTGAGCGGCATTTCCTTGTCCCGGAGGACGATCCGCGGGCCAAGGCGTGGCTTTCGGGCGTTGCGCAAGGAGATGAGCCATGACCGCAACCGCGAAGTTCCCCGGTTTCTACCGCGGGGCGATCAACCTCTGGGTCGAAGATACGATGACACGGGACTACCTGCGTAAGGTGTGGATGGACCATCCCGCGATAGTCTTTTATGTTGGCGGTGGAAACGAGGGAGTGAGTGCCGTCCTCAAAGAAGCCGAAATCGCAGGGCTCAACCACGTATTTGCCTTCATCGACCGCGATTTTAATGTCTCCAATCGTCCGAATTGGAACAACCCTGCTGCGACAAGTCGGCGGTTTGTTTCGTCGCATCATGAGATCGAGAATCATCTCCTTGTGCCAGACGCACTGGCCGGATGCGCCTTGAACACGGGCGGTAGAAGCGCGGCCGATATTAAAGCGCGAATGCTCCAGCGCGCTACCGAGTTGGCTTGGTGGCTGGCTTGTCGTTGCGTAATCGCGGAAGCGAAGGGAACCACGCTTCAGGATTTCCCGGAACATCCGAAGTGCCCTCCGGTTGTTGATCACGCCTCCGCAGAGACTTACATTCTCGGACTGCCCTGGTGGGCTCGCATCCAGGCGTACACTCCATCGCTCACTAACGCAAACCTTCGCGCGAGGTTGGCGACCCATCATGCCAACGTCACGGCGTGGCTCGGAACCGATCAATGGACGATCGAATTTCACGGCAAGGAACTGTTCCTCCATGTGAGCGGATGGGTCTATACGAAGCCGCCACGAGGCAATGCACCGGCGTTGAACCAGTCGGATCTCGCGAAATCGGTCGGCGAACGGCAGGCTGCAGCAAAGCAAGTTCCACAGGAGTTAACCGAGCTATTGACCGTGCTCAAAGCACGGGCAGGAGTGCCGTAAGGCCGACTATGTCCTCCGCCGCCAAGTATCTCGACCCCGCGATCCTCTCCCGACTGGAGGGTCTGGCGCTCCGCGCGCGGCTGGTCGTCGAGGGCTACGTGTCCGGCGTGCATCGCAGTCCCTTCCACGGCTTCTCCATCGAATTCGCCGAGCACCGCGAGTATACGCCGGGCGACGATCTGCGGTATCTCGACTGGAAGGTGCTGGCCCGCAGCGACAGGTACTGCCTCAAGCAATTCGAGGAAGAGACGAACCTGGTCTGCAACTTGCTGCTGGACACCAGCCAGAGCATGACGTATCAGAGCCGGCAGGCGCCGATGTCGAAGTTGGAATACGCCAAGTGCGCCGCCGCATCGCTGGCCTATTTGGTCCTCCACCAGCAGGATAGCGTGGGGCTGGTGACCTTCGATCGCGAGGTCCGCGCCCTGGTGCGGCCCAGCAGCAACCCTTCGCACCTGAAGGAACTGCTGCACGTCATGGAGTGCGCGCCGGGCGGACGAAAGACGGCCGCCGGACCGATCTTTCACGATCTGGCCGAACGCTTCAAGAAGCGGGGCATCGTCATCATTTTCAGCGACTTGCTGGACAACGTCGATTCGATCCTGGCCGGGCTGAAGCACTTTCGCCACCGCCGCCACGAAGTCGTATTGTTCCACGTGCTCGATCCGGCCGAGGTCGATTTTCCCTTCGACCAGATGATGCTCTTCCGCGGCCTGGAGGGATTGCCGGAACTGCTGGCCGAACCGCGGGCCTTGCGACGGGCCTATCTCGACGAGTTTCAGAAGTTCACGCACCGTCTGAAGCAAGGCTGCCGCCAGCAGCGGATCGACTACGTGCTCGTACGCACGGATCAATCGCTGGAGGTCGTGTTGTCGAGCTATCTGGCGTCGCGGAGATAGACCACCATGCACCCCTTGCCGCTGTTCGCCTTCGGTTTCGAGAGCTTCTGGCTGGCGTTCGCGGCGGCGCCGTTGCTGATCCATTTGCTCAGCCGGCGCAAGTACCGGGAAACCGCTTGGGCGGCGATGGACCTGCTGCTCGCGGCGGCCAAGCGGCGCACGCGCCGGATTCACATCGAGCAACTGCTGCTCTTGCTGCTCCGCACGCTGGTGGTCGTGGCGATCGTGACGGCCGTGACCGAGCCTCTTTTCACGCACGTCGGCCCGATATTCAGTCCCGGCGGCAACACCCACCGCGTGCTGGTGATCGATTCGTCCTATTCCATGACCTACAAGGCGACCGACCGCTCGCGCTTCGAGCAGGCCAAGCTGTGGGCCAAGCAGATCGTCGAGCAGAGCAGGCGGGGCGACGGCTTCACGCTCGTGCAAATGGCCGATCCGCCGCGCGTCGTCGTTTCGACTCCGGCCGTTGAAGCGGGGCCGGTTCGCCAGGAAATCGAGAACCTGGAACCGCTACACACGGGGGCCGACCTTGCGGCCACGCTGGCCGAGGTGCGCAAGGTGCTCGACGCGGGCCGCCGCGACAACTCCCGGCTCACGCATAAAGAGGTCTATATCTTCAGCGACTTGCAGCGGTCGACTTGGATGCCCGCGACCCCGACCCAGGGTACTGGGTGCCCCGCCGGGTACCCCGGCGCCGCGGCCAAGGCGGAATTGCGCAGCCGCGCGGCCGAGTTGGCTTCGATCGCGCGGCTGCACGTGATCGATCTCGGCGGGGTACCCTCTGGGTCGGGCGCCGACAACCTGGCGGTGACCGCGCTGGAACTGCGCCAGCCGCTCGTTCTGGCCGGCCGCGGCGTCGATATATCGGCCACGCTGCACGACTTCGGCAACGTGCCGCGAAAACAACAAACGGTCGATCTGCTGGTGGACGACCATGCGGCCGGCCGGCAGTACGTCGACATCCCCGCGGGCGGCGACGCGGTGGCAAGCTTCCACCAGCGTATCGAAACGCCGGGCGATCATTTTGTGGAGGTCCGCGCCCCGGGCGATTCCCTGGAAATCGACAATCACCGATATTTGGCGGTACACGTCCGCGAGGCGATCCGCGTGCTCTGCATCGACGGCCGCCCAGCGGGTGATCCGCAGAAGGCATCCGTCTATGCGCTCTCCAACGCCTTGCTGGCGCGAAGCAACCCGGACGGCGTTTCGCCGATCAACGTCGAAGTGGCCCCGGAAAGTGCCGTCTCGGAAGAGGACCTCTCCCGTTACGACTGTGTGATGCTCTCCAATGTGGCCCAATTCACCAGCAGCGAGGCCCGCGTGTTGGACAATTACCTCGGCCACGGGGGGAGCCTGGTCATCTTCCTCGGCGATCGCGTCCGGGCGGAGAACTACAACGGGGTGCTGGCGGATGTGCCTCGGCCGATTCTGCCGGCACGGCTCGGCGAGGTCGCGACGAACTCGGCCCATAATCTCGATCCGCTGGGCTATCGCCATCCGATCGTCGAGGTGTTTCGCGGTCACGAAAACGTCGGCTTGCTCACCTCGCCGGTCAAGCAGTACTTCAAAGTCAAGTTGCTCGCGCCGCCGGCGACCGCCCCAGCGCCGCCGGGCGATACGGCACAGGACGTCGCGGACTTGCTCAGGAATCCGCCCCAGGTCGCCTTGGCCCTGGGCAACGGCGATCCGTTGATTGTCACTCGGACGGTCCGGCGCGGCCGGGTCGTGTTGGTGACCACCTCGGCCGACACCTCCTGGGCGATGCTTCCCGCCTGGGGCACCTATCTGCCGCTGGTGCGACAAATCCTCGATTGGTGTCTGGCGGGGCAGGCGCAGCCGCATAACCTTTCCGTGGGCGACACCCTGGAATCGTCGCCCAATGCGTCGGTGTCGGCAAGTGTGGTCGTCAAGCGTCTTGACGACCAACACCATTTTGTGCCGCTGGTGGTCCAAGACGACTCGCGTGCCTGGAGATTCGACGATACGCGGATCAGCGGCATCTATGCGGCCGAATTCGGCCCGCCCATTTCGCAGAAACAACTTTTTGCGGTGAATCTGATAACGAGCGAAAGCGACTTGACGCCGATATCGCGCGACGAGCTTCGCAACGACGCCTTGCCTGGCGTGCCCCTGGATTACCACACGGCCTGGCAAGCGGGAGGCGCGCCAGTGACGCTCTCCGATGGACCGGTCGGGCAGTTCCACTTGGGCCTGCTGTATGCCGTCGTGGTGCTGTTATTACTGGAAACGGTTTTCGCCTGGCGACTGGGATACAACACACGATGAGCGGCACGCTGCCAACTTGGATGGAACGCTGGTTCGGCCTGGCGAACAGGCCCGGCATGGGCACGGCCTGGCGGCTGGAGAACCATTGGCCGTGGCCGGTCTGGGCCACGCTTCTGCTGGCCGCCGTCTTGCTGGCGCTGGTGGTTCATATCTACCTGCGCGAGAATCGCCGGACCAGCCGCCGCTTTCGGCTCATGCTGGCCGCTCTGCGGCTGTGCCAGATCGCGCTGGTGTTGCTGATGGTGGCGCAGATCGAATTAGTGCTGCAACGGACCGGTTTGCCATACGTTGTGGTGATTATTGACGATACGCGGAGCATGAACACCCGCGACAGTTATGACGGTGAATTGCGCAAATCGCTGGAGGCCCGCGTGGCCCTCGCATTGCCTTCCAACATCCCGCTCACCCGCTGGAACCTGGCGCGGACGCTCTTCGCCGAGAACGATGGCGCGATGCTCAACACGTTGACCGACGACCACAAGCTGCGTTTTTACTTCCTCAGCGACTTCCGCGAGAGCAAGCACAGTGACGCGCCGGGCATTGTCGAAGAGTTGAAATCGACTGAGGCCAAAGGTAACACAACCCGGCTGGGTACGGCGATCCGTTTTGCGTTGGACGATCTCCGCGGCACGACGCCCGTGGCCGCCGTGCTGGCCACCGACGGCATCAATACCGAAGGGCCGGGACTGCTCGACGCGGCCGACTATGCGCGACGTAAGGGAGTGCCGCTGTTTTTCGTGGGCATCGGCAGCAGCCATCTCGCCCGCGATTTGCAACTCAGCGATTTGGAAGTCGAGGATGTCGTCTTCGTCAACGACCTGGTCCATTTCCGCTTCAAGCTCACGGCCAACGGCTACGAGGGCAAGACGCTGAAGATTGTCCTGAAGCGCGAAATCCCGGCGGGGGGCAGTGCGGAAGCCAAGAGCGAGATCGTGGGCCATGTGGAAGCCACGGTGGCCGCCGACGGCCGGCCGCAACAGGTCGTGCTGCCTTATCGGCCGGCGCAGCCGGGCCAGTTCCGCTTTACGATTGAGGTCGAACCGGACGCCGGCAGCGGAACTCATGATAGCGGCTTGGGCCGGAAGCCGGGAGAAGAATCATCTCAAAGCGGGACCGCAAGCGCGCCGCCGGACGACGGGACGGCGCATCGGCCGCTGGCGCGTTCGGTCCGCGTCCGCGAGGAGAAGATCCGTGTCTTGTTGGTCGACGGATCGCCGCGCTTCGAGTATCGCTTCCTGCACAACATGCTGGGCCGCGACCAGACCGTCGAACTGCACACGCTGTTGCAGGAAGCCGACATGGAATTCGGCGATGCCGAGAAGTCGAAGTTCCTCAAGGTTTTCCCCGTCCAGCCCAAAGACCTGGCGGCATACGACGTGGTGATCTTCGGCGACGTCAATCCTTCGCTGCTGAGCGCGGCGGCCCTGCAGAACCTGGCGGATTACGTCGATCATTCGGACAAAGGCGGAGCACTGGTGTTGATCGCGGGACCGAACTTCATGCCCCAGGCATACGCCAAGACGCCGCTGGCCCGGCTGCTGCCCTTCGATCCGGCGACGATCCGCGACCCGGAGCCGAACAAACTGTTGAGCGAAGGCTTCGTGGTCCAGCCGACCGAGTTGGGCCTGGTCAATTCGGCCATGCAATTGGGCGATTCGCCCGAACAGTCGCAGGCCATCTGGCAGAAACTCGCTCCCCTGTACTGGATGGTCGAGGTTTCGGACCTCAAGCCCGGCGCGCGGGTGCTGGCCGAGCATCCGTCGCGAACCGGGCCCGAGGGCAAGCGGTTGCCGCTGATTATTTTGCAATATGTCGGCGGCGGCGGCCGGGTACTCTTTCACGCCACCGATGAGACCTATCGCTGGCGCCGCCGGGTGGGCGATGTGTACTTCGCCCGTTACTGGGTTCAGATGCTCCGTTTCCTTACTCGCTCGAAACTGGCCGAAGGCGACCGCACGGTCCGGCTCAGCACCGATCGCCAGGAGTATCACCTGGGCGATTCGGTCCGTATCCAGGCGCATTTTGCCGACGACCGCGTGGCCCCGCTTGACGACAACGGCGTGACGGTCGAACTGGAACAAACCGGCCGCCAGACGGAGAAGGTGCAACTCCATCGCACAGATGCCGGGCGCGGGCAGTTCGAAACCGTCTTGCCGAACCTTCCCTCTGGCGGTTACCATGCCAAGATCGTCACCCCCGCTTTGCCGACGGGCGTTCCCGCGACCGATTTCAGGATCGTCCCACCGCAAGCCGAGGTGGCCAACGTGCAGATGGACGCCACGGAGATGAAACAAGCGGCCGAATTGACTCATGGGAAGTACTATGCGTTCCAAGACGCCTCTCGCTTGCCGGAGGACTTGCCCGGCGGCCGTCAGGTTCCCGTGGAAAACCTGCCTGCGGTGCCGCTTTGGAACCGTTGGCCGGTGCTGCTTCTGTTCCTTGTTCTCTTGATCATGGAATGGCTGCTGCGGAAACGGGGAGGGATGGTGTAATTGTCAGTCCAGGATCAATGTCGGTTTTTTCGACGTGGCAGTCGATTGCTTCGACACACAGGCACCCGATGGTGTCGATTGATATCGTTGGAAGGCGTGGTATCGTAAGGAGATACGCATTATTGATTTCGGGGTATGGGGCTGGCATGTAAAATGTATGTTGTGTTCTCGCTAACCGCCGGAGCGAAAGAAATAAACACGGATTGGAGAT
>Ga0302320_10014389_pt1 | contig 16374 bp, 16 predicted proteins | sample Bog_T0_3_FD_202130 | JGI IMG/M metagenome (GOLD analysis project Ga0302320, IMG submission 202130) | Peat permafrost microbial communities from Stordalen Mire near Abisko, Sweden - Bog_T0_3 | ecosystem: Environmental > Terrestrial > Soil > Wetlands > Peat | place: Sweden: Abisko, Stordalen Mire... | reverse complement strand
GCTCGGAATCGGCTTGCGGCTTCACAACTCTCTACCTTTTCCGCCTCACGCCGCGCACGCTCCACTTGCGAACGAGTTGGCGTGCGGTCCCTCGCATGGCTCGCTTTGCGCTTCCGTGCTGTGCGTGGCTTCAGCCGCCGGTCTTTTCAGTTAGCTCGACCCAACGTTCGTAGACGGCATCGTGCTCGGCCTTTGCTGCTTCCAGTTCGGCGAGGGCGGCGGTGAGGGCCTCGGGATCGACGACAACTTCCGAGGCTTGGATTCGCTCCTCAGCGCCACGAAGGCGCGCGTCCGCCTCGTCAATGCGTTTTTCGAGGGTGTCGTATTCGCGCTGTTCCATGTAAGAGAGCTTCTTGCGAGTTTGAGGCGCAGAAGCTATGTCTGAGGCCGGCGGCGGAGCTTCTTTTGCGGTCGCTCCTGGGGCGGCTCGCGATTGCTGGTCGCGCCACACCTCCCACTGCAAGTAGTCGGCAAACAGCGCGGCGTTGCCCAAGCCGTCGAGACCGAGAACGGCGTTGGTCACGCGATCGAGCAGGTAGCGGTCGTGCGTAACCAGGACCAGTGCGCCGGTGAATTCGAGCAGGGATTCTTCAAGAATCTCAAGCGTTGGGATGTCGAGGTCGTTGGTTGGCTCGTCGAGGATGAGCACGTCGGCGGGCTTCAGCATGAAGCGGGCGATAAGGACGCGGGCGCGCTCACCGCCGCTCAGCCGCTCTACCGGCTGGTTCAGTTGCTCGCTTGTAAACAGAAAGCGCGATGCGTAACTGGCGACGTGAACGACGTTTCCCTGATAGATGACAGAGTCAGAGTCGGGAGCAAGCGCGCGGCGAAGGGTAAATGAAGTGTCGAGCTCGCGCATCTGCGAAAAATAAACGATGCGCAGGCCCGGTGCGCGGCGGATTTCACCGGCGCTGAGTGTGAGTTCGCCGGTGATGGCGCGCAGCAGCGTGGTTTTGCCGGATCCGTTGGCGCCGGCAAGGCCGAGCTTCAGGCCGTTGGTGAGTGCGACGTTGACGCCGTGGAGGATCTCTCGCTCGCCGAAGCTGACGGTGGCGTTCTCCACTTCGATCAGACGCCTGGTTTGCCGACCGGTGGCGTCGAAGGCGATGCCGGCCGTGGCAATCCGCGTGCGAGATTCAGAATCGCGCAATTCGGAAATGAGGGCGTTGGCGTTGTCGATGCGGGCTTTGGATTTGGTGGTGCGGGCCTTCGGGCCGCGCCGGAGCCACTCCATCTCTGTGCGGACGCGGTTGCGCAAACTCTCCTGGGCGCGCTGTTGCCACTCAACGTAGGTCTCTCGCTCTTCGAGAAATCTGGAATAGGCGCCCTTTACACGCAGCAGGCCGTCGGAGTAAATGCGGTTGAGCTCGATGATTTGAGAGGCGACGTTTTCCAGAAAGTATCGGTCATGAGTGACGACGATGAAGGCAAAGCTGGCGCTACGGAGCAAGCCCTCCAGCCATTCGATGCCGCCCAGATCGAGGTGGTTCGTGGGCTCGTCGATAAGGAGGACTTGTGGCTCCGTGACAAGGGCTTCGGCAACGGCCAAGCGCTTGCGCCAGCCGCCGCTCAGGCTCGCGGCTTCGCGGTCCATGCCGGGATTACCGGGAGTGTCGCTTTCCGCAAATCCGGCGCGGCCCAGCGTTTCTCTGAGCCTTTGCTCGCGGGCGACAGGCGGAAGGTCGAAAGGCTCGAGTGCGGCCTCAATGACCTGGCGGACTGTGATTCCCGAAGCGAAATCTGAGATCTGATGGACGTAGCCGATCTGGGTTCCCTTGCGGAAGGAAACTTCCCCGGAATCGGGTTGCTGTTCCGAGCCGAGGATGGCGAGGAGCGTCGATTTGCCAGCGCCATTGGGACCGATCAAGCCAATGCGATCGCCGTCGTGGACTGCGCAGGAGATGTTTTCGAACAGAGGCGTAGCGCCGAAACGTTTGGAGATATTCTGCGCAATCAGGATCGGCGGCATATCTTCAGTTTACGGGGTTGGAATTCGCGCGCGGCAGTTTCATGAAACTGCTGACCGATTTCCGATGCTGCCTGACCCCGCTCGCTCTCTACTCCCAGACAAGCTGACGAATTCCGACATCGAGCGTCACGGTCACAAGTTTCTTGTCCGCGTCCCATGTGAAATCAAGCGGCTCGCGCAGATAATGCCCTTGATGTGGATCGTTCTGCCAGTGCGCCGTCAGTCGATCGAACTCCGGGTCATCGAGTTTCGGCATTTCCGTTGGGGATCGCAGGGCGATGATGCGTCGTGGCTTCTCATTCACCCTGAATGAGACCGCGACCTGGAGCGGCAGAGGCTGTTCCTCGCCTTCCTTGACCCTCGGGGCAAACATGACCAGTCCCTTGTCCATGGGGCTGAGTGGGAAGCTGAAGCTGGCGCGATGATCCTGAAGGCTCACCGCTCCCGTTACCGCGCTGTCGAAAAGAGGCTCCCACGGCTTGCTGAGCAGCTCAATCTTCATGAGCTCTTCATTGCCAAGCCCGAGGTGAAAGCCGTGATGGAGCGCGTAACTGGTAACCGATCCATGATCCAGGCGAGCCACTGCAAAACTTCCGTCAGTGGAAAGTGAGGCATCGTCATTTCCATTCGATGCGACCAGGAGCGTGGTCTCTTTCCCGGTAAGCCGCGCTCCTTTGGCTCCCATCGGTGAAACCGCAAAGGGCGAGTCCTTTTCATACGGAACCAGGACATTCAGAAAATCAGTCGACCGGGCATTCTTCTTGAGCACGAGCAACGTAAAGTTGTCCCACCGATTCTTCGGCGACCATCCTCCATTCACTTCCGCGGGGCGCAATCCAAAGTAATACGGAGGCAGCTTGGGAGCCCCTTTGGGAACGGTCTGGACCGTCTCATCGACGGGCAGAATCGGAACCACATCGAGTTTTGCCACGTCGTCGCCGAAGGTGAGCACCTTGTCGTGGGACAGGAGATTGCCGGCGGGGTTGAGGTACCACTCATACGGCTGCTCGCGGTCGCTTTCCATCTGGTCGTTGACCACGGCTACGCCGAGGTCGCGGAACCAAACTACGCTTCGCTGCTGCGTCACATGATCGTAGGTCTTGAGCTTTGCAGAAATGATGCCGATCTGCCCGACATCGCCGAAAGCCCTCAACTCCGTATCGGCGCGCCCAATATTGTTCTGCGATGTTTCGTAGAGAAACTCCTTGCCGTGCTGTTTCACATGTTCGGCGTAGAGTCCATCCAGTCGATCGTAGCCCCAGGGATTTCCGATGCCGACTGTGTTGTGCGCGACGGTAGCCTTGGAGTAGCCGCCATATGTGTCCCAATCCTGATAGCGGCCCACGCGGCCCCGGTCAACAACGATCGGAATTCCCTTGTAGCACAGCTCGAGTTCCAGCGCATCGGCATGGGAGTGACCGGAGATGACGAGCCTGGATTCGTTCTCACGCCGTCCGATGAAGGAGGTGCCGTATTTCAAGAGAAAATAGTTATCCTGCGCGCTCCATCCCGAACGGAAGGTTCCGTAGCCAGAGAAGTTGTGATTCGCAGATAATTCGGCCGGCGCCGTTGCCGCGGCGGACAAATCATAGTGAAAAAGCTCGTACGGATCGTCGGGAATCATTCCCGGTCGTCCACGCTCGATGATGCTCCGGCCCATCCAGACAAATGCCGGTTCGTTCAGCAGTTTTCCGCCCTCGATCAGGATCTCGGCACCCACAGTGTCGCGATCCGAGTCGCCCAGGGCAACAAGATGGCCATCCGGCTCGGTGAGATTCATCCTCCACTCAAGCGTGCGGCGCATCGCATCGGTTATCGCGGGATCGGAGAAGTAATCGCGCACTCCCAGGTTGCGGCTGGCCACCATGAATTGCAGCAGGGCATGGGTCGACAGGCTCCAGTAGTGGAGCGATTCTTCTCCGTAGCCACCGTCGAGCCCGAACTCCGTGAAGAGCAGCTTGGGAAGCTCCGCTTGCGCCGCTCGCACCCACTCTGCAGATTCGGGAAGGTCGGGATATAGCATCGCAACGGTTCCCATCATCGAGGTGGCGAAGATGTGAAAGTTCAGGCAGTACACGCTTCGGTAGTACCAGGTGTATCCCTGCGAAAAGCGCTCATCGGGCCACCAACTGTCGAGCATCCAGCCCTGCAGGAAATGCGCGCAGCGCCGCAGTTCGTCCTTGACCGTTTGTTTGTCTTCCGCAGTCATCAGGCGGGCCGCTGAGGCCAGGTCATAGGCCTCGAGAAACTGCATGGAGGCCTCGCCTTCGTGAATACCATCGTTGAACCAATAGTTATTGACCTGGCGCACGCCAATTGCGGCCATCAGCTTCTCGCGCAGCACCCATCCGAGTTCCGGTGTGGGATGAAGCGCGTAGGCCGCGGCAATGGTCTTGAAGTCAGGAGAAGGATTGTCGCGTTTGCCGAGGGCGATGAGCTCTTGAGTAGATCGCGGAGCGGGAGTGACGGGATATTTCTTGAGCCAATCGTCCACGCTCCTTGTCGTCTTCGTCTCAAGATCCGCGTAGGCGGCGGCCAATGCGGGATTCCCGGCTTGCTGCCGCAACCGCGTCACGTCGGAATTTGAGAGGTAGAGGCGAGGAGTCAACGCCGGGGTATTGGTTTGCGCCATCAAGGCAGAGAAAGAACAAACAAGCACTGCGAGACAAAAGGCACACTTCAACATCCGTATCAAGAGACACTCCTCAAGGCGTGGTTTTCGGCCAGTTTGCATCCTCACGGCCGCGCATCGGAGCTGACAAGTGAATTTACGGTAAGGCGTACAGTAAATGATTCATAGGCGAGATTGACTCTGCCTTTGACGTGCGGGTTGGAACCACATTAGGTTGGAAGTCGAGGCAATCATGCAACGAAGGAATTTTTGCAAGCTGATTGCGGCGGTGGCCGCGGCAGAGGCTCTGCCCATCGGCGCCCAAAAGAATGACGAAGGGCTCGCCCTGAGTGGTTTTCTCGAACTCAGCGAAGGCTACGCCGAGTTTTGCGCCACGCCCGCCGATCGCAGAGTGTTTTACGAACTGCAAAATGGACAATTCGTCAGAGAAAATCTCGACGACGCATCCTGGCAAGTAAGCCCCAACTCCGAATCCGGCCCCAAGATGCCGCCAAGTCTGCCGGTTCCCGGCGGATCGTGGAACGGCGCGCCCATGATCTCGCCCGTTTCCGGTTTGGAGGGAGACGGGCCTTACAAGGCTACCTGGGATTCGTTGCTGCAATACGAGGTCCCTGAGTGGTATCGCGATGCCAAGTTCGGCATCTGGGCACACTGGAGTCCGCAGTGTGTTCCGGAGGCGGGAGACTGGTACGCGCGCAACATGTATGTTCAGGGTTCCGACCAATACAAATACCATCTGGAGCACTACGGCCATCCTTCCCGGTTCGGCTTCAAAGACCTGTGCCCGCAGTGGACTCTGCTCAACTGGGAGCCGGAGGCGTTGATCGCGCGCTACAAGAAAGCCGGCGCACGTTTCTTTCTGGCGCTGGCCAATCATCACGACAACTTCGATGCCTGGAACTCCCGGCACAACCCATGGAACGCGATCAACATCGGTCCGCACAGGGATGTCGTTGGCGACTGGGCGGCAGCGGCCCGCAAACAGGGGCTGCGATTTGGCGTCACGGTGCATCAGCCGCGTAACTGGTGGTGGTTCCAGACCGCCCACGGCGCCGACGCATCCGGTCCTTTGGCCGGCGTTCCCTACGACGGCTGTTTGACCACGGCCGACGGTAGGGGGCAATGGTGGCAGGGATTCGATCCGCAACAACTCTACGCTCCCAAGCACCCGCCGATGGCGCTGCCCGACGTTTCCTATGTGAAGAATTTTTACGATCGCACGTGCGATTTGGTCGATCAACACGATCCCGATCTTCTCTATCTCGACAACTCTCTGCTTCCGCTGGGCTGGGGCGGCATGAACGCCACGGCCTGGTTCTATAACCACATCCTGAAAACGCGGGGCAGGATGGAGGGCGTCGTCACCACGAAGCAGGTGCCGGATCGTCTGGCCAAGGCCGTCGTCGCCGATATCGAACGCGGCGTGACCAGCGGCATTTCCACATACCCCTGGCAATCGGAAACCTGTATCGGAGGTTGGCACTACGATCGCAAGCTTTTTAATCAGGAGGGAGAGTTTGGCGGCTACCAGAATCCCCGCGACATCATTCACTGGTTGATCGACACCGTGAGCAAGAACGGCACTTTCATCCTCAACATACCGGGGCGGCCGGATGGCACCATCGACAGCAAGGAAATCGCGGTGCTGGACAAAATCACAGAATGGATGGAGGTGAACGGCGAAGCCATTTACGAGACACGGCCATGGAAGGTGTTCGGGGAAGGGCCGCAAACGTCGCCTTCCGCCTTTTCCAGGGAAAACAACGTGATCCGACTGGGCCCACAGGACATTCGCTTTACGCGCAGCAAGAGCGGGACGGCTGTTTATGCGATTGTGCTGGGATTGCCGGAACGGGAAGTCGTCATCCGTGCACTCGGCACGTCGAGTCCGCAGTCGCCAGCCAGGGCCACGAGAGTTGAATGGCTGGGTTGTCGAGATAAAGTCCAGTTCCGGCAGATTGCCACTGGACTGCACGTTCAACTGCCAGTAAAGAAGCTGCCTGAGGCCGCCATCTCTCTAAAGGTCAGCTTCTCCTGACCCGGCTCGATGCCGCCATCCAAGGAGTGTGAGCAGACTTTACCAAATCGCGATTGAGCGAAAAGCCAAGGCCGGGTCCGCTGAAGACTGAGTGCGGATTACTAATCCGCGCCGGTTTCTGCCGAAGCGCGGAAGGACCGTGGGAGGTCAGCAGGGTTGAATTCCACGCCTTCTGCAACCAACTGCTTTGCCGTCTCCGCAAGCGATGCCCGCTTCGTGACTAATTTATGCTCGGCGCCTTCGCGATCCGCCGCCGAATCGAACTCGGCAAACTTATCCAGATAGGCAATTTTGCGGTCGTAGAGATCGATCTCCTGATGCAGCGATCGAAGGAAGTACTTGTCGTGCGGCACGGATTTTTTCTGCGGTATGGGTTTCTTCATGGAGATCTCCTCGGAGAAAACTGAAAAGCTTACAATTGTGAGCGGCGACGAACGGGAAACTCCCGCCCGACGCCGCCGCCATGCGACCGCGACGTGAGCGGGCCAAATTAGCCGAATGCCGTCTGAAGGAACCCCAAAGCTGCTCCGTCCCTGGAATCGGGGGAAGGGCTTTCTTCAAAACCGCTCGAATCACAAAGTGCTAACGACCCCTGCCGCCGCCAAAGCCGCCGCCGCCGCCGCCGCCGCGCCGATTGCCGCCGCCGCCGGAGCTGGTCTTCCGCGCCTGAAAACAGTTCTGGCAATAGACGGGACGGTCTCCGCGGGGCTCAAATGGCACCGTGGTCTGCTGTCCGCATCCGGCGCAAATTACGCTTGTGCCCTGCGATGAGCTGCGGCTGTATCCGCCGCCACCACCGCCGCCGCCGGGCTGTTCGTTCTTCTTGGCCTGCCGGCACGGTTTGCACCGCTTGGGTGACGAATATCCACGCTCTCTGAAAAACTCCTGATCCTCCGCGGTAAACGTGAACGCCTGCCCGCAATCGCTACACATGAGTTGCTGATCTTCTGCCATATTTCCCTTTCGATGCTTCAGTTTTGTGTTGCGTTCGAAGTACCACCAAACTCTGCCCTAAGGCTTCGGTCGCACGCGGTGGCGGCTGGCCGATTGCAGGCAAAGTCCGTTGAACTCATTGATTGTCTTCCCGCGATTGCAGTTTTCCCGGGGTTGATTTGTCCAATGAATTCCCGTTTGAGTTGCCAGACAGGAGATCAACTCTGTTTGCGAAGAGAGCAAGCGATGCAGAGAACTTCCTTGTCATGGGGGCCTCTGCGCCCAAAAGTCGCAAGAGCGCTGTCGCCGGGTGTCGGGATCCTCGCGCAAGCCGGCGAGAACCGGAAGATGTCGAAGTCAGCCTCGACCCGGCGATTCATTCAGCTAGACAGCCCGTACGTTCTCGGCCTGAAGACCCTTCGGTCCCTTGACCACGTCGAACTCGACCGCCTGGCCTTCCTTGAGTGAACGGAAGCCCTCACTCTTGATGGCAGAATGATGCACAAACACGTCTTCGCCGTCAGCACGGCTCAGGAAGCCGAATCCCTTCGCATCGTTAAACCATTTTACTGTGCCCTGTTCCATGACTATTCCTTTGTTGCGTGATGTATCGCTGAACTCAAGTGGAATTGTTTGCGAGTTGAGCGGGAAAGCAGAACAGGCAAGAACGCCAAGTCGGATTCGACGACCAGCTTTAAGTATATCACTCCTCAGGATGTAAATCCCCGCTGACTGGGAATTCGATCTAAAGGGGCTACCGGCCCATTCAGGAGCGTTGTAGCTCGCGGAGTCGCGATTAGGAGAAGAGCCCCAATGGGCGTATGCTCAGAGAACAGGGAATGCGCAACACACACTCCCCAGCCCTCCTCATTCTTGTGTATCCGGCATGGCACTGGGTCAGCACGAAGCCCGGCTCTACGGACCACATCAAGACGAGCCCGGGTCAGTAGCAAACGCACAACTATCGAGAATTGGGGTTTATATTGCGATCGAAACTGGTGTATTCGGCTGGACTGAAGATTGAAAACCGCTTTCTGTTGTCCGCCATGGTGATGCGCGCGGTGCGCAAGCTGCACGTCAGCTCGTGCAGAACGGAAGATACCCTTAATCGCGTCTTTACCGATGTGGCGGAAGGCCGCTATATCGACGTGAAGATGCCTGAGATCGCACCTCCCCCGGTTATCGATGCGCTGGTGGTGGTTGCTCCGCTGATTTGACCGGCACGACAGATCACCTTTTTCGATCCTCATTCTGCTGAGTTCTGCTTCAAAACAACGCCGGAACTCGTGCGCGACCAAAGCCAAGGATCCAAACTCGAGCGTCTTTGTATCAAGGCATGACTTCTGCCATGCCGCAATCCGCACACAACCCCTCGGAACATCAATCAAGCGGCTACGACGCGCTCAGGAGCGCAGATCTGCCCGCAGCCTCCAAAATCAAACGCCCGGCAGCGATCCTTTCGGATCGTTGCCGGGCTTTCAACGTTGAGCCATACGTTTGAAGCTCGGCCTACGCCGCGTTCTCGCCCGCACTCACGCCACGCACCTTGAAGTGCTCCATCCGGATCGAAAGGGCGCGCTCGATCTTGCGCAGATCGTTGCGCTCCGCCGGTCCGGCAAAGGTTGAAGCGATCCCTTTAGCCGAAGCGCGGCCTGTGCGGCCTACGCGATGCACAAAATCCTCCGCCACCTTGGGCAGATCGAAGTTGACCACATGGGCCACGTTGGCCACGTCGATGCCGCGCGCCGCCACGTCGGTGGCGACGAGCACACGGTGCCGGCCCTCGGAGAAGTTGCGCAGAGCCGAGTTGCGCTGCGATTGCGAGCGGTCGCCGTGAATCTGGATGGCTGCATGACCGGAGCGAATGAGCCGCCGCGCGACCCGGTCTGCGCCGTGCTTGGTGCGCACAAAGACCAGAAAGCTGCCTGTCTCCCCATTCAGCAGATGCTCGAGAAGCTCCTGCTTTTTGTCGGAATCCACGCTGAAGGCGCGCAGTTCGACGTTCTCGGCCGGCTTCATGATGGAGCCGATCTCAACGCGCACAGGGTCCTTCAGATAGTTGCGCGCCACGTCCTTCACTGAGCCCTCAAGTGTGGCCGAGTAGCACAGCGTCTGGCGCTCCTTGGGAATCATGGACGCGATGCGGCGAATGGCCGGTTCGAAGCCCATATCGAGCATGCGATCCACTTCGTCGAGTACCAGGATCTTGACCGCGTTGAGCTTGACCAGTTTGCGCTTGAGAAAATCTTCAAGCCGCCCCGGAGTGGCTACGATCAACCGCGCGCCGCGGCGAATCGAATCCAGTTGATCGTGTTCCGACATGCCGCCAACTACCAGTGCAACGGTCTGCGCCTGGCTGGTGCGGATGGCCCGGAAGGATTTCTCGATCTGCATGGCCAGCTCGCGGGTGGGTAGAACGATAAGAGCATGCGCGTCGCGGCCTTCGGTCTTTTGCAACATTTCCACGATGGGAATGAGGAAACTGAGGGTCTTGCCGGTTCCCGTCTGCGCCGTGGCCAGCACATCGCGGCCTTCGAGCGCGGGAGGAATTGCCGCCGCCTGCACGGGCGTGGGAGTTTTGAACTGGTTAGCTTCGAGGCGTGCCATCAAAGCCGGGGAAAGTGAAAATTGTGAAAACTGAGTCGTCAAAATAGAAAATCTTCCTATTGGCTCCGGGAGCCCAAGATTTCGTTGGGGCCTGCAAACGGAGCCGGACAGTGAGGCGCGCAAACCCATCGCTGGGAGCGAGCCTTCTTCAATCAATATGCGTAAGGAAGAACCGAAAACGTCTTTGGGACTGACGGCAAACACTCAAAGAATGCCTGCGGCCCGGAACTGACCCACGCTACACGATTCGCCAACCGGCACACTGCCGATCGACTCCCTCTTGTCGCGCATTGATGCGCTGTCCCAAAGTTGCTGCCTATCCACTTTGCAGAGGAGAGACGAGCTTGCAATCCTGGTCTTTTCCTGATCCTTTTCAAGACCAAAATTGACCAGAGGTTGAGCCACGGGACGGAAACTCAAGGGCTACGCTGTAGGGGCTTGGGGAAATCTGTGCAAGGCAGAGTTGCCTTCAGAGGCAAAGCGCCGCTCACGGCCAAATCACTGAGCGCAAACTCAGTGTAGCACAGTTGCGCATTTCCTTCGCTTTCGACTGGGGCGCGTCAGGCTGTGGGGGCTGGGGCTGCTGCTGCGGATTCGGCAATCTGCAGTGGTTCCTCCTCGAGCTCGAGGCCGGTCTCGCGCAACAGCCTGGTGACTGCGGCGGGGTTCAGGCGCGTGGCGTCGAATTCAATGCGCAGCGTGCGCGCCGTGCGGTCGAAACTGAGCTGCCGAATGCCGTAAACGTCGCGAGCGCGGGCGAGCGCGGTGGCCACCTGCTCGGTGGGCGCAGCGGCGTAGCGATAGACGATCTCCACCGTGGTCATATTGTGAGGATAACAGCGCCTGCGACCGCCGCGCGGCGACTAAAGGCTCTTGAGATAGCTCACGATCTCGGGGCTGGTCCAGTCCTGGGGGCCGACGAACTTGCGGCGAATGATGCCGTTGCGGTCGATGGCGTAGGTTTCGGGCCACATGTCGGTGTGGTAAAGCTTGGCGGCGGACTCATCCGGGTCGCGCACCGTAATGAGGTCCACGTGACGGTGGGCGATGAAGTTGGCGTACGCGTCAGGATCCTCGTCGATGCTGACAGCCAGAATCACCAGGTTGGGCTGCTGGTGGTGGAGATCAAGAAGCGATGGCAGTTCTACGATGCAAGGCCCGCACCAACTGGCCCAGAAGTTGAGCAGCACGACCTGGCCGCGGTAGCTGGCCAGATGGACGGTCGATTTGCCGTCGGAGACCGTGAAGTCGGGCGCGGCCTTGCCGGCCTGGGCAGGATGCGCGCCGCGATTGCACGCCGCGAGGAAGGCGATTGGCGCCAGGAACAACCAGATCAGAGAATGAGGAAACCGCACATCTCTATAATACGAACCGAAAGGGCAGGAAGAAAACCGTGAGGCACGATGGCGAGCGATAAGCCGGGTAAGCGCGGATCGGGTGGTTGGACGCCGGTGCTGGGCCTCGCCGACCCGGCCGAGGCCGCGACCGCGCCAGTGGATTGGCGTGAATGGGCGGGCAAGACGGTTCCGGGGACAGTTTTCGATCAGCCGGAGCCCGAGGAACTGATCGAGCTGACCGTGATTATTCCGGCGAGGAATGAGGAGGACTGCCTGGGCGACTGTCTGCGATCGCTGGTGAGCCAATCGGAATATATTTTCGCGCTGGGCAAGGATTGGGACCTGATTGTTGTGGACGACGGCTCGGATGACCGGACGGCAGAGATTGCGCGCGACTTTGCCGGAGTGACCGTGATTGAGGCGAGAAAGCTGGAGCCGGGCCAACTGGGACGAGAATGGACAGGCAAGAACAACGCAGTATGGACCGCGGCGCGGCGGGCGCGTGGACGCTGGCTGCTCTTCACCGATGCCGACACGATCCACGAGCCGGGCAGCCTGCGGCACGCCATGCATGAGGCGGAGCGGTTCAAGGTGGGGATGCTGAGCTACTCGCCGCGGCAGATTGTGCAGGGCCTGGCGCAGCGGTCGCTCATGCCGCTGGTGTTTTGCGAGCTGGCGCTGGCCTATCCGCCAGCCAAGGTCTCCGATCCGGCGCAGCGCATTGCGGCCGCCAACGGGCAGTTTCTGCTTGTGGGGCGGGAGGCGTATCGCAAGCTGGGCGGCCACGCGAGTGTAGCCGGTGAAGTGCTCGAAGACGTGGAGCTGGCGGTCCTGGCCAAGCGGCGCAAGGTGGGATTGCGCTTCCGGTACGCGGACGATATCGTCTCGGCTCGCATGTACCGCAGCACTGCGGCCATGATTGAGGGTTGGACAAAGAATTTGCAGTTGCTCTTCAACAACGCGCTGACGCTGGCGATCTTCAGAGCCATCGATTGTTTCCTTCTTTTTGGACTGCCGATTTTGGCGTACGAGCTTTGGAACGCGCGGCTGGCGGCGCACAGCCTTGAGTGGCTGGGGGCGGGATGGATTCTGGCTCTGCTTTGGCTGCGCACGCTTGTCCGGTTCTATATGCGCGTGGGCAAATCGAATTTTCCATTTCTCGATTGCGCGATTTCGCCGCTGGGTCTGCCGCTGTTTGTGGTGTTGCTCTATCGCAGCTGGTTTCGGCACCGGATTCTGCGGCGCGTAAGCTGGAAGGGACGGGAATACAAAAAACCGGGAATAGGGAATAGGGAGTAGGAAGCAAAGGCGCAATCGCCAAGTGCGTGAAGCCCGGGACTGGTTTGCGGCATCTCTTCTTATGGACGGGGTCGACATGATTTTGCTGACGCGGCGGGCGGTGTTTTGCGCATCGCACTATTACTGGAACGAGGCGTGGCCCGCGGAGAAGAACGAGCAGGTCTTCGGGCGCTGCGCGAATCGCCATGGGCACGGGCACAACTACACGCTGGAAGTGACGGTGGCCGGTGAGCCCGATCCTGTGACCGGCTTCGTCGTCGATTTGAAGTGGCTCAAGGATGTAATGGAGCGCGAGGTGCTTTCGGCATACGACCACAAGCACCTGAATCTCGAGACGCCGGAGTTCAAAAACACGATTCCGACCACGGAGAACATCGCGATAGCGATTTGGAAGCGGCTGGAGCCAGCCGTCAACTCTGAAGGCGGCGCGTCTGGGGGCGGCGCGACTGCGGGTCGCGCGGCGGCAGGCGGCGCAAAGCTGAGCCGGATTCGCGTTTACGAGACGCCGGAGATTTTTGCTGAATATCGGGGTGAGGCGTGAAGGCGTATTTTGGCCGCCGCTACATGGTGAGCGCAAGCCACCGGCTGAATACTGAGGCGCTGACGGCCGAAGAAAATCGCGCGGCCTACGGAAAGTGCAACAACGCGCACGGCCACGGACATAATTATGTGGTCGAAGTGCTGGTGGGCGGCGCGGTCGACGCGGAGACGGGAATGGTGGTGGACCTGGTGGCGCTGGACAAGGCGGTCGGCGAGCGCATTCTCGATCGTTTCGATCATGCCAACCTGAATCTCGATCCGCTGTTTGCGGATCGCGTTCCCACGACGGAGAATTTCTGCACTGCGATTTTTGCTCTGCTATGCGATGCGTTGCCGGGCGGCGAGCTGGAGCATGTGCGCGTGGAAGAGACTGAGAATAACTTTTTTGAGTGTTCGGCGAGAGGATAAGCAGCGATGGCACACCCGATAGTTGTGAGTAAGCCAGTGCAGAGAGCGATTGACGCGGTTGATGGACTGAACGCATTTAGCACACAGGAAATGTACCGCGAGATTCTCTCGCGCCTGGGCGAAGATCCCGATCGCGACGGTTTGCGTTCCACGCCGGAGCGCGTGGAGAAAGCCCTGGCCCACCTCACCAAGGGCTACGACCAGGATCCAGCGCAAATTCTGCGCGATGCGCTGTTTGAGGTCGATTACGACGAGATGGTGATCGTCAAGGACATAGAAATGTATTCGCTGTGCGAGCACCACATGCTGCCTTTCTTTGGCAAGGTGCACGTGGCGTATATTCCCAAAGGCAAGGTGGTGGGACTGAGCAAGATTCCGCGGCTGGTGGATGTTTTTGCGCACCGCCTGCAGGTGCAGGAGCGGCTGACGCGGCAGATTGCGGATTCCATTCAGGAGGCGATTGCGCCGCAAGGCGTGGGCGTCGTGATTGAAGCGCGGCACCTGTGTATGATGATGCGCGGAGTTGAAAAACAGCTCTCGTCCACGGTGACGAGCGCCATGTTGGGCTGCTTCCGGCAGAAAGAAACGCGCGCGGAGTTTTTGTCGCTGGTGCGCCAGCCGGGTACGGGCACGATCTAAACTGCGGACCTGCTCAAACACCCATTGCCCGAGGCATGTACAGGTATTTTCCACGCAGGGCATTGGCGGAGGCAAGCGCGCGATGCAGTCTCCGCTTCGCGATTGCATCGATGCGGTCGAGCAGTGCCTGATCCTGTTCGAGAACCAGAACCTCGCGCGCAATTTCCTTTAGTTGATGCCAGTCGTGCCAGTCGCCGATGGAGCGTTGCACTCGGCCCAGCGCCTCTACCAGGCCGGGGTCGGCGTTGGCTTCCAGTTGCAGCGTGTAGCGCAGATGCTTGACCTTGAGCCGAAACTCATGCAGATTGCCGGCATCGAGTGGCTTCCAATCGCCTAGCTCGCGGACCAGGCTTGCGGCGGCGGTGTGAATTGTTTCCTGGATTTGGTTTCGATCGGCGCCTGAACGCGCGATCGATTTTGCCCGCTGCGATTTTTCGCGTTTTAGGGCCGCTTGCACAAGGGCGGAATATTTCGTAAGGGCCTCGATCGCGGCTTTGCGCCGACGGTGCACCACATGCCGCAGCTCCTGCGCATATTGCTGCCGAGCAGTTTCCAAATGGGCAAGGAGATGCTTTAACGATTCGCCTGCGCCAAACCGTGCCAATTTGTGCGCGATGGCTGTCAGCACGTCCATATCGCGCACGCCGCCTGATGCCTGGCGCAGCGGTTCAATCGATTTGACGAGACGCCGTGATTTCTTTCGATCGACAGTTTCGAGGATGACGGCGATCGATTCGAGACGCCGCGAGGCCGTGCGCAATTTGTGCACGTCTTTGGGCGCAGTATGGGCGGGCAAGCTCTGCAGGGCTTTGCCGAGCTCGCGCAGCGCCTTGCGCACGCGTTTGAGTTCTTCCGCCATCTCTCCTTAAGCTTCGTTCTCCGGCGGGTAAGTTGGCAAGGGGAACTACGCGGACTAGAGTGATGATGTGAACGGACTTCTTGTGATTGATAAGCCGGGCGGAATGACCAGCCACGACGTGGTGGACCGGTTGCGAAGGATCACCGGGGAGCGATCGATTGGGCACCTGGGCACGCTCGACCCCATGGCGACAGGCGTGCTGCCGCTGCTGATGGGCAAATACACGCGGCTGGCGCAGTATTTTTCTGCCGCGGAAAAGAGCTATTGCGGGGACATCCGGCTAGGATTTGCGACCGACACTTACGACGCCGAGGGCGAACCTGCCGGACCGGACCGCTGGATGGAAATGGAGGCGGCGGTGACATTGGAGCGGGTGCGCGCGGCGGCGGAGCGGTTCCATGGCGAGATGCAGCAGATGCCGCCCAAGTATTCCGCCAAGAAGATTGACGGCAAGCCGGCCTATAAGCTGGCGCGCGAAGGCAAACCGGTGGAGCTGAAGACGGCGAAGATCCGTATCATTGCGTTTGAGATCGTGGCGATGGAGGGACGCGAGGTTAGCTTCAAGATCGATATCAGTTCCGGCGGGTACGTGCGCTCGGTGGCGCATGAGCTGGGGCAGGACCTGGGCGGTGGTGCGCACCTGAGCCGTTTGCGGCGCACGCGGGCCGGCGTGTTTACGCTGGAGGACGCGCACACATTGGAGGAACTGGAGGCGCTGGCCGGAAACTCTGAAGCGCTACAGGCGGTATGCGCGCATCCGCGCTTGCTGCTGCCCGAGATGCCTTCCGTTACCGCCGACACCACAGCGCTGGGCCGGTTGCGCAATGGTGCGCAGGCCAACTTGCCGGAGTTTTCCGGGGCGTCGCTGGTCAAAGTGTTTGCCGGGCAGCGGGAGCTGGCAGGGATCGCCAAGCGCGTGGCGGGAACGCTGTTTCAGCCGGTGCTGGTGATGTAGAAACAGGGAGCAAGGGAGCAAGGGAGCGAGGGAGCAAGGGAGCGAGGGAGCAAGGGAGCGAGGGAGCGAGGGAAACGCGGCTATCAGGCCTCGCGATTGTTGCAATGCTCCTTTTTATTCCTGATCCCCTTTGCCTTTGGCCCATGGTCCCTGTTTTC